>ERZ772867.2812-NODE-2812-length-16021-cov-5.696167_pt1 | contig 16021 bp, 17 predicted proteins | sample MGYA00511341_ERZ772867 | MGnify/ENA primary metagenome ERZ772867 (study PRJEB29015, sample SAMEA2737707) | human gut metagenome | biome: human gut; feature: human-associated habitat; material: faeces | place: China | collected 2012 ... | reverse complement strand
CAGCACTCGCCGAAGCGGGCATCAAGCTCTACGGCGGTGTCAGCGGGGACGCTGACGCGGCGGTGAGCGCATTGCTCAGCGGAAATCTGGGCTACGATCCCAATGTTCACTGTGACCACCATGACCATGCGCACGGCGAAGCTGGTCACACCTGCGGTGACCACGGCTGCGGTAAGCATAGCTGCCATTGATATCCGTTCCGGTCATCCTTTAACCGAACACGATATGTCCGATGCTGTCTCTATGCGCCGGCAGCGAAACGGTTTTCTGATGTAATGCGGGCGATAGAACGATAGAGTTTCTTCCGGGCCGTGAGAACGAGAAACTGCCAAAGGAAACGATGGCGGCCATTGATCCGTAAAATCCCCATAAAAGCAAAACCGCCGCAATTTTCATCTTCTTCCGGGATGAAAATTGCAGCGGTTTTATCTTTTTTCAAAATAGTATCATCTCTGAAATCATATTGAATACATTTTTCATGCTGCCAAAGAAACTAACATTCCGACCGTCTGTAATGGTTAAAATCAATTCTTCGTTCCCGTCGCATGTGATCCTATACCTGTGTGCCGAACTCAGGTTTGAAAATGTGAAAGATCTTTTTTCTGATGTGATTTTCCCGTAGCCGATCGTAATAGGATTATTCGGATCATCCGCATTCCACAGCAGCACTTCCCCGGAATAAGTTGAATCCTTATCGACAGAAACCTCTATCTTCTCATTGTTTGTGAAGAAAATATAATCATCGACATCTACAACAGCAACTTCCAGATCGTTGGATGTTAAATTGTATATTCCCGTTTCAACTTCATGGATTACAGGATTTGCTTGATCGTGCATATCTTTTATCGTCAGAAAAACCAAGGAAAGCACGCAGGCGGCAATAAAAGATACTGCAACTGCGCCTACAGCTAATCTAATGCGATGTTTCCTGACCCTTTTTGCATATTTGACTGCTGTTATTTCGCCGGAAGATTTAACTGTTTCGGAAACAACCGTTTCCGTTTGCATTCTCTCCAGCTTTTCCCGACACGCTTTGCAAGAGGCTAAATGCGCTTCGATTGCGGCTTTGCTTTCATCGGAGCAGGCTCCATCCACATACAGCGGAAGAAGATCGTCAATAATACCACAGTTGCAATTCATGTTTTCCCCTCCATATCCTCAACCAACTTGCTTTTTGCCCGGTAGAATGTAACTTTAGCCCACGATTCTGACTTTCCGCAAATATCGGCAATTTCTTTGAAGCTCAGCTCACCAAACACTCTCAACGTAAATACTTCCCTGTAAGGTTCTTTCAGCGCGTGGAGATGTCTGTGTATCTGTAATGCTTGTTCCTTATTCGCAAATGATTCAAAAAAATCCGTGTCAGCAACAGTGTTCTCCAAGGTATCCGGACTGGCAAACCTGCTGCGCCGCTTTTGCTCTTTTATAAGGGCATTTTTTGCAATCTGGCACAGCCAGGTTTCAATTTTACAGTCCCCACGAAATTGCCCTATATGAAGATACGCTTGATAAAACGTTTCGGATGTCAGTTCTTCGGCTAAACTCTCATTTCCGCAAAGTGATAACAGGAAATGATAGACCAGTGGGGTGAACTCTTTGAATATTGCGTCGAACTCTTTCATTCCCTGTCACCTCGTTTCATAGATTAGAGTCAGCAAGTCCAAAAAAGAAACAAAAAAGACAGTTCTTTATTCTAAAAAATATATCATGCCAATTTAAGATTTTCAAAATCGAAACAGCCGCCCGTAGGATTTCCCCACAGGCGGCATTATGGTCAGCTATCCAAAGGCTTATATTCGGTTACTGTTTTCAAATAAGTTCCGGGATTGCCGTTCAAAACCAAGTCTGCATATCCCATCGGGTCATTGCAGATCAGATAATCAAGCTCCGACCGCTGATACATATTCGAGTCGATCTCACCCTTGGAAAGCAAGACAACCGTCTCCACATGGCTCGTCCGCGGGAACATGTCCACGGCGATGCCGGCGGCTGGGGTATAACCCTGCCGGGCGAACGAGGCAAGATCGCGCGCGAGCGTGCCGGGGTCGCAGGAGACATACACGATCCGCTCCGGCTGCATCCCGGCGGCGTGGGAGACGACGCTCTCGTCCAGTCCGCGCCGCGGCGGATCGACGACGATCACCTGCGGGCGGATGCCGCGCCTTGCAAGCTCTGCGGCGGCCTCGCCCGCATCGGCACAGAGAAATTCGCACTCGTCCGAAAGATGATTCCGCTTTGCGTTGTCCCGCGCGTTTTCGACTGCGGCGGGAATGACCTCCGCACCGATGACGCGCGCGCCGCGGGAGGCCATGCAAAGGCCGATCGTCCCCGTGCCGCAGTAGAGATCGAGCGCCGTCATGCCCGGCGTGATGCCGGCATAGCCGAGCGCGGCTTCATACAGCCGCTCGGCCTGCGGCGGGTTCACCTGGAAAAACGAGCGGGGCGAGAGCGTGAACGTGAGGCCGCACAGCCCCTCGGTGAGCACCTCGCTGCCCCAAACGGTATCAAACTCTCCGGCAAGCACGGTGTTGCCGCGGGCTGTGTTGCGGTTGAGCACGAGCCCGGTTACATCCGGGCAGCGCTCGCGCAGCATATCCGTGAGTATGCCGAGAGCCTTTTCTCCCGGCGAGCGGGACGCGGTGAGCGTCAGCGCCGCCTTCTCCGTGAGATGCGACGAACGGTAGAAGATATGGCGCACGCCGTCTCTCTTCGCGGACTCGTCGTAGACCGGGATATGCTCCCGCTCCATCCAGTCAAGCACTGTCTGCGCACACGCAAGCGCTTCCTTCGGTACGGCGGGGCAGTCCGGCACGGGGACGACCTCGTGCGAGCGCGCGCGGTAAAACCCGGCGACGGGACGGCCGTTTTGCTCTGCCACATTGAAGATCACCTTGCGGCGCTGCCGGGCGTTTTCCGGCGCTGGGAGAATGCCGGATACGGAAAAGTCCAGCTTCCCGATGCGGTGCAGCGCGTCGTTCACACGCTGCAATTTCAGAGAAAGCTCCTCCTCGTAATCCATGTGGCGCAGCGCGCAGCCGCCGCAGCGGGGGTATGCCGGGCAGTCCGGCTCCGCGCGGTGCGGTGATGGGGAGCAAAGCGTTTCGCCCCGGCCCCATACGGCGGCGGATGTGCTGCGCACGATGCGCACATCCCATTCCTCACCCACGATCGTTCCCGGAACGAATACGGCGCGTTCACCGATGCGGCAGACGCCCGCACCCTCGGAGGTGTAGCCGGTGATGCGGGCGGGATATATCTCATTCTTTTTGAGTTCAAACGGTATTGTCAAGATCGATCACCCGCAGATATTCTACCATAGCTTTCGCGTATTGCCAACGGGAAAACACTTTGCTATAATGTGCGCGGTATAAATATTTGGAAAGAGGGTCGTTTCCTTGCCCCTGCTTTTGGATCTGTTCTGCGCGTTTTTCCGGATCGGGCTGTTCACCTTCGGCGGCGGCTACGCCATGCTGCCGCTTCTGCAGCGCGAGATCGTGGAAAAGAAACACTGGGCCACGGAGGAAGAGCTTTTGGACTATTTTGCCGTCGGTCAGTGCACGCCCGGCATCATTGCGGTCAACACTGCAACGTTTGTCGGTTTCAAGGAGAAAAAGCTCCCCGGCGCGATCTTTGCCACGCTCGGCATCGTTTCGCCGTCGCTCGTGATCATCACCGTTATTGCGGCGCTGCTGAGCAATTTTGCGCACATCGCCGCCGTGCAGAATGCGTTTGCGGGCATCCGTGTTGCGGTATGCGTGCTCATTCTCAACTCCATCGTAAAGCTCTGGAAAAAGTCCGTGGTGGATAAGCTTACGCTCGGCGTGTTTATCGCTGTGTTCCTCGGTTCCGTGCTGCTCAGCCATGTGAGCCCCGTGGTGTTCATCGTCGCCGCGGCGGTGCTAGGCATCGTTGTGCGCGTCTGGCTGCGCACCGGAAAGGAGGGCAAGGCATGATCTACCTTCGTCTGTTCTGGGAGTTTTTCAAGGTCGGGCTGTTTTCCGTCGGCGGCGGCCTTGCCACGCTCCCGTTCCTCTATTCTCTCGGCGCAAAGACCGGCTGGTTCAGCACAGCGGATGTGGCGAACATGCTTGCCGTTTCCGAGTCCACGCCCGGCCCCATCGGCGTCAACATGGCGACCTATGCGGGCTTTGACTGCGCCGGCGTTCTCGGCGGCGTCGTGGCGACGCTCGGCCTTGTCACCCCGAGCGTGATCGTCATCGTGCTCATCGCCATGGCGCTGCAGGCCTTCCGTACGAACAAATATGTGGATGCCGCGTTCTACACGCTCCGCCCGGCCTCCACCGGGCTCATTGCCGCGGCGGGGTGGTCGGTGTTTGCACTTGTGCTTGTGAACCTTGACGCTTACCGCGCCTCGTATCAGCTTGCCGTCCTTCTCCAATGGAAAAACCTGCTTCTGTTTGCCGTGATCTGGGTGCTCACCAATCTGGTGAAGCCGCTGAAAAAGCTGCACCCGGTCGTGTTCCTCGCCCTCGCTGCCGTTGTGGGTATCGTGTTCCGCCTTGGCGGCGTATAAGTAGACATAATATTATTAACGTAATATTATTTACATAACTAGATAAACATAATTTGATTTACATAATTATTGACGCGGCGACGTAGGCGAGCGCTGCGGAGAAAACGCCCTGGAGGAGCTTTCCTCCGAGGCGTTTTCGCATTTTCAGCCCTTCGGCGGCAGCTCCGGCCTGCCCGTGGACGCACAGCCCGCCCCAGCTCAGCAGAAATTCGCCCAGCGCAAGACTTCCGGGCGTGAGCGGCAGACCCGCCATTGCGCCGATGCCGCTGGAGAGCTCGAGCGCGCCGGTGAAGAGCGCACGGAAGAAGGAGAGCGGCCCGCCGGTGCAAAGCGCAAGCTCGCCCGCGAGCGTGTCCGGAAAGCCCAGCGCGCCGAGAGAAGCAGTCAGCGCAGAAAAGAAGATCACATATGCGCCGATCTGCAATATTGTCTGCCCTGCGGCGGCGACCGCGCCGCCGAGCGCCGCGCCAAAGTCCGGCGTCTTCCGCGGCGGTTTGATCGGAGCTTCGCCGCCGCGCGTCCTCCGGCGGAAGAGAATGCCGACAGCGGCGGCGGAGATGGCGTGGATGCCCCAGAGCAGCATCCCCCACCCGGCAGAGCCGAACACCCCGGCGCCAAGCGCGCCCACGGCGAACGCCGGGCCGGAATTATCGCAGAAGGCGAGCAGATGCTCGGCTTCCTCCTTTGAAAGAACACTGTCCCGATAAAGCACCCCAATGCTTGCCGCGCCGAGCGGGTATCCGCCGGAGAGACCGAGCAGGAACACTGCCGCGCCCGCACCGCTCACGCCGAAGAGCCGCGCGGCGGCCGGGGCGAGACGCCGCGCGAGCGCGTCCGCCGCGCCGAGCCGCGTGAGCAGTCCCGCCGCGGCAAAGTACGGCAGGAGCGACGGTACGAGAAGCGTTCCCCACAGCCGGAGTCCGTCGGCGGCGCCCTGCCGGGCGTCGGCAGAGGAGAAGAGGAAGAGAAGAAAGAGCGCCGCGCCTGCGGCGTATCCGAAAAAGCGTCTTTTCATCATATCGCTACTCTATGTCCTTACCGGACGGTTCATGCGGCATGTACGTCCTGCCGCGCTCATAGGATGACGGGGAAGGGGGCGGGGCTATGAAACTACGCGATACGGTAGCGGATCTTGCCGATTCGCTCGAACTGCCGGAGGAGGCGGTCTCCGATGCGATGCGCGTGACGCTCATCGGCCGGCGGCGCGCCGTGGTGGAGCATCACCGCGGACTGCTCGGATACGACGCGCAGAGCGTCGAGGTGAGCGCCGCCGCCGGGAGAGTGCGTATTCTCGGCGCGGAGCTGACGCTGCATGCCATGGACCGGGACACGCTGATCGTGACCGGGCGGATCGCCGCGGTGGAATATGCGTAAGGGGAAAACAGGGCGCGTTGAGCGGCTGCTGCGCGGCGTCGCGGAGATCCGCATCACGGGCGCGGCGCCGTGGAAACTCATCAACGCCTGCGTCCGCGAGCGCATCACCGTGGAGGGCGTGGAGTCGGACGATCTTATCACGTGCCGGGCGCTGATCTTCGCTGCCGACGCGGAGCGGGTAAAGTCGCTCGCGCCGCGCTGCGGCTGCGATGTCGAGGTGCTGTCCGTGCGCGGGAGACCGGTGTGGAAGAAGTTTCTGCACCGGCGGCGGTGGGCGGCGCTGTGCACCGCAGCGGTCTCCGCGGCGGTGCTCGTCTCATCGCTTTTCGTATGGGACATCCGCGTGACGGAGAACGATTCCGATGTGCCGGATGCGCTCATTCTGCACACGCTCGCGGAGCAGGGTGTGGGCGTCGGAAGCTTCTGGCCGGGCTTTCGGGGAGAGCGTATCCGTTCGCGCGCACTTGCCGAGCTGCCGGGGCTCAGCTGGCTGGCGGTGAACGTCCGGGGAAGCACGGCGAGCGTGGAGGTGCGCGCCGTGGTGGAAAAGCCGGAGATCACCGATCCCCGGCAGGCCGCAGATGTGACGGCGTCGCGCTCCGGCGTCATTACGGAGATCCGCGTCTTTGAGGGCGAAGCGCTTGTTTCGCGCGGCGACGCGGTGACGGCGGGGCAGACGCTCGTGAGCTGCGAGCGCGCCGCGCGCCGGGGAGAAACGCGCACCGTCCATGCGCGCGCCGAGGTCACGGCGCATACCTGGTATGAGCTGACGGCCTCCGCGCCGCTCTCGGCACGGGAAAAAGAGAGCATAGGCGCGGCGCGGTACCGCTTCGCGCTGCTTATCGGAAACGCGAGAATAAATTTTTACGCGGATAGTGGAATTTCGGGTACGGAGTGTGATAAAATTACAAGGATATGGCAGCTGGGTGTAAAAGACGTGTTTTCCCTGCCGGCTGCCGCCGTGATTGAGACCGCACAGCCGTATACGCTCCGCGAAACGGCGCTCTCCCGCGCGGCGGTGCGCGCGTCGCTCGAAAAAGAGCTGCGCGCCGCGCTGCAGGAACGGCTCGGCGAAACGGGCGCGGTGCTCTCGGAATACTTTACCGAGTATGAGGAAAACGGCATGCTCACGCTCACGCTGCGCAGCGAGTGCGAGGAGCGCATCGACGAAGAAACTCTCCGGCCATGACCGGATGAAGAATACAGGAGAATCCATGGAACGAATCATTTCCGCCGAGCGTGTCGAGGACATTCTCAATGTTTTCGGCTCGTTCGACCAGAATCTGCACATCATTGAAAAGGAGTGGAACGTCTGTGTCACGGACCGGGACGCCGAGCTGAAGATCTCCGGCGAGCCGGAGGACGTGGTATCCGCGGAAAAGGCGGTGCAGAACCTGCTGATGCTCGCCGCGCGCGGCGAGACCGTGGACGAACAGCGCGTGCGCTATGTGATCGGCATGATCCGCTCCGGACAGGAGGATCAGATCCGCGAGCTGGACAGCGGCGTTGTCTGCATCACGGCGAAGGGCCGCCCGGTCAAACCGAAAACGCTCGGCCAGAAGGCGTATGTGCAGGCCATCCGTGAGAACACCGTGACGCTCGGCATCGGCCCCGCCGGTACGGGCAAAACGTATCTCGCCGTGGCCGCGGCGGTGGCGGCCTTCCGCGAGAAAAGCGTTAACCGCATCATCCTCACGCGCCCGGCGGTGGAGGCGGGCGAGCGGCTCGGCTTCCTGCCCGGCGATCTGCAGAGCAAGGTCGATCCGTACCTGCGCCCGCTGTACGACGCGCTCTTTGATATGCTCGGGCCGGAGACCTATAATACCTATCTTGAAAAGGGCAATATCGAGGTAGCGCCGCTCGCTTATATGCGCGGCCGCACGCTCGACGACAGCTTCATCATTCTCGATGAGGCGCAGAACACCTCGCGCGAGCAGATGAAAATGTTCCTCACGCGCCTCGGCTTCAACAGCAAAATGGTCATCACCGGCGACGTGACGCAGATCGACCTCCCGGCGGACAAGGCGTCCGGCCTCAAGGAAGCGATGAAGGTACTCGACGGCGTGGACGATATTGCCATCTGCCGCTTCACCGGCGCGGACGTTGTGCGCCACGCACTCGTTCAGCAGATCATCGCCGCCTATGAAAAGCACGAAAAGGCCGCCGCTGCCGCCGCGGAGCGGGAGAAGAAAACCGCCGCGCCGCAGCGCCGGGACAATAGCGGATACAATAACTACAAGAGGAAATAACGATGCAGCATAAATTTTACATTTACCGGGAAAAGCGCGGTCTCGGCCACCCGGAGACGGCCGCGCTCGTAAAGAAGGCCGCCGCCGCAGCGCTGCGCGCCGAGGGCGTGGACGAGCCGTGCGAGATCGGCGTTACGCTCACGAACGACGAGGGCATCCACGTCATCAACCGCGAGCAGCGCGGCGTGGACCGGCCGACGGACGTGCTCTCGTTCCCGATCGACGAAATGGACTATGACACGAACCGCCGCTATCTCGGCGACATGGTCCTCTCGCTCGAGCGCGCCGAAGCGCAGGGCGAGGAGTACGGCGGCGGATTTAAGCACGAGGCGCAGTATCTCACGGTGCACTCCGTGCTGCATCTGCTCGGCTACGACCATCTCGACGAGGGCGAGGAAAAAGCCAAAATGCGCGCAAGAGAAAAAGCCATTATGAAGGAGCTCGGCTATGATTTCTAAAACTGCCATGATCACCATCTGCGGACGGCCCAACGTCGGCAAATCCACCCTGACGAACGCTCTCGCCGGGGAAAAGATCGCCATCGTATCCAACAAACCGCAGACGACGCGAAACCGCATCACCGCCGTGTGCCAGCGCGGGGAGACCCAGTTCGTATTTCTTGATACCCCCGGTTTCCATAAGCCGCGCACCCGCCTCGGCGACTATATGGTGAATGTCGTGCGCCAGAGCGTTGCGGATGTGGACGCCGTCGTGCTCGTTGTGGAGCCGGTCGCCTCTCTCGGACCGCAGGAGCGCGAGCTGATCGCAAGCATCAAGGCGGCAAACTGCCCGGCGGTGCTCGCCATCAACAAGCTCGATACCGTTGAGCCGGAAAAGCTCCTTGCCGTCATCGCGCTCTACAGCGAGGCGTATGCCTTTAACGCCATCGTCCCCATCTCCGCCAAGACCGGCGACGGCGTGGAGGAGCTTCTCAAGGAGCTCGATAAGTTCGCCGTGGAGTCCCCGGCGCTCTTCCCGGAGGGCGTGACGACCGACCAGCCGGAAAAGCAGGTCTGCGCCGAGCTGATCCGCGAAAAGCTGCTGCTCAATCTCGAACGCGAGGTGCCGCACGGCACGGCGGTGGAGATCACGCGCTTTTCCGAGCGGGACGACGGCATCATCGATCTGGAAGCGACGATCTACTGCGAAAAGGCGAGCCACAAGGGGATCATCATCGGCAAGCACGGCGCGATGCTCAAAAAGATCGGCGAGGACGCCCGCAAGGATATTGAAGAATTTATGGGCACGAAGGTGTTTTTGCAGACGTGGGTGAAGGTAAAGGAAAAGTGGCGCGATTCCAATTCGCTGCTGCGCAATTTTGGCTATACCGATACCTGAAACTGCCGCCATATCCGGAAATTCCCGGTCATAACCGCCCGGCGCGGGGGAAAACTCCCCGTATGGATACGAAGATTTTCTGGGACGTGTTCCGCGACACCGGCGACCCGCTCTGCTGGCTGCTGACCCGCGTCGCTCCGGCGGAGAACAAAAAGAAAGAACAGAAGACGAGCGACAGAGCGCCCTCACGGCCTCTGTCGTGAGACAAGAGGTTTACATAATGTACAAAACCCTGCACGGACTGGTGCTGCGCGAGGTGAAATACAAGGAGTCGAGCAAGATCCTCACTATCCTCACGGAGGAAGAGGGGAAAATCACCGCGGAGGCGCGCGGCGCGCTGCGCAAGGGCTCAAAGTGCTCGGCGGCGTCGCAGGTGCTCACGTGGTCGGATCTGACATTTTTTGAAAACCGCGGCCGGTATACGCTGACCGAGGGGAGCGTGCTGGAGGACTTCGCGGCGCTGCGTGCCGATCTCGGCGACTATGCGCTCGGCTGCTATATGGCGGAGCTTCTGGAAGCCGTATCGGACGAGGACAGCCACAGCACGGCGCTGCTTCATCTGGGGCTGAACGCGCTGTTCGCGCTCTCGCGGCAGCTTTATCCGGCCAAACATATCAAGGCGGTCTTTGAGCTGCGGCTCATGTGTCTTGCGGGGTTCGCTCCGCAGCTCGACCGCTGCACGGACTGCGGCTCGCACACGCCCGAAAAGCCGCGCCTGAGTCTCTACGGCGGCGGCGTCCACTGCACCGGCTGCGCGCCCGGCGCGCCGGGAAAGTCGGTGCTGCTCTGCGGCGCGTCGCTCGCTGCCATGCGTCACGTGTGCTCGGCGGGGGAGAAGAAGATCTTTTCCTTCACGCTGGACGAGTCGTCGGACGAGCGCTTCTGCACGGCCTGCGAGGAATACACCCTCGCGCAGCTCGACCGCGGCTTCGGTACGCTCGATTACTGGCACTCGCTGCAAAATCGGTGAATGATAATATATTTATGTTAACTATATTACGTTAATAAAATTGCGTAAACCGAAATATGCAAACCAAATTATGCAAAACGATTTATGTTAATAAAATTACGTAAAACAAATTATGTAAACACATAATGCAAACGGAGAGATAAATGGACTTACTGGAAAAATCAAGAAATACTCTCGAACTTCCGGCGGTGCTGGAAATGCTCGCGGGGGAGGCGGTGTCCGAACCGGCGAAGGCCGAGGCGCTCGCTCTCGTGCCGAGCGTCCACCGCGCGGAGGTCGAACGGCTGCTCGCCGAGACGAGCGATGCAAAGGACATGATGGTCTATAAGGGCAGCCCGTCGCTTTCGGGTCTGCGCGATGTGCGCGGATCGCTCGCCCGTGCCGATATGGGTGGCGTGCTCAATACACGCGAGCTTCTCGAGATCGCGGGCGTGCTGCAAAGCGCACGCGCCGTGCGCTCCTACGGCATGAGCGCCGAGAAGGAGACGTGCATCGACCATCTTTTCAAAATGCTCCAGACGAACCGGTTTCTGGAGGATAAGATCGTAAACTCCATCCCCGGCGAGGATGAGATCGCCGACAGCGCGAGCAGTGAGCTTTCGGACATCCGCCGCAAAATGCGCGCGGCGGCGGCTCGCGTGCGCGACAGCCTGCAGAAGATCATCTCCGCGCCGTCCATGGCGAAGTTTTTGCAGGACCCGATCATCACGACGCGCTCGGATCGCTACGTTGTTCCGGTCAAGGCCGAATGCAAGGGCAGCGTTCCGGGCCTCGTGCACGATGTTTCGGCCTCCGGCGCCACGCTCTTCGTCGAGCCGATGGCGGCGGTCAAGGCAAACAACGAGATCCGCGAGCTGAAAGCGAAGGAAAAAGCGGAGATCGAGCGCATTCTCGCGGAGCTTTCCGCCGAGTGCGCCGCGCACCGCGAGGATATCGACGCCGACTTCTCCGCGCTCGTGCGGCTCGACGGCATCTTCGCGCGGGCAAAGCTCAGCTTCAAGCTGAATGCCGGCGCGCCGGAGCTCTCCGAGCGCGGCGTCCGGCTGCGCCGGGCGCGCCATCCGCTGCTCGATAAGGACAAGGCCGTGCCGATCGATGTGGAGCTCGGCGAGGATTACGATACGCTCGTCATCACCGGCCCGAACACCGGCGGCAAGACCGTTACGCTCAAGACCATCGGGCTTTTCTGCCTTATGGCGCAGTGCGGCCTGCACATTCCCGCCGCGGAGGGCAGCTGCGTTCCCATATTTGATAAAGTCCTCGCGGACATCGGCGATGAGCAGAGCATCGAGCAGTCGCTCTCCACCTTCTCGGCACACATGGTGAACATCGTGAACGTGCTCAAAGAGTGCGGCGACGGATCGCTTCTTCTCTTCGACGAGCTCGGCGCGGGAACAGACCCCGTCGAGGGCGCGGCGCTTGCCGTGTCGATTCTGGAGGATGCCCGCGCGCGCGGCTGCATCATCGCCGCAACGACGCACTATGCCGAGCTTAAGGTATACGCCACGAACACGCCCGGCGTTATGAACGCCTCGTGCGAGTTCGACGTGGACACCCTGCGCCCGACGTACCGGCTGCTTCTCGGCATTCCGGGAAAATCCAACGCCTTTGCCATCTCCCGGCGGCTCGGTCTGCCGGAGGAGATCATCGAGGACGCCAAAGGGCGTGTCGGCATGACGAGCGCAAAGCTCGAAGAAACGATCGAAAAGCTCGAGCAGACCCGCCAGATCCTTGACCGCGAGCGCACCGAGTCCGCCCGGCAGCTCCGGCAGGCGGAGGAGGAGCGGAAAAAGGCCGCGCAGCTGCGCGCCGAGCTTGAGATCCGGCTCGAAAAGTCGGAGCAGAAGGCGCGGCGCGAGGCCGAACGCATTCTGGCCGACGCCCGCGCCGTGGCCGAGAGCACGTTCCGCGAGCTGGACGCGATGCGCTCGGCGCAGAACGAGGAGAACGACCACCAGCGCATCAACGCCGCGCGCGCCGAGATGCGCCGGAAGCTCAACGAAACGCAGGACTCCCTGCGAAAGGACGAGCCGGCGCCCGAGGAGAAAAAATCCGCGCGCGCCGTGCAGGTGGGCGACGTGGTGCAGATCCGCTCCATGGGCGTGAAGGCGACGGTGCTCGCCATATCGTCCGACCGGACGCTCACCTTGCAGGCAGGCATCCTGCGCGTCACGGCGCGCGAGGACGAGGTGCTGCTTCTGGAAAACGAAAAGCCCGCCGTGACCGTGCGCACCGAGAGCCGCGGCACAGCGCTCCGGCAGAGCGCCGTTTCGTCTGAACTCGATATCCGCGGCATGGAGACCATCGAGGCCATCCCGGTCGTGGAGCGGTACATCGATTCCGCGGTGCAGTCGCGCCTGGAGACTGTGACGATCATCCACGGCAAGGGCACAGGGGCGCTGCGCGCCGCCGTGCAGCAGTCGCTCCGCCGCAATAAGCAGGTGAAATCGTTCCGTCTCGGCCGCTACGGCGAGGGCGAGACCGGCGTGACCGTTGTGGAATTGAAATAACAGCGCGTCGAAGCCGGGATTTTTGCTGTGCATTTTTCCAAAACACCGGGAAAAAGGTTGACGTTCCCCGCGCGCTTTGTTAGAATATAGCCGTATAAAAGCATATCCGCGCGTAGCGATCCATAGCAGTTTTATTTAATTTTATGATGATAGGGAGCGGCGATTATGGTCAGCAAAGAAGTAGTCATCAGCAATCAGGTGGGCCTGCACGCCAGACCTGCAACGTTCTTCATCCAGAAGGCCAATGAGTACAAGTGCAGCATCTGGGTGGAAAAGGACGAGCGCCGTGTCAACGCCAAGTCTCTTCTCGGCGTTCTTTCTCTGGGTATCGTGAAGGGTACCCCCGTCACCATCATTGCGGACGGCTCGGACGAGGAAGAGGCCGTGGCAGCGCTCACCGCGCTGATCGCCTCGGACTTCGCGGAGTGATCTGCGGAAGCAAACAAACGGACAAGGGCGTGTTATAAACACGCCCTTGCTTTTGCATTCTGGGACTTTTCGGAGGATACCGTGACCAAGATCGAGGAGCTGCGCGAGAAAGCCAACCGCCTGCCGCTTCTGCCGGGCGTCTATATTATGTTGGACGCTTCCGGCGAGGTGATCTACGTCGGCAAGGCTAAGGCGCTCAAAAACCGCGTGACGAGCTATTTCCGCGGCGACCATCTGCCGAAGGTCGCGGCGATGGTCTCGCACGTGAACGACTTCAACGTCATCATTGCCGAGACGGAATTTGAAGCGCTCGTGCTGGAAAACTCGCTCATCAAGCGCCACAAGCCGCATTACAACATCCTCCTCAAGGACGATAAGGGCTATCCCTACCTGCGCGTCGACCTGCGCGAGGCCTATCCCGTCATCACGCTGGCCACGCGCGTCACGGACGACGGCGCGCGCTATTTCGGCCCCTACGGCAGCCGAGGGCGCACACAGCAGGTTATCGACGCCCTGCGTACGACGTTCCGCCTGCCGGGCTGCTCCAAGAAATTCCCACGCGATATCGGCAAGGAGCGGCCCTGCCTGAATTATCAGATGGACCGCTGCGATGGGTGGTGCAGGCCCTGCATGCAGCAGGCGGACTATCACGCGCGGCTGGAGCAGGCCGTCCTCCTGCTTGAGGGCAAGCACCAGAGCCTGTGTCAGGAGCTGCAGGAGAAGATGGAGACTGCAGCCGAGGAGCTGCGCTTTGAGCGCGCGGCGGAATACCGCGACCGTCTGCGCGCCATTGAGCTGCTCGGGCAGAAGCAGCTCGTCACGGCGGGCACGATGGCGGACACCGACGTCATCGGCTGGTACCAGACGGAGGCGAAGGCCTGCTTTGCAGTGCTGCACTTTATCAAGGGCAATCTGATGGATAAGGACTATGAGGTCCTGCCTGTGCCGGAGGAGCCGGACGACGCGCTGTCGTCGCTCGTCAAGCAGTACTATCTGACGCGCAAGGCCGCGCCGCGCCGCATTTTCCTCCCGGCGGAGATGGACGATGCCGCGCTGTTCGAGGAGCTTCTGCTGCAGGAGCTCGGCAAGCATGTGCTCATCCGCACGCCGCAGCGCGGCTACGGCCGCAGGCTCGTGGAGCTGGCGGAGAAAAACGCTCGCGAGGAGGCCGAGCGCGCTACCTCAAAGGCAGAGCGCCTGAGCGGCACGCTCGTGCTGCTGCAGGGCATGCTCGGTCTGCATAAGCCGCCACGCCGCCTCGAGGCCTATGATATCTCGAATATTGCGGGGACGGATATCGTCGCCTCCATGACAGTCTTCGAGGACGGCAAGCCGAAAAAGAGCGATTACAAGCGCTTTCAGGTGCGCGGCCTGACGGATCAGGACGACTACGCCTCCATGCGGCAGGTACTCTGCCGCCGCTTCCGCCATTATCTCGACGGCGACAGCGGCTTTGCTGAGCGGCCGGACGCCCTGCTCATCGACGGCGGCGCCGTGCATGCCGAAACGGTCCGCGCCGCCCTGTCCGAAATGGGCGTGTTTCTGCCGATCTTCGGCATGGTCAAGGACAACCGCCACCGTACGCGCGCCCTTGTTACGCCGGACGGGCAGGAGATCAGCATCCAGAGCAACCCGGCAGTGTTCGCCCTCATCGGGCGCATCCAGGAGGAGACGCACCGCTTCGCCATTACCTATCAGCGCACCCTGCGCAGCCGCCATGTGCGCGGCTCGCAGCTCGACGCCATCCCCGGCATCGGGGAAAAGCGCCGCAATCAGCTCCTGCGCCGCTTCCGCTCGCTCGCGGCCATCCGTGCCGCCAGCCGGGAGGAGCTGCAGGAGGTGCTGCCCGCGCCGCAGGCGCAGGCGGTCTACGACCATTTTCACGGACAGGAGCAAACACAGCCATGAGAGTTATCACCGGAACGGCGCGCGGCACAAAGCTGAAAACGCCGGAGGGCATGCTCACGCGCCCAACGACGGACCGCGTGAAGGAAGCCCTGTTCAACATCATCCAGTTCGACATCGCGGGCGACGTACTCGACCTGTTCGCCGGAACGGGCCAGCTCGGCATCGAGGCGCTCAGCCGCGGGGCCTCGCGCGCCGTTTTTGTCGACCACCGGCAGTATGCCGCTGCCCTCGTGCGCGAGAATCTGCGCCGCACGCATTTTGAAGACAGGGGAGAGGTCGTGTGCGCGGATTTCACACAGTATCTTGCGCGGTGCAGGCGGAAATTCCGCCTGATCTTCCTCGACCCGCCCTATGCAGAAAAATCCCTCGAAACGGCGATTCAGCGCCTATCGGAAATTGACATTTTGTCGGATGGTGGTATAATTATCACAGAAAGACCCCTCGGCAAACCGCTTGCAGAGGAATTTCCGGGCTTGACCCGCTCAAAAGACTATCATTACGGAAAAACGACCATCACCCTGCTCCGCAAGACCGGGGCGGGCGGCGGCAACGATTAGGAGGCAATATCATGAACGAACACGGCATTGAAGAATTGATCGGCACCCTGTATGAAATGGTGCAGGACGCACGCTCCGTGCCGTTCAGCAGCGATAAGTGCGCTGTTGAGCGCGAAAAGGTCCTCGACCTGCTCGACGAGATCAGCAACCAG
>ERZ772867.2809-NODE-2809-length-16052-cov-8.020441_pt1 | contig 16052 bp, 11 predicted proteins | sample MGYA00511341_ERZ772867 | MGnify/ENA primary metagenome ERZ772867 (study PRJEB29015, sample SAMEA2737707) | human gut metagenome | biome: human gut; feature: human-associated habitat; material: faeces | place: China | collected 2012 ... | reverse complement strand
GCCGCCGTCGCCGCCCTTCGGGCGGCGGGCCTGCGGCCCGCCCCTCCCTCTCGGCACTCCTGCGGTGCTATTGCCGTTCCCGTCCCCGCCCGGTGAATACCAGCTCGGTATCCCCGTCGGTCAGATGCACACGCCCGGCTTTCAGCAGCTCCAGCACCGCCATAAAGGTCGCCACCAGCTCGCTGCGGTCCCGGTTCTCCGCCCAGATGCTCTGCAGGCTCCTCCTGCCCCGGCGGTAAAAGCCCCGCAGCAGGTGCATAATGCGGCTGGTCACCGAAACCACCGGCTTTGTCACCAGCGGGGTAAAGGCGGTCTCCTGCGGGGGCAGGCGGCGCTTTCCTCTGCCGCAGGCCGACCAGTAAGCGTTGGTCAGCTCGCTGATGGGGTGACGGCGGCGGTAGGTAGGGTCGATCTCCAGCGGCATGGGCGCCCGGGTAAAAACCGACCAGCCGGTATCCCGCAGCCGCAGAAGGGCCGCGGCCTGCTTGCAGCTTTGGTATTCCAGCAGCTGGCCCACCAGCTCGGCGCGAGGGTCTTCCTCTTTTTCGTAGCGGGGCAGCAGGCTGGCTGTCTTGATGTAAACCAACCGGGAGGCCATCTCCAGAAATTCACTGGCGATCTCCATCTGGTTTTCCCGCAGGGTGCGGATGTAGGCCATGTACTGCTCCAGCAGATCACTGATATTGATATCATAAATACCGATCTGATGCTTGGAGAGCAGCGCCAGGATGAGATCCAGCGGCCCCTCATATTCATTGACCTTAAAGGTGAGTTTTTCCATTTTAGTCGTTCCTTATCCCAAAAACCCTGTAATCAGATTGAGGAAATTATATACCACACCGCGCAGGAAGGAAAGCGGGCCATCCAGCCACCCCAGCATGAGGATGATGAACACACCGTAGATGATGTATTGCTCGTACTGCATCACCTTGTAGTAAAGGCGGGCGGGCAGCACGGCGGTCAGTACCCGGCTGCCATCCAGCGGGGGAATGGGGATGAGATTGAACACCGCCAGGTTGATGTTCAAAAGGCACATGATGTAGAAGATCTGCGCGATGGCGGAAGCGGTGGTGAAATTGATGGCGAGAAGAGGATAAAGAAAGTAGCACCACAGCTTATACAGGATGAGGGAAAGCAGCGCCAGCAGGATATTGGCGGCGGGGCCGGCCAGGGCGGTGAGGATCATGCCCTTTTTGACATTTTTGAAGTTGCGGGTGGTCACCGGGACGGGCTTGGCCCAGCCGAACCCGGTAAAGAGCATGAGCACCGAGCCGATAAGATCGAGGTGCGGCAGGGGATTGAGGGTGAGGCGCCCCAAATTTTTGGCGGTGGGATCGCCCAATTTATTGCTGGCCCAGGCATGGGCGCATTCGTGGATGGGAATGGCGGTGAGCAGCACCATGGCGCGCACCAGGTAGGTAAATAACGATTGATTGAACATAGGGGCTCCTTCCCTTTTTCCGGTACAGAATTATACCAATTTATTATATACCAAAAGCGGCGGGAACACAAGCGAACAAAGCGTGAACATTGGGGATTCCTTTTACGGGAAAAGGAAAACGAAAAGCGGCTAAGCCAGGTTGGCGGTCGCCTGTCGGCGTCGCGGAGCCTTTTGCAAAGGCGTAATCTGTACGGCTCGCCGCGGAGGCGTTCCTTTTACTCGTGTGTGTCGTCGCGGGCTTTGCTCCATATCGGGTTGCTATCCCTATGGGATAGGCAACCCTCCAACGCTCCGCCGCTCCTCCTTTCCCCAGCGGGCCTTGCGTCCCGCCGGGGGCCCCATACCAAAACGCACTTGGGGCTGTGCCCCAAGACCCCCTAACGCTTAAGCTGCGGCTGGATACGAACGATGCGAAAGCATCGTCCGTACAGCGCCGCAGATACGCTCCCAAGGTGCCTGCGGCGCATTTTATTTTGGATTCAACAGAAACCAAATTAATATGCGCCTGCGGCACCTTATCAGCGTCGTCTTATCCCGCCCCGGGAATACGAAGTGTTTCCGGGCGGGAGGGCTCCGACGCGTCGGGGGTCTCGGGGTCCTCCCCAAGTGACTTTTGGTTACTTTTCTTCACAGAAAAGTAACCCCTCGCCGGGTAGGCGTGCAAGCTGTCACCCTTCGGTGACTCCGCGACTCCTTTAGGCGACCACAAACTACCTCCAAAATAAACTTATATTTCCAGAGATTTTTCCCCTAATAAATCCATATCCTATATAAATCTCACCCAGCAAACCCCAATCCTGTAAACTTTCCATTAAAAATTGTGAAATATTAACCTCTCACATGCAAAAAAGGGGCGATTTGGAGGTATTAGTGAAAGGACTTTTTTCACCGGCGAAAATTCCTTTCCTGTCGGCTTCTCTCCCCGAATAATAAATCGAGAGCCTTTTTGCCCCGCCGGTCAAACAGGGGTGCCGGTTTTGCTTTTCGAAAAGCTCACTCATCTCAGCAGACCTCATCGGGCAATTTGGGGGTCTGCCTTAAGCGGGAACCTGCCTCCCAATCAGCACCTTGACAATTGAATATTGATCTGCGCAAAAAAGAACGGAGAGAAGCTCGCCGCTTCCCTCCGGTAAAAAGGCTTATTCTGCTTTGGCGGTGCTGCTGGTGCCGTCCTCTCCGTGCAGGATGCGGTCCAGCTCCTCCCGGCGGGCCCGGCGGTAATCGTAGTACTGCTGCAGCTTTTCCCGCAGCGGGATCTCGGTATGCAGGGCCAGGAAAAAGTGCTGGCGGCCGTTTTCCCGGCCGGCCTTAAAGTAGGCCTTCAGCTCCTCATAGCGGACCACCACATTCTTCTCGCGGGCAAAGGTCCTTATCTTGACCATGAGGTGGGTGGAATAGACGAAATCGATGGCGAAAACGCCGAAAAACGCGCCGATGACAAAGGAAAACGCCAAATTGCGGGAAAGCCAATCCAGTGCCCGCAAAATGTAAGGATCCACAAAGAAATAATAGGCCGCGCCCATCACTGCCCAAATGGCGGAAAACAGGGGGCAAATAAGACCATTCACATTACCCCAGCGGCGGCTGTAATCCCACAGACGGGCATTCATCACCTTCAGCAGCAGGATGCCGGCAATGTACTCGATGGCGGTCATGGCGGCGGCCATCAGCACCAGCATGGCAATGTGGTTCCACACAGGGTCGGCGATCTGACGGCTTTCCGAAAGGCGGGAAACCAGGTACAGGATGCAAAGCCCGGTGCCGTACAGCGGCACATAGGGCCCCACCATAAAGCCGGGGTTGATCCACTTGCGCTCGGGATTATTGCCGGAAATAAAGCGCCGGAAGAAAAGCTCCAGCACCCAGCCCAGCGAAGAACCGATATAGAACAAAAAAGCCAGCTTCAAGAAGGTATTCATAAGGCCCTCCGGTCACGGTTTTTGGCGGCCATGCCGCGCTGGGGAAAATTATATCACATCTTCGGCCGGGGTTCAACTCACACATGGGATAGAATGGGGGCAGCGGCAGGTTTTGAACCTACTGCTGCCCCCGGAGAGGTAAGTGAGGATGGCTGTTTAGAAGCGGCGGGTGCCTGCATACAGGCACAGAGCCGCAAGCGCCAGCAGGGCCAGACCGAGCGCCGGCTGCGCGGCCGCGCCAGTGGCGGGATTGGTGGTGTTATCGGTGGTCTGTTCCGGCGGGGTGATGATGATGACCGCACCGCTGCCGCTTTCGGTCCACAGGATGATGGAGCCGCGGATTACTTCAAAGTGCTCATCGTCATTCGGACGGAAGATCCACTCGTAGGCTGTCCCTTTTTCGACTTTCACGCTTTCTGGGTCACCATCAACTGCCCACATTACAGTGCCGGGCACAGAGAATGCCTTATTATCGGCATTGAGGTGGGCATCGGCCAGGGTCTTGCCGCTGGAGGTGATGGGGGTGTAATTGGGGGTGCCAGTGGGGGTAATTTTGGTGAGGGTAATGTTTACGGTAACGGTGGCATCCTCGTGGTTCTTAGAATAGGTCTGATCATTATATCCAACTTGCATGGTTATTGTAATTTTGTCATTTACACTTAGACCATTAGCCAGTTGATAAGTAATGGCACCAGTATTAACATCCACACTCCAGCCACTTTTTATCTTGTCTGCGGGAGAATAAGTTCCCGTGTGGAAACGCAGTGTTCCTGCATCCTTTGCCAGTTTGTTCAGATCTGTACCAATGTAATCATAGATATTGATGGTCTTGCTGGCGGTGTCATTGTAGACCTGGTTTACATTGATGGTGCCCAGCTGGGGGCCATCCGCCTTGGCAATGGTCACTTTGACTTCCTCGCTGGTGAGGGAGTAGGTGTCAACGGTGGCTGTGCAGCAGTAATCGTAGTTCCCCGCATTCAGGCCGGTTTCCACTGTATAGGTTTGGGCAGTAGCATTATCAATCGCGGCTTTCTCGCTGCCGTTTACCTTGTACCACTGGTAGGTCACACCGGTCACATTGTCCGGGGTAATGGCCGCGGTAAGAACCGGGGCCTGTTCGGCGGTGTAGCCGTATTTGGCGTTGTTATGGTCCGTTACGGATGCCGTGACACTCTTGATGGGGGCTTCTACAACGGTCTTACCATCGGTATCAAATACATAGCCGGTGGCCAACAGGGTATTCTTATCAGTGACTCCGGTAATTTCGCCGTAGGTGCCGCCGGAGAGTTCTACTTTGGCGTTGGCGGATATCTTCAGAGTGGTGACGGTCAGATTTCCCTCGATCTTCACTGTGCCGCCAGTGACATTGATAGTGCTAACAGTGGAAGATTGGCTATCAAGTGTGTTAGTGATAGTCAGTGTGCCGCCATTTACCGTAATGCTACCGGTCAAGTTATTGCCTGCAAGGTTGAGTGTCGCAAGGGAACCTTCAAATCTCACATCATCAGCAATGTTTGTCATAGAGAAAAGTTTCGTTTCGGTGCTGCTATTTTCGCTTTTCACATAGTCAAAAGCAGCTTGCAAAGTGGTGGCGCAGCTACTACGGGACGAGTCATTAAAGGAAACAGCCAGCTCTGCATCACAATAGTCACATTTTCCATTTTTATCGTTATTGTTTGAACCATTATCACAGTGCTGTCTGCTGCTGCTTGTATCAACATAATCGCATTTGTCACATCTAAGGCTGTGGTTTATGCCATTGGCATTAGCCACATAGTGCTTATCGGTATAGGTGTGGTTACCATCGGTACATTCCGTCGCCAATGCTACAACAGACAGCATGGTAACACACAGCACGGCGGCCAGCAAAACACTACATACTCGTTTCTTCATACACTCCTCCAGAATTACAGTTTTTTGTTTCCACAGTTCCATTTTTCTATTATTCTACCAGCCACAGGCGGCGGGCGGCGGTTTTGGCCTCGCTGCGGCGGCTGACATTCAACTTGGTGAGGATATGGCTGACATGGGTTTTTACCGTGGGCAGCTTGATATCCAGTATCCGGCCGATCTCGGCATTGCTTTTATCGGCGCACAGCAGGCGCAGCACCTGCAGCTCGGCGGCGGTCATTTCCTCGCCGGGGGGCAGCGGCGGCTCCAAAAAGTAGGGATACCGGGCGGCCTGCACCCGGGCAAAGGCCACCACCTGCCGGTACCAGCTCTCTTCCTCCGGGACGGGCAGGGCCTGCAGCAGGGGCAGCAGGGCGGCGCCGCAGCAGCTTACCGGGCGAATGAACCCCAACCCGGCGGCAATGCGCAGGGCATCGGTAAGGCTTTGCTGCCAGGCTTCGTCCTTTAGCCGGTACTGGGCCACGGCCCGCAAAAGCAGCAGGGTGGTGTGATCCATCTTCCGCTGGCAGGCGATGCAGTAGGGTTCCAGCGGAGCCAAGGTAAGCAGGGCGGCCTGCGGCCGGCCCTGAGCAAGCTCCGCCATGGCCTGAGTAAAGTACTGGTAGCGCTTCATGATATTGATGCTGAGGGGGTCGCGCGGGGCCTTTTCCCGGTACCAGCTATCTACGGCATCGGTATCGCCAGTCCGCAGGTCAACGCGGCACAGCATGGCATCGATATTGGGCAAAAATCGGCTTTGGCCGCTTTCCGCGAAGCGCTGCCGCAGGCTTTCCAATGTCCGGCGGGCATCGCCGGCATGGCCGGCGGCCAACTGGCTGCGGGCCAGCAGGCCCACCGCGGCGAATTCAATATCCGGGGTGCCGTCCCGCTGGATCTCTCCCAGACGGGACATAAGGGAGAGCATGCGCGCGGTGATATCTTCGCCTTTTTCAAACTTGCTTTCGGCCACGGCGCAATCCGGCAGGCCCACGCCATCCCGGCCCAGAATGGCCTCCACCGGGGTGCGGATGGTCTGGTAAAGGAGATCATCCCGGCGGCTCCATTCGCTGAAGTCCTTGCCGCCATTCATAATGCTGGGCAGGGCGCTGGTGACCGAAAAGGCCGGCAGCACTACCTCTTTATTTACCAGCAGGCGGTAGGCCGCGGGGATGATGGCGGTGAGATCGGTGACGCCGCGCTGCGGCAGGGAGATATCCAACCAGGCCAGCCGGCCCCGGGCCTGCCGCCCGGCCGCGTCGCTTTTGGTGCGGCTGCGGGCAAACTGAGAAAGCGCCTGGTACCAGCTCTCGCTGCCCTCATAATCGGCCGCCAGGGCGCACAGCATACTCATGCCCTGCATCAGCGCCGGGGAAGCGGCGATCTCGGCCTCCGGCAGGCTGCGGTAGTATTTCTCCATCTCGCTGTAATGGCCCATGCCGGGATGAAGCTCGGCATTGCGCACCAGAAGCTCGGAGACCTTGGAATGATCCCCTGCCATGGTGTAGCACTCCAGCGCATGGCTGTAATCCTCTTTCAGCTCGTAGTAGAGGCCGCCGCGGTTAAGCACGGTGCGGCGCTTTTCCTCGCTGTATTCCCGGTCCATTTCCCACAGCAAAAAGGTGCGGAACTGTGCCCAGAAGCGGAACTGATTGACGCCGGCCGGGCGCAGCATGGTGGTATTCTGCTGCAGCCAGCCCAGCCGCTCCCCGGCACGGGGGTCTCCGCTTACCATGCGGGCCAGCTCGACATCGAAGCTCTCGAAAGGCGCCAGCTCCAGCAAAAAGCGGCGGATGGGCAGATCGAACCGGCGATAAACGGCGGTTTCGAAGTAGAAAAAGACCTCGTGGTAGCACTGGGCCACCAGCTCCGGGCTGTAGGGGCGGCCGCCGACCATGCAGTGGGCGATGACCGCCACGCCCAGCGGGTAGCCGCTGGTTTCCCGCAGGATCTCGGTGATCACCGATTCCCCGACCGGGGTGCCCTGCCGATGAAACAGTGTCCGGATATCCTCCCGATCCCAGAGCAGGGCATTGGTATCCAGCACCGCCATGAGGCCGGCATACTGGAAGGCCATGAGCCAGCCCGGCACCGCCCCGCGGGAAAGCAGCACAAAGCGGCGCCCGGCATATTCCCGGATGAGCTGGCACAAGGCCTGCCGGTCCGCTTCTTCGGTCATCTGCTGCAGGTCGTCTATCAGCAGTACCTCCCAGCCCTCGTCATCGGCGGGCAGAGCAAAGCCGGGCTCTCCGGCATGGAGAGAAAGGACCTGACAGCCGGAAAGCAGCGCGCGGGCCAGGGCGCTTTTTCCGCAGCCGCAGGGCGCACTGAAAAACAGCACCCTGCCCCGTGCCATGAATTTATCGTACTGTTCCCGGGCCAAAGGCCGGATGAGCACATTTTTTGCCATGCCGTCCCTCCCTGTGCAGCGGCCTGCTCCCGCGGGGCCCCGCGGGAGCCGAAAAGGGGCACGCCCCTTTTGGAAATAATAAATATGATGCATCGGCGGAATTTCCTGCCTTAGTGATATTTTATCAGCCATTGCCGCCGGTGTAAATCATCCCAAAGTATGAGAAAATACATTTTTGCGGGGGATGAGGCACTCCCACAGGGGAGAGCCATGCCGCCAATCAGGTCAGCGGGGTGGCGGGAGGACCTTCCATATAGGGACGGAAGCGAATTCCATGCCAAAGTTGCAACAGTGCGTGCGGATTGTGCAATTGACTTTATACACAAGGCTTTCTAAAATAAAAAGTGTAGATTGTGCACAATTTATTATGGAATCCGTTTTCGGATCGCGACCGAAAGCGGCAGATCACCGTTCACCTGAGAATAAAAATTACAGAAGGGAGGATCGCATGCAAAGCTCCGTGCTTAGCCTTGCATGTGAACTACTATGACAAAGTCAGCTGTCCAAAAGCGTGAATGGCCGATCATTTTGATCGCGTTCCTCTTTATGTTCTTTTTCGGCCGGATTCTGGGCCCGTTCTCCGTGGTTACACAGGTCGGCTCCAATGCCCTGGGCGTATTTATCGGCGTTATTCTGCTTACAGTATTCACTTCCCAGTCCACCCTAGCTGCTATCCTGGGTATTATCGCCATGGTATACAGCGGCTTTTTGACATCCTCCGCCGCTGTTTCCAGTTGGATGGGCGGTTCTACCGTCCCCCAGCTGATCTTTGTATCTGCGCTGTGCGTGGCACTCAAGGAAGCCGGCGTGATCGATGTGCTGGTGCGCAAGCTGCTTAGCATCAAGGCGCTTCGAGGACGCCCGGTCGCGCTGCTGTTCTCGCTGTTCTTCTCCAGCTTTATCGTTTCCATGTTCATCGGGTTTATCCCCACCGCGCTGCTGTACTTCGGCATTTATGAGTCCATCCGGGATGTGTGCGGCTATGATAAGCAGGACAGATTCTGCAAATTCATGCTGCTGGGCATCTACCTGGGCTGCATGGGTAATTTCTGCTTCCCCTTCAAGGGCATTGCCCTTACCATTTACACCCTTATCAATACCAGCATGCAGGGCTTTGGACTGAGCATCAATATGTTCACCTATATGTTCGTGTGCATCCTGGTCAATCTGGTATGGCTGTGCATCCTGGCCTTTATGATCCCCGGTGTATTTAAGTGCAATGTTGCCCCGCTGAAGGAGCTGGATATTGAAAATGTAGAGGCGCTGCGCAACATTCCCAAGAAATTTAATAAGCGCCAGAAGCTCATTCTCACCATCTTCTGCCTGTCCTTCCTGTATATCATCGTGATCCCGCTGCTGCCGAAGGACTTCCCCGGAAGCGCTGTTCTGGCTCCTATCGGCACTACCCTCATTTTCCTGCTGGCGCTGGGCATTCTGGGGCTTATCAAAGTAGACGGCAAGCCGCTGGCCAACCCCATGAAGCTGCTGAGTGAAGGCACCCTGTGGAATGTGGTGTGCATCGTTGGCTGCTTCACCTTCCTGGGCAATGCCATGGCTTCCGCTGATTTGGGCATTCGCGACTGGATCATCTCCCTGCTTAAACCCGTATTCGGCAATATGCCGCTGCCGCTGCTGCTGCTTCTCCTTACTATTGTTATCACCATCATCACCAACATCTGCAACGGCACCCCCCTTACCCTGTTGGGCAACGCGGCCATCATGCCTTTTGTATGCCAGATGCAGCTGGACACCGGGATCAGCGCATCTGTTACCGCCGCGACGCTGAGCCTGTGCGCCAACATGGCCTTCTTGACCTATGCAGGTACCATCTACGCCGCGCTGCTGCTGGACCGTGAGGAGATAGACAACCGCTTTATTTGGCACGATGCCATCAAGGTGATTCCTGTTTATATCATTGTGGTTTATGTGATTGCCCTTGGCTGCAGCTACATTCTGCCCTAACCGGCTTTTCCGGGACGATATGGCCTATTCCCTTCTTCCCGCGCATCTGCTATAATACACTAAGAAACGAGGCATACCATCAATGGAAAAACCAAAGCAAATCACTGAGCAATCCCATTCCATCCCCGTTGCGGGGGAAGCGGATGTAATCGTAGTAGGCGGCGGCGTAGCCGGTGTAGCCGCCGCGGTTTCGGCCGCACGCAATGGCTCCCGGGTCATTCTGCTGGAGAAAAGCATCATCCTGGGCGGTCTGGCTACCCTGGGCCATGTCTGCATCTATCTGCCTCTGGATGACGGTTTGGGGCACAAGGTATATGGCGGCCTGGCGGAGGAGCTGCTGCATGTCTGCATCCGCTACGGCTACGATAACCTGCCAGATTGCTGGCGGAACGGGCCCGATACCGTGGACACCCCCACCGGCCGCTACCGGACCAATTTTAATATCCCGGCTGCCGTGTGCGCACTGGATGAGCTGATGGAACAGGAAGGTATTCAGGTCGTTTTTGATACCAACTTCTGCGCGCCCATCATGGAGGGTAAAACCTGCAAGGGCGTCATTGTCGAAAACAAATCCGGACGCACCGCCTACCTGGCCAAGGCCTTTGTGGATGCCAGCGGCGACCTGGACCTGATGTTCCGGGCCGGCGCTCCCACCGAAACACAGCGGAGCATTGTTTCCCACTGGGCACATGAAATAGACCTGGATACCATGAAAAAAGGCCTGGAGACCGGGCAGGCCCTGCAGGCACTGCCGCTGCGCTGGCTGGGGCTTCGCCCCGATGCCGATAACAGCGAGGCGGAGATCCCCATGTACTATGGCACCACCAGTGAGGGCGTCAACGGATATATCCGTACCAGCCGCAAGCTGGCGCTGGACTACTTAAAGCAGCACCAGAGCCCCTCCTACGCGCAGATGACCCTGCCGCTTATGCCGCAGTTCCGTATGACCCGCCGGCTGGTTGGCAAGGAGCAGCTGGAGGTAGTGCCTGACCGGTATGTGGAAAGCTCAATCGGCTGCATGATCCACTCGCTGGAAATCCCTGCCGAAGTATACGAGTTCCCATACGGCGGCCTCATCGATACCGAGATCACCAACATTGCCGCAGCCGGAAGGATCGTTTCCGCCACCGGCCGCGGCTGGGAAGTCGCACGGTTTATTCCCGCCTGTGTTCTCACCGGTGAAGCTGCCGGCTTGGCTGTTTCCATGGCTGCCAAGGAGAATATCAGCCTGCAGGCGCTGGATGTGCCCGCCCTGCAGCACACTTTGGCCAGCCGCGGCGTCAAGATCCACATGGATGAAGCCCTGCGCCGGAACCGCCGCCCCCAGCCCGGAGAAAAGAAGGACCCCAAAAAGACGGATGCCACATCCGTTGTTCGGGCGGATTCCCTTTCCTACCGTCACTGAGACACTGAGGAAGCCCCGCTGCATTGCCTACCCGCTGCCATAACCAAAAGGAGGGCGCACTATGGAGATCCAATACCTGAAGACTGTACTGCTGGTGGCCACCCACCTGAATTTCAGCAAGGTCGCTGAGGAGATCCCCTGTGCGCCCTCCTCGGTCTCCCGGCAGGTGAAGTGTGTGGAGGAGGCCCTGGGCATCACCTTATTTGACCGTCCCGTCCGGGGCGAGCGCCTGAAGCTGACAGGGCCGGGCACCAGCGTTCTTCCCTATATCGCACAGGTGGTGGGACAATATGAATCGCTGGAGTTTCACATCAGCCGGCTGAAGGGCCAGGATGAGAAGCCCTATACCATCGGTCTTCCTCTGGGGCGCATCAGCATAAAAACCGAGTGCCTGCTGATGGAAAAATTCTATCTGTATGCCCCCGGACACAATATTCAGTTTCTATTTTACCAATCCTCGGAGGTCGAAGCCTGCCTGCGCAGTCGGGAATTTGACGCGCTGCTGGTCACTCGTGTCTTTTGGCAGGAGGACCGTAATAAAACGCCTGCCTTCTGCACCATACCGGGTACCCGCTGTACCCTGCTACACAATCAGCCGCTATGTATTGTCATGCGGGCGGACCACCCCTTGGCTGGACAAGCGGAAGTAGATGTGGGCGACCTGCGGGAGCAGAGCTTTATCCTGTACTATGATCCCATCCGGGAAGGGATCCGTACCGGAGATATTCAAACAGACGGTTTTCTCCGTCACTGCCAGCAAGCCGGATTTGTGCCCAAGCTGGAGATCATCTCCAAGAACATCTCCGAGCTGCGCAATGTATGCGTAGAAAACTTCAACTGGGTCTACCCCACCTTCCAGCCGAACTGGATGCTTCCCTCTTCCCAGATTCGGGCTGTCCCACTGAAGGATCCCCTGTATGGCTCTGAATACTATCTGATTACCACCGAGGACCACACTGATGACACCGCTGAAGTGGTCCGGCGGTTCTTCCAGCAAACCTTCTCTGCGGATTAAATCGCCCTCCGTAAATAAACAAACTGAAGTCCTCCGCATGGGATCCCACGCGGAGGACTTCAGCATATATATTCGGTTTAGAATTCCGCAAAGCCGGTGGTGCGGGGGAAGGGCAGTACATCACGGATATTCGGGATGCCGGTGACATACATGATGAGCCGCTCGAAGCCCAGGCCGAAACCGGCGTGGCGCGCGCCGCCGAAGCGCCGCAGGTCGAGGTACCACCAGTAGTCCTCCTCATTCAGCCCCAGCTCGTGGATGCGGTCCAGCAGGATGTCCAGACGCTCCTCACGCTGGCTGCCGCCGATGATCTCGCCGATGCCGGGCACCAGCAGGTCCACGGCCGCCACCGTCTTACCATCATCGTTCAGGCGCATATAGAAGGCCTTGATCTCCTTGGGATAATTGGTAACAAAGACCGGCTTGCCGAAAATCTTTTCGGTGAGGTAGCGCTCATGCTCAGTCTGCAGGTCCACACCCCAGCTTACGGGGTACTCAAATTCCACATCGGCCTTTTGCAGCCGCTCGATGGCCTCGGTATAGGTGCAGACGGCAAAGTCGCTGTTTACCACATGGTTTAGGCGCTCCAGCAGGCCCTTATCCACAAAGTTATTGAAGAATTCCAGCTCGCGGGGGCACTGCTCCATCACATAGCGCAGCACATATTTTATCATGTCCTCCGCCAGCACCATATTGTCTTCCAGGTCGGCAAAGGCGATCTCCGGTTCGATCATCCAGAACTCGGCGGCATGGCGGCCGGTGTAGGATTTTTCCGCGCGGAAGGTGGGGCCGAAGGTGTAGATCTTGCCAAAGGCCATAGCCATACACTCACCCTCCAGCTGACCGCTGACGGTGAGATTGGTGGCTTTGCCGAAGAAATCTTGGCTGTAATCGATCTTGCCGTCCTCGGTCAGAGGGGGATCGGCGGGATCGATGGTGGTGACGCGGAACATCTCGCCGGCACCCTCGCAGTCGCTGCCGGTGATGAGCGGGGTGTGCGCGTACACAAAGCCGCGCTCGGTAAAGAACCTATGGATGCCCTGGGCCGCAACAGAACGCACTCTAAACGCCGCGCTAAAGGTATTGGTGCGGGGACGCAGGTGCTGGATGGTGCGCAGGAACTCCATGCTGTGGCGCTTTTTCTGCAGGGGATAATCGGGGGTGGAGGCGCCCTCCACGGTGATTTTCTCCGCATGGATTTCAAAGGGCTGCTTGGCCTCGGGGGTCAGCAGCAGACGGCCGGTGACAATAAGCGCCGCGCCGACATTCTGGCGGGAGATCTCATCGTAATTGGCCAGTTTATTTTCCTCAAACACCACCTGCAGATTGCTGAAGTAGCTGCCGTCGTTCAGCTCGATGAAGCCAAGGGCCTTGCTGGAGCGCAGGGTGCGCACCCAGCCGCAAATAGTGACCGGTTCCGCGGTGTAGCGCTCCGGCTCCGCAAACAGTGCTTTGATCTCTACTCGTTTCATGGGTCTTATCCTTCCTTTTTTCCGAAAGTGATTTATAATATTATAGTACGCCAAAGGGCCGGGCGCAATCCTTTCTTTGCCCGTAATGCGAAAAAATGTCTTTTAGGGCAACTTTTTTGCAAAAAGGGGGTTGCTTTTATGCCGGTAATACGGTATAATAAATTCTCGTCAGGACTTTTACTTGACCCATCCTGATAACGACATGGAGATGTCGCCTAGTTGGTCGAGGGCGCACGACTGGAAATCGTGTAACCGTCAAAAGCGGTTCGAGAGTTCGAATCTCTCCATCTCCGCCAAGGAAAAACCCGCAGAAATGCGGGTTTTTCCTTTGTTTATGCGGGATTTCAGGCTTTTTGCACTTTGCGCTTATTGCTTATTTTTTGCGTTTTTTTGCGTCTCAATGGCACAGAAAAAGCACAGGAAAATATCGAAAAATCCCCCCTCCGGTGATGGAGGGGGGATTGCTGCGTTTAGGCCTTGATGAAGTATTTATACACTGGGTTTCCACCCTTGGCATATGCCTCTGCTTCCACACAGCGGCTATATATGCTGGATGCAGCATACTTATCTCCAAGGAGGTTCTTCTGCGCTTTGTATATGGAGTACTTACCTTCGCTTAACAAGAGCACATACGGTTTTTGCGGGCATAAATACCGCCCGACATTGCGCGTCGCGTTGACAGGCGCCAGCCTGCCTACCGCTCCGCGCTTCCTCTGGCGCCATTTCTCCCGCGCAAAAACTCCGCAGGACTTTTCGGCGAGGGAAAACCGGATGATGACAAGGAAGAGGACGCCGGCATACTGGCGTATGTCAAGGACGATGACGCTGTCAGCGCCGATTTTCGCTGCCGAAAAGCGTGTGTGTCCTTGTTAAACGAAGGTATACATATCAATTATATTTTCCAAACAGCAAGCCGCGCGGATCATTACGACCCGCGCGGCTTTGTTCAGGAAGAGATTATGAAAAAGATGTAGGAAGATGTCCTAATTACTTGACCATCGCGGCCTTCTTGGCCTCTTTCTTGGCCTCCAGCCGGCTTACAATGACGGCACAGGCCGCATCGCCCACGATGTTGATGGTGGTACGACCCATATCAAACAGACGGTCGATACCATAGATGAGCAGGATGCCCTCCACGGGGATTCCTACGCTGGTGAGCACCATCGCCAACATTACCACACCGGCGCCGCTAACGCCTGCTGTGCCGATGGAAGCCAAGGTCGCGGTCACTACTACCATGACCAATTGGCCAACAGTCAGATTCATACCGTAGCAGCAGGCCAGGAAGATGGTATTAACCGCCATGTAAACCGCGGTACCATCCATATTGATGGTTGCGCCCAGCGGCAGCACAAAGGAGGAAACCTCCTCACTGGCGCCCAGGTTCACGGCACATTCCTTATTGATGGGCAGGGTAGCCACACTGGAGGTGGAGGAAAACGCAAAGACCATCGCGGGGATCATGCCCTTGAAGAACTTGAAGGGACTCATGCCGCCCATCGTCTTAACGGTGATGGAATAGGTGATAACGGCGTGCAGGATGTATCCCAGATACGCAACACCCAGTACCTTTGCCAGATCGCCCAGAATTTCCGGGCCCTGGTTGGAAACGACCCAGGTCATCATGCAGAATACGCCGATGGGAGAGATCTTGATGATGAACATCATCACCTTCATGAACACTTCGTTCAGGCTCTCGAACAGCTCGGCCGTTGCCCGGCCCTTTTCTCCGGTAAGGATGATCCCGGCGCCGATGAGCAGCGCAATGACAATGATCTGCAGCATCGAGGCGTTGGCGAAGGGTGCCACGATATTACTGGGGAAGATATCCACCAGCGTGGTCATAAAGTCAGCGCTGACAGGTTTATCCCAGGTCCCCAGGCCTTCTGTTGAAAGCTGCGGGAATCCTCCCTTAAAGATATTGGCCAGCACCAGGCCGATAATGAGCGCCACAATGGTGGTGCAGATGTAATAGACCAGCGTTTTCCAGCCGATGGAGCCGACCTTTTTGATATCCTTCATGCTGATCATGCCGCAGACCATCGAGAACAGCACGATGGGAACCACGATGAATTTCAGCAGATTTACAAAAATCGTCCCGATGGGCTTGATGAACTTGGTGGCAAAGGCTGCGCCGCCGGGTAGATATACCAGCCCCCAGCCGATGCCTGCGCCGAAGATGAGCGCTAAAAAGATCCAGAATGCCAGCGACAGCTTCTTTTTACCGGTTGACATGATGTTTACACCTCGTATCACAAAGAATTAATATGGTTCACAGTATAGCACTTAATTTTCATTTGTAAATACTTTTTGCAAGTTTTTATTTCTCTTAAATTCATTTTTATGCTCCGTACAGGCGAGATGCTCCCTATTTTACGCTTTTTTAGCTAATATGACGAACATTTTTGCATGTTGCGGTTTTCCGTCACTTCATTTCGCGCAATATCCCCTCTCTATTTCCTGCAAGATCCGGCGTTCGGCCCGCAGGGCGTTCCGGCTTTGCCGGAACTGGGCGGCCAAAGGCCGCCTACGCCCGCCTGC
>ERZ772867.2798-NODE-2798-length-16093-cov-3.548572_pt1 | contig 16093 bp, 7 predicted proteins | sample MGYA00511341_ERZ772867 | MGnify/ENA primary metagenome ERZ772867 (study PRJEB29015, sample SAMEA2737707) | human gut metagenome | biome: human gut; feature: human-associated habitat; material: faeces | place: China | collected 2012 ... | reverse complement strand
TATCGGTAAAGGTGACAATATCACCAACTCTATAGTCCTCAAAATTATCATAAGGCTTTATATATATCAGGCTGTACGGTTTTATTGTCGGAGACATGCTGCCCGTTTCAACAACCTTCATATCCATTTTGAGAATTTTCGGAGTATAAACAACTCCTACAGCCACGACCGAAATGCAAATAATTATTGCGGTCAGAAGCATATTAATCTTTTGTTTTCGAAGATTTTTCATCTTCTTCATCCTTCTGATCCGAGAATTTATATTCGGCAATCAGCTTTGCCAAATTAACCGCCTCGCCCAAGGTGATAAAAATCAAGGGCAAAACAATAAAAATAAATATTATTTTAGGATTTCTCAGCACATCCAATGCCGAGCTTCCGACCGTTCCTACATTAAGAATTACCTTGCCGATCAGATCCACTTCAAAAACAGCCGCCGTATCGACAGAATCATTTGCGTCACCCTTGGTGCGAAAGATTTTTTCGCCGCTGTCGCTGTCTTTTATTTCAACTATTCTGTGGGTGTTGATTTGACCGCTTATTGTCATATCGTTTGAATAAAAAGAAATCACGTCGCCGACTTTGAGCGAGGAAGGTTTTGTTTTGTGAACAATAACAATCCCTCCGACGGGAATTTCCGGCTCCATACTTCCTGTCTGCACTTGAAAGACACTGAATCCCAGCACACTCGGCGCTTTACCGGCGGAAGCGCTGAGGACAGATACAAACACTGTAAATCCGAGAATAAATATAAGTGCCGAAAGCACCGCCATTATTCTTGAGAAAATTTTTCCTGCTTTTTTCATAACTTATGAAACCGGCTGAACGTTGATTTTAAGAGTACCGAGCGACGATGACAGACCTTCGATTGAGGACGGACTATCTGCCGCAAGACCTATCTCATAATAAATAATAAACACATCGTTCTTCTCGGTTTGACTGTCGGCAAGCGATCTTCCGTCAAAAATCTTTCCGTTTGAAAGAGACGAAAGCCTCATGTAATCCGAACCGAAAAGCTGTGCTCCGTCGGTAAATGTTACAACTCCGTTTTTCACAGTTTTTATCGCCTTATACACAGTATATTTAACCTGAACGGAATTTTTTAGATCCGAATTCATATTTGTCGGGAGAGAATCAATCGACATGCTTAACTTAAGCTTTTCATCGGTTGCAGTTGTAAGAATCATCTTATATTTTTTGTAGGTACCCGATGTCCAATTGTTAAGCTCAATATTTCCTGTTAATCTTGAATAATTTCCGCTGCTGTCGGCAGTATAGTATGCTACGCTTGCATACGTCGGACTGACAACCTCCCCCGTAATTGATGGGACAAAGTTTTGGTTTGAATTGCTGAACCACGCAAAAGAAACCGCTATAAGAGTCAGGGCCGATGCCACAGCTAATATTAAGTTTTTAATAAATGTAAACTTTTTTTTCATTGTAACATCAACCCTTTAATTATTTACCTATAACGCTCCAAACGGATCTGAGACCCCAATCAGTCTTAGCCTCTTTGATTTCAACAGTAATGTCAACGCTGTCGCTTTCGTTTACTTCAATAAGCTTGCCTTCATTAGCAACATCCGTAACGTTAAGCTCTTTTCCGTCAGAATCCACAGCTTTAATTTCATATCCGTAGCCCTGTGGAAGACTGAGGTCAATATATATTCCGTCTGCAACATATACGCTGTTAACGACCTTCGCCTGAGCACCGACCTTCGTGAAAAAGCTGAATGCTTCGGCATTGTTATCGGCCTTTGTTTTAAGCATAACACCGATGAGCTTACCGCTAAGCTTGTTCGTTTTATCTACTATTGAATAGCCGATATCTGTCAAGCTACCGCTCGCCGGATTTGAATATCTTGCAATTGTATTATCCGTTGAAGCGTAGTCTTTGTTCTTCATAAGTGTGATAACAAGACCCTTTGATCTGTCAACGCTTACGGAATTAGAATTTACTTCCGACGGAATCTTGATATCGGTATAATTCATTGCAGATCCGATATTTGATCCGGACATATATTTTACAGCAAGAGCAGCAAATTCAACCGCAGTTGCGAACTTCTCAGAGGCTTCGGTTGACTTGAGAGTCGCCGGAACAGCATATCCGGATTCCGTGCTTGCAAAACCGATTATTGAAGCTTCTTCAAGAGCCTTTGTTGTCGAAGCCTTCATCATGCCTGTTGCGCCCTCAACCGCTGCAATGTCATTCTTTACCGTACAACTGTCAAAGAGAACATTCTCTGCCGAAGAAGTCTCGGCAAATCTGCCTGCAATATTTCCGGCTTTCTTGTCAAGTGAGTTCGTCATATTTCCGAAAACGGAGTTGCTGAGTGCAGTATAATCTGCTTCGCCGACAAGTCCGCCTGCATATCCGCCGGCTGATACATATGCCGTTGACACCGTACCGTTTATCTGAGAATTGCTTGATGAGCCGACCAATCCGCCTGCAGCAAGAAGCGACGAGCCGCTTACTCTGCCGGAAGTGATACATTTTTCTATCTTTGTACCGTTTGTTGCACGTCCGGCAATTATGCCTGCGTCCTGAACCTTTCCGAACGTATTGACATCGGCAATTACAACGCAGCTTTCAATCGTTGCTCCGTTCAGCTCGCCCGCCAAAGCACCGACCGCTGTTGATGATTTAGAATCAATATCAAATCCCACAAGGCCGATATTCTTTACTGCTCCGCTGACGCTTGCAAACAATGACTCTCCGCTGAAATCATAAGCAACATGATTTGCACCGTCAAGAATGCCCGCAAAACTGTCTGCGGATTTAACACCGCTGAGGTCGATATCATTTGTTAATGTATAATAAACATCTTCGCGGTCACCGTTTTGCATCATAACTGCAAACTCGTCTGCCGTTCCGATTCTGTACGGATCGTACTTTGTACCCGAGCCCGCAAGAAGTGAGGAATAAGCAACCGGAATTGCTGTTTCAAGACCGTTTGAATACGTAAATACAAGCTTAGCACCGTCAACAGCGCCCTTTGCACGGACTGAAGACGTTGACGAATCGTAAGTCAATACACCCTTAGGTTTCGAAGAAACTGAGGCGAGCTCAAACTTATGTCCGAGAAGCTCAAACAACTTGTAGTTACCGTTACCTGCCGCGATTATAATATCACTTTCACCGAGAACAGTATTTTCACCGTCAAGCGTAATAAACGATTTTTCGGTTCCTCCGAGAACACATCTCATTGCGCTGAGATCAACGGCCATGTATCCGGAGCACTGATAAGAATTAAGCTCTTGCGTACCGAAAATGCTCTCGTTCTGATATGATGAATAATAGACATTTGCCAAGATTTGTGCATTTTCATTATCAGAGAATGTTCCCTTATCCGCCTTTGCAATAACTGCCGCAGAAATTTCACCCTCAGCCTTAGCGGCTATAACAGTGCTCTCAACAAGAGCCTGCTCGGTTTTTGCAATATATGTCGAATTTGATCCAATCTCTGCAATTACGCCTGCTGCAAGCTTTTCACCTGAGACGCCTCCGCTGATGAAACAGTTCTTCACAAAGCTGTTATTCGGATTTTCAAGCACGCCGATCATACCGCCGGCTGTTTTAGCGGAAACTTTTCCGTCTATTACAACGTTTTCAAGCTGTGCTTTTGCTACGCTGCCTACCGCACCGCCTGCAATTGTTCCGGCTTTAACGGTAACGCTGTTCATTTGAATATCCTTAAGCTCTCCGCTGAAAATTCCCGCAACACCGCCTGCGGTCTCAACCGTTGCCGAGGTCGCATTAAGCGTTGTTGAAGCATTTGATTGGTTTATTGAAATATTTTCTGCTGTCAGTCCTTCGGCTTTTCCGGCAATAATACCTGCCGTACTTCCGAATTCACTTGACATTGCAGTTGAATTATTGACCGTTACATTTTTAATAACGGTATTTTTTGCAATGCCGACTACAACGCCTGCAAAATTAAGACCTGTTACACTTGCGTTGTTTATTACAATATCAGAGATAACGGCACCGTCCGTCGCTCCGAACAGTCCGCCGAGAACATTGCCCGAAAGCATCAATCCGTTGATTGAATGTATCTTTCCGTTGTAAAGACCCGTAAAGTTGCCCTTGAAGCCGCTTTCAGCACTGCCGATTGTTACAACGCCGTTTCCTACATTATAGAATCCGCCGCCGAAATCAAAGTCCTTTGCATCAAAGCTGATATCTTCAGCAAGTGCAAAGTATTTTCCGAGGCTGTCATAGTAGGCAACCGACTCAAGATCATAGGCATTTGAAATAAGATATGGCGAAGTGCTTGTGCCATCACCCTTGAGCGGCGTGCGTACATCGGATTTAATAGCAAAATGTACCGGAATCCTTATCTCGCTGTCCGAATTTGACACATAGTAAGCCACGATGGAAATATCCGCCATGTGATTTACTTTAAGAACCAGCTTATCCTCGCTCGAAGAAACGACACTGATTCTTTCCTCAGCTTCGGATACCCAGCCCGTTGTGCTGTCGAAAGAATATCCCTTGACTTTGGGAAGATTAGAAAGTGCGATCTCAGTCTTGCCGACAGTCGATATATTTTCAACCGAAGGTTTAATCGCTGAACCGTTCGGATTATCCATATCAACAATATTCGTGCTCTTTATCTCAGTTGACTCGCCAAATGCGGGAACATTTCCGAAATAAGTGGAAATAACCGTACCGCTGACTAACGAATCTATATTATCGGAGTTTACAGACTTACTGTCCTCCACAAAACCGACCACGATGCCGGCATTTTTATTAGTTTTCTCTGTTTCTATACGGGCGGCACACACCGAATCCGAAATAACGGCTGTCATTCCGTTGAAGTTGCCAATTCCCTTTACAATGCCAATCATTCCGCCTATGGCCTTTTCACCCGATACGATTCCGAGAATCTTTACATTCTTGAACTGGACATTGTTTAGTGCTGCACCGCTTAGCTTTGCAACTGCTCCTGCCGCAGCAATGGCATCGGCAGAAGAAACAGTCTCAACATTCGCAAACGACTTAATGTTTTCGGCAACAAGTGCACTCTCTGCGCCCGTTATATCTCCGACAACACCCGAAGCAACAGATGTTGATATAATCATCGTCGCGGAGTCAACATAGCCCTCGTTTATAACAACAGCACCGCCGGCGTTATAAACGGCAAGAATTCCGGCCGCCACAGAATTTGCACTCTCTGCGCGAACGGTTGTTCTGCAAACATTTGCTCCTTTAATTGAAAGCTTGGCATCCATAGCTGCCTTGCCGACAATTGCCGAGGCAACGCCTGCTTTTATTGTTGTATCACGAACCTCAACACTGCTGATTGAAGAGCAGAAGCTTGAAGCAATACCGCCCGCAACAAATGCCGCTGTATCGGCAATCGTTGAGATCTCCGAGGAAGAAACCCGTGCATCAGCAACGGAAACATTTTCTCTGCCTGCGGCAATGCCCGAAATCTCGGACACTCCTTTAATTATCGATCCTTCGACCGATGCGGATTTAATTGCCGTCTTGCCCTCGGCAAGACCGACTGCACCGCCAACATATTCTGCTCCGTTAAGTTTAACATTTTTAATCTCTGAATTTTCCAATGCGCCGTCAACGGAAGCATAGCCTGCAAGTGCACCGACATAGTTTGCCTTGGAATTAACCGAGCAATTTTCAACTCGGATTCCCGACATGCCGGATGTTCCGGAAACAGAGCCTGCTATAACTCCGGAATAAATTCCGTCGGAAACAACATTGCTGTTGACAACCGTAATCTCCGAAAGCTTGGTGTTTCCAAAGACCTGACCTGCAAGGACAGCCGAATAAAGACCTTTAGCATTTACCTGAGCCGAAGCGATTACAAGATTGCTTACCTCGGCATTTTCAAGAGCGGCAAAAAGGCCCGACTTGGATGTTCCGCTGATTTTCAGATTAGAAATCGTGTGTCCGTTTCCGTTGAATTTTCCGCTAAACGGAACCAGTGTTCCTCCAATCGGAGCGAACGTTGAAATCTCTGACATATCAATATCAGACTCGACTATAAAGCTCGACTTGTTAAGCTCCGTAATATTTTCACTGATATATGCAAGATCATATGCTCCGGAAACAATATAGTTTCCCGCACTGTCTTTTTCAAGTCCGTTTGAAATTTTGACGGTTGTGTAGAGACCCGTCGTCTTGTTTGTCACTGTAACGGCACAGCCCTTAACGGTTATAACACCTGCGGCACGACCAACATTAAGAATAAGCTTTCCGTTTTCAACGGTTACTTTCGCCGAAATAAGGGATGTATCGGTCTTAACATAATAGTCAGAAGCCGTCGAACCGCTCATTGCTTTAACAGACGGAAGCGTAACATTGAACTTTCCGCCGTTGCCGGTAAAGAAAGCTACCTCACCGTCGTCAAATGACCACTCGACAAACTGAGATTTATCGGCCTTTGCAAAGTCGGCAGGAGTCTGCGTACCCTTGCTCATATATATATTTGAAATTCTTGTATCGTCAGCAGAAATGTTTGCAATAAATGAGTATTTTCCTGCATCATTCTTGCCCGAAACATAACAATTTTCAATTATTACATCGGTGGCACTCACCGAACCGATAACGATTGCCGCGTTTGTCGCTCTCTTTGAAGCGGCAATGTTTGCAGCAGCACCGCTGTTTGAAATTCTCGTTCCGTTACCGATTACAGAACCGACCAATGCACCGAAAGATGCAACATCTCCGGCAAAATTAACCTCTGCCTTAACACGGCAATTATCAAGTTCACCTCTTCCGGCAACCGTTCCGAACATTACGCCGGAATTTACACCGGAAGCATTAAACGCTGCACCGTTTGCTATTGTCACAGAAACATTTTTTGCTTTCGCATTAAGTGCATTTCCGAGTACAGCCGACGAGAGATCGGTCTTTGAAACAAAGTTAATATTTGAAACTGTTCCGCAAACCTCAGTAAAAACAGGCGCAGAAACACTAACGGTATGGCCGTTTCCGTCAAGATTTCCCTTGAAAGAAAAAGCAGAACCGCTTACGGAGATATCCTTATTGAGCTCAGCATGAATGCCTTGCGCATATTTAAGTAAATGAAATTCAGCAGTATTTTCAATAACAATCGGATCGGAAGCTGTTCCGTCACCAACAGTATTTGCCGGAACGACAAGTATCGGTAAATCAAAGCTCTGCATAATCTTCAGAGAGCCTGTTCCGATTGTTGAAGGTAAAGAAATCTCGGTTTTATAGTTAAACCATGCAACCTTATTTGCAGTAACACCCTTTACCGTTAAGCCCGAAACTGCAATTCCGGTTCCGCCCTGCTTAAAGCTGTCACCGATTGCAAAGCTTGCCTTTCCCCATGATGCGGAAAGCGCAGACTTTGAGAGAGTTGCGGTTTCGCCGACCTTAACAGTCTTGAATCTGAGAGTGTCAATATCATTGATATCAGTTCCGTAATTCGTAGCGGAGGTCATTCTTCCGCTTACGTCGCTTGACCAATAACAATCTGTAAGCATCTCGGAAATTCCGCCGACGCCAACAAGTCCGTTGCCCGAAGCACTGCACTTGAGAGCTACGAGAACATAGTTGTTCACAAATTTAGCGCCCTTTGACGCCGAGCCTGCAAGTCCGCCGACAAAATCGGTTGCTTTGCCGCCGACGACATTACCCGAAGCAAAGCTGTTCGAGATAATTCCTGAGTTGGATCCTGCTATTCCGCCGTAAACCGTTTTTCCTGAAAGAGCAACGTTAATATATTCGCCGACATTGATTGCAGACACACCGGTAATTTTACCGCTGTTTTTGCCTGCAATTGCTCCGACTGCGCCGTTTGCGGAAATTGTATGAGATGCGGCGGAAGCCCCGCTGACATTGGGCTGCGTTCCAGTTACTTTTACGCCGGTAACGGTACCTGTATTTACAGCCGCAACCATACCTGCGTTCGCAACATTTTTAAGCGTGAGAACAGATCTGCTGATCTCACAATTTGAAATTGTTCCGTCATTTTCGGCAACAAGAACAGCGCAATTCTTTACATCGGTGCTTGCATTGATTACGCAGTTTTCAACAGTAAGGTTTTTAATTGTTGATCTGCTGTTCACATAACCGAAAATTGCAAAATTTTCTCCCTTGCCAAACGCAACGTTGAGACCCTTAATGCTGTGTCCGTTGCCGTCAAGAGTGAAGTAAACATTCTTTGACGAGGCGCTGAGATTTTTACTTGCGGAAACAAGCGAACCGGAATAAACCGAGTTTGATGTAAAATCGCTTGCATTAAGGCTTGATAAATCAATATCACTTGTCAGAACAAAGTTTTTATTTGCACTTGTTGTGAGATTGACCTTTTCCTGCATTGCAACAAAATCGGTTACATCTGAAATCCTGTAAGGATCCGATACGGTGCCGCTTCCCTTATTGTATGCAACAAGTTCTCCGCCCTCGGTAGCTATAGTTGTGGATGAAATTGCTCCACCCTCCTGTGAAACTGTCGTGGAAGAATTTGCTGCGGAGGCAGAGACTGCAGTTGTAGAACCGGAAGTGCCAATCTCATTGGCAGCCAGAGACGATGCTATTCCGGTTGAGGACAGCAACACTGCCGCACTGAGCAACGTTACCGCAACCCTCTCTATTCTCCTTTTAATCATAGTAAAACCTCCACTGTTTTCACTCACATCGGCTCCACGCTACCGATGCAGCGGATCAACATATATTGTTAAAATAATATCAGCCGTTTTTTGCTGTCTTATTTGCCTTGAGCTTCTCTTCCTTGGCTTTCGCACGCTCTCTCGCAAGGCGTTCCTGTTCTTTCGCCTTTGCTCTTGCCTTTTCGCGAGCTATACGCTCTTTCTCCTTGGCTTTTTCTTTTGCGGCGCGTTCCTGCTCCTTGATTTTTTCACGGGCAATGCGTTCTTTTTCCTTTGCCTTTTCCTTTGCGATACGCTGTTTCTCAGCCTCGGCAGCCCTCATCTTTGCAATACGCTCTTTTTCTTTAGCTTTTGCCTTTTCTTTCGCTGCTTTTTCCCTTTCTTTCGCCCTTTCCTTTGCTAATCTCTCTTTCTCTGCACGAGCCGCTTTTGCTGCAGCTTCTTTCTGCTTAACCTTTTCTTTAGCTATGCGATCTTTTTCAGCTTGAGCGGCCTTTGCTGCAGCCTCTTTCTGCTTAGCTTTTTCCTTGGCGAGACGTTCTTTTTCCTTTGCCTTTTCCTTCGCTAAACGTTCTTTTTCTGCCTGTGCGGCCTTTGCTGCGGCAGCTTTCTGTTTTGCTTTTTCTTTTGCAAGACGCTCTTTTTCTGCCTGTGCTGCTCTGGCTTTTGCAATTGCTGCTTTTTCTCTCTGTTTGGCTGCGGCAGCCTTTTCCTTGGCCTTCTGAGCGGCAAGCTCTTTTGCCTTGCGCTCCCTCTCTTTAGCCTTTGCTTTTGCTGCTTTTTCTTTCTCTATCTTAGCAAGCTTTGCGGCTTTCTCTCTTGCTATGCGCATTTCCTCACGCTGCTTCTCTTTTGCAATACGAGCTTCTTCCTGCGCTTTGAGTCTTGCCGCTCTTTCTTTTTCTTTTCTTGCCTTCTCTTTTGCGAGAGCTTTCTCTTTGGCGATACGAGCCTTCTCGCGTTCTTTCTCTCTCTTGATTCTCTGTCTCTCTTTTTCTTTTTCTTTCCTTGCCCTCTCTTTTTCCCTTGCTATGCGGCGGCGTTCCATCTCTTTTTCATGAGCAATTTTCGCCTTGATCTTATCTTCAATGGCCTTCTTACGCGCATTTTCCGCATCCAACGCACGCTGAATAGCCTCCTGAATTTTCTTTTCACCCTCAATTTTCCTACGGCTGACACGCTTGACCTCATCAACAAAGACACGCTGGATTTCAACTTCCTCCATGTCATAGTCCATAACAAGCTCTTCTGCCAGTCTCTTGAGGAGTTTTGGCTTAAGCTTACGCTTTTTCTGCTTTCCGACGGAATCCTCAGAGAGGGTATTCGCCTTGAGCATCATATAGTTCAACGCTGTCATGCGATTGAGTTCGTTCATATACTCTGCGCTGACCATATCATTTGATTCTTTTACTGTTATTTCATAGCCCAACTCGTTGTATGACTGAATAAACTGCCACAATTTCAGACAAGCTCTGAAATTCGGGTTTTTCTGAATAGCATTTGTTCTCATGATAGGCGGTCTTACGGGAACGCAGTTTCTGAGCTCCTTCATAAATGAAGAATTAGCATATTCGTTAATAATTCTCTTTACTCTTTCAATGCGCTGGAAAGCAGTGGCGTTCTCTCCTTCAGGACCCGCTTCGCCTTCAATTTCGCTGCCGGCAGACTGAGCCGAGACTTCAAGCTTATACTGAATCTTTTCACGTCCTCTTGTAAAATCACTTTCCATTTTAAGGGACGCCATATTATCATCGTCGGAAATATTGAAAAGAACATTATATCTTACATCAATAAATCTGACGAGGTTCTGCATAAGAGTGAAAACAAATCTGTTTTCATAAACCTCGTAGCTTTCCTCACGGAAAACGTTGAGAATCTGGTTAGGTGTAACATCATCGCCTTCAACCTTGGCAATCATATTTGTATGCTGAGCAAGGTGACGGATAGATTCGTTCGTGATTTTTCTGGCACGTTCAATGGGAACGATTTCTTCCTCCTGAACGATAAACTTTCTCGGAACACGGATAATATTGTCAAGGGGAATGATACATGCTTCGATCTCCTCAACCCACTTAAGGTCGATCTTCTTATCAAAATATCTGTTGAACAAGGAATAGCTGTTCGTACCGCTGTTTATGGCAGTATCCATTTCGCTGTAAAACTCGTTATCGGAAGTTGCCGACGCGAGATAATCCTTGTATTCAAGATATAATTCAAGATACGATTTGTTCATTAAGTATGACCCCTTTGACAAAAGTTATAATAACGGTTTCGGGATTACATAAGTCTCTTAAGGAGCTGGAGATACTCTTTACACTCGTTCATGTTTGCTTTGCCGAAGTGCTTGTTAAGATATGTAACGAGTCCGTCGATTTCATCGCGGATGAATGAAAGGTTCAAGCTTTCAAACTTACGGAAAACCTTCTTGGCAAGAACAAAGTCAATACCGTCAATTTCCGTTCCGCCGCAGCCGACATATGCAGGAACAAATTCCTTGAGCTGCTTAACAATACGGTTACCGAAAGCAAGACGGAAATGTTCGATAACATAGTCGTCAAGCTCCTCAATCTTCTTAAGGTTCTCGTCGGAAACTTTATACTTGGTCTGGCACTCAAGGAACATGCCCTCAAGGTGCTTATAGCTGAGGTTAAGCTCCTCTGTGTACGGAGCTTCAAAGAACTTACCCTTACTGTTAAGGTCGATTGGAATAGCACGGTCATAAACCTTATCGGAAACAGCAAATGTCGAGTCATCGTTATTGATTGTACCGATATACCACATATTCTCGGGGAGCTTGAGCTTACCGTCGATAACATGCTTCGGATCGGTCGGCCATACGCTCGGAACAAGGGAAACAACCCACTCATCTCTTGACGGCATTTCAAGAATTGAAAGAAGCTCAGCGAAATAATACTCAACACGGGCAATGTTCATTTCGTCAAGAACGGTAATGAATATTTCCTCTTTGAATGTAGCCTCATACATCTTTTTGAGAACTTCCGTCTCATTAAAACGCTTTGTGAATTCGTTGAAGTATCCGAATATCTCGGTACGGTCACGCCATGAAGGCTGAACCGAAGCAATTGTAACAGGGTTCTTAAGAAATTTACCCCATGCATAAGCAAGAGAAGTTTTACCGGTACCTGAAATACCCTGAAGAATTATAAGTCTTGTTGAAGCAAACGCGGAAAGGAACAATCTGATGATCTTGATCTCATAAAAAAGACCGAGACGTGAGCAAGCAAAGTTACGAAACCTTTCGCAGATTTCCGGAAGTGTGATTTCATTATCAAAATCGGGAGCAACATAGTTCTCCATTTCGAGGTCAACCTGAGTACACTTGTAGAAACGGCTGTAATCGTCGGCTGTTTTATCAACCTCACCGTCTTTCTTTTCTTCCTTTGTCTCCTCGCCGTTCTCGTCATACGGGCTTTCACCGGGGTTAAGACCGAGCTGCGAAACCTTCATGGCAAGAATTCTCTCTTTCTCGTTGTTGAGCTTAATAACCTCACGATTAAGGTTACCGACTTCCATGAGAAGCTCTTCCTGGTCAACGAGAGTCTTTCGTACTCTTACATACTTTTTAATAAGCACAACAACAAGAATTACTATAGCTGCAAGCACCGCTACTGTTGCGATAACGGCAACGATTGCAAGGAGCCAATCGACGATAGTAAACTTTCCTGCCCAAGCTTTAAAGATTTTTATGTACTGCGGAATATTGAAAATATTGGCAATACCCAAGCCGATACCTTTAAATATACCCCAAACACCTTTTACGAAAAACTGGTTTAAAAATTCTGCAAGGAACTTTGTGATTGTCATTTCGGTCACCCTCTGTTTTTAAGTTTTATATTGGTATGAGTTGAATGTTATTTTTCTTCTTTATTTTGGGAGTTTTCTTTCTTTTGCTGAGCTAGATATTCATCAATTACCCTCTGCTTTGACTCTTCATTAAGGCTTTCTGCCTTGGCAGTCATAAACATGGAAATCAACTTATAAATCTGCCAAATAAAGAACAGGGCGAGCGGAATTATGATGCAAATCATAAAGCCAGTTCTGCTTTGAAGGAAACTGAGCGCTGAACCGAAATTAGCAATCTTCATTCCCGTGAGCTTTTTTCCCGTTTCTTTGTCTATACCCGAGTTAACCTGCTTGGCAATAACCTCGTCAGGAAGAACGTTTACGGTATCCTCCATTCCTACGGCATCACCGGCTGTAACAAACGCATAAACCGAGCCGTCTCCGGCCTTCAGTATATCGGTAATTCTATGCGTATTATAGCCTCTGATTTTTTTGCCTGCCTTTTCACCCTCAATAATAGTGGTGTAAGTAATAACATCGCCTACCTGAAGTGTTTCGGGATCTTTAACCTCCTTGGAGATTATCAGATCGCCGGTTCCGAAGCCCGACGGTTCGCCGGAATCCATTGAATCGGACTGAACGGCAAACGGCGTATATCCGAGAACATTTCCAATGCCCATATCCGAATTTTTTGAGGTAAACGTCATAACCGTTATAATAATCGCAATTATAATTATAATAATCAGCAATATGTCGGAAATAACGCCCCAAATGCTTTTCCCTTTTTCATTCATTTACAACATTCACTCCTGTATTTTTTTCCTAAAAAGGTCATTTGTCATCACAGCCGTCTGTGTTGACAAATCGCCCTTTTAGCTTAGGATCATGGGTGACACCGGGTTAGCGGTGTCACCCTCCCAAAGTGACGGGTTAAACTCGAATCAACGATCCGAATGTTCCGAAAATATACAAATTAGTCTATTTCAAGAACAAGGTTGAAGTTAAGAGTTGCGCCTGCAACATCGTTTGCACAGTCAACATCATTACCTTCCATCCACATGTAAACTCTTACACGCGTGATACCTGCTGCAACAGTAACTCTTGCCTGTGAGGAAGATGTTGCGAGTGTAGCCTCGAGCGGGCTTATGTAAGTTACATTTGTAACAATGTTGTTGTATGTCGAGTTTGTGCCGATATTAAGACCTGCTGCTTTGAGCGGGCTTGTTGTCATGATTCCGCCTGCACCGAGAGCTGAAGCAGCTGCAGTGTGGTTAGCGGCGTCAACTTCATAAACAACCTTCTTGGTTTTGTCTGTACCCGGAAGAACGCTCTGGATAGCAGCAGCGTCTGCCTTTTCAGCTACTGTGCCGCAGTTTACAAGTGCTACACGCATAGCTGTGGGAAGCTCAGGGTTGCCTTCGCATGTTATCTTCGTTGAACCGAACTTAACAACTGTTTCTGCCTTAACCTTTACGAAAAGGTCAAATGCAACAAATCCGCTGTCGACATCGGATCTTGCGTAGATGTCCATTCTGCCTGAATCATTGATTGATCCGTCGAAGAATTTCGGAAGGTTTCCGTTGGTTGCAAAAACTGACGATGACGGCTTAAGAGTACCGGGAATATTGTTCATATTTCCTTCATATGCCGAGAAACGTGTTGTTGTGGTGCCGGAAATCTCATCAGCTGTAAGCTTTGTTGTGAAAGCAGAGGTATTTGCAGAAATCTGAATACCTTCAGGTGATGTGACGTTCAATTCCATGGACTCGACTTCAACTCTTTTTGCCATTGAGAACCATGCATATGTAGCTGACGTAAGAACGATAGCAGATACGATAAGCATTGCAATGGCAGAAATGAATGCGCGCTTTTTGAATGTCTTTTTCATTATCTTTACCTCCATAAAGATTTCATGCCTTGGCGACCGTTAACGCGCCGCCAAACGCATAATTTTTATCCGAATTGTCTTTGATATCCGGAGCTTTGCATTAGTTCGATGAAATTAATCTTATATGTGTAGGCTTCCCGTCACGTAAGCTTATACATAATCATAATCAAATTTCATCGAGAGCTTAATGCTTCCGCCCAAAATGTCATTGACACAATCAGGATCCCAGCCTTCAAGCCACATTACTATCGTATATTTATGATAGCTGCCGGCCTTTGTAAGGACGTTCTTATCCTGCATGACTGTTGAATCATTTATAAACAGTTTGTCGTCCTTATTGTATTTATCATTGGTGTCAAATACGTCGGTCGTTCCCTTTTTCGGCTTAGCGTAAATAGTGGGTGTTCCGCCGTCTTTGATTACCATAACTCTGACCGCCTCATCGGCACCGAGATTTACAGATTCAATCTGAAGGTTTGCGGTGTAGCTGACATCAACATCTCCCACATTCTTAGCATAGAATGTGTATGCAAAGAATTCCTTGCCGTTTGAACGGTTATGAGAACCGTCAATACTGTCAAGCTCCGCCGCCGACGGAAGCCATGTGTATGTGCAGTCGCCCATATCGTTTACACTTGCGCCGCTGAGCACTGCCTTCATATCGGAGAAATCTCCGGATTCGGAAAGGAGAAGTCCTCTTGTCGGCTCCGACTTATTGATTATCGCTGTAAAGTCACCTGTATCGGTTACGCTCGTCTTGTTTTCAACGATCTCACGGATACTCGTTACTTCGCTGATGCTCGTCACGGGAACAATCGTTGTAACCTCGATCTCCTTAATGATCTCCTTGATAACTTCAACTTCTTTGATAACCTCTTTGACAACTTCTTTAATTACCTCGACCTCGCGAATGCTTGTAACCTCGCTGATACTGGTTACAACCGAATAGCTCGGAACCTCGACATAACGTGTAACATCGCTGTATCTTGTAATGTCACTGTAACGTGTAACATCACTGTACCTTGTTATATCGCTGTAACGTGTTATGTCGCTGTAGCGGGTAACATCATTGTATCTTGTTACATCATTGTAACGTGTTATATCACTGTATCTTGTTATATCACTATATCTTGTTACATCACTGTATCTTGTAACGTCGCTGTAACGAGTCACATCATTGTATCTCGTTACATCGCTGAAACGTGTTACGTCGCTGTATCTTGTAATGTCGCTGAAACGGGTGATATCGCTGTATCTTGTGATCTCAACAGGTCTGACGCTTGTAACTTCTTTTTCAATAGTCTTAATAACTGTTTCTATGCGCTCGACACGCTGTTCAATAACTCTTGTAATTTGCTGAATACGCTGAAGCGTCTGAATTCTGACGCTTGTTACCTCTCGAATACTGGTAACCTCTTTTGCGGTAGTTGTTGCTCCGCCGATATCATCAATATCCGCATCGAGGATCTTGTTGATATCGTCCCTGATCTGAGTAAGCTTTGCCTTGATGAAGCTGATCTGTCCGGGAGTAAGCTCAAGCGTATTGATTGCCGTGCTGACTGCCTGGGTCTCTCTGTCCATTTTATCAACAACTCTTTTTAAATCATCAAAGCTGTTGATCTCCGGAACTTCATCAAGCATGGCATTTTTGATTATGTCGTCATATTCTCTTCTTTCGTTTATGTATGAGGAGCATCCGAACATAACAGAAAGAAAAATCAAAAGGAGAACAAGAATTATGAGAAGAATACGAATAACTGCTTCTCTTTTCTTGACCTTTTTGGACTCTCTTCT
>ERZ772867.2787-NODE-2787-length-16159-cov-4.786388_pt1 | contig 16159 bp, 13 predicted proteins | sample MGYA00511341_ERZ772867 | MGnify/ENA primary metagenome ERZ772867 (study PRJEB29015, sample SAMEA2737707) | human gut metagenome | biome: human gut; feature: human-associated habitat; material: faeces | place: China | collected 2012 ... | reverse complement strand
TCTTAGGTGTCCAACTTCATTTTACAATCGACCGTTTGTTTTGATTGCCAGTTGCTACTCCAATGTCATCCGCGCCGAGGGACAGTCCGGCAAGGCGATGATGGGTCAGCTTTTGGGAAATCTCCTGAATGTCATTCTTGACCCCATTATGATTCTTGTGTTCGGCTGGAACATTGCCGGTGCAGCCATTGCGACCGTCATCGGAAATGTGGTGGGCGCGGGATATTACATTGTCTACTTCCTGAAAGGTTCGTCCTCCCTCAGCATCAGCCTCAAGGATTTCTCGGTGAAGGAAAAGGTTGCCTCCGGTGTTCTGGCAATCGGTGTTCCCGCTGCCTTGGGGAATCTTCTGATGAGCCTTTCCAGCATCATCATGAACAGTCAGATGGCAAAGTACGGCGATATGGCGGTAGCCGGTGTGGGCGTTGCCATGAAGGTCACGATGATGACCGGCATGGTCTGTATCGGACTTGGGCAGGGCGTTCAGCCGCTGCTGGGCTACTGTGTCGGTGCGAAAAACTGGGAACGTTACAGAAGCGCCCTCAAATTCTCGCTGCTATTTGCCTTTTCCCTCAGCACCGTGCTGACGCTGATCTGCTACCTCTTTACCGGACAGATCGTCAACGTATTCCTCACGGATGCGGCGGCGTATGACTATGGCGTTTCCTTTGCCCGCATTCTCCTTTGCACCAGTTTCCTGTTTGGCGTATTCTATGTGCTGATCAACGCGCTGCAAGCACGCGGCGCGGCGACGGAATCCCTGATCGTCAATATCTCCCGTCAGGGGCTTATCTACATTCCGGCTATGTTCATCCTCGGCGCGATCTTCCACGAAACAGGACTGATCTGGGCGCAGCCTGTGGCGGATGTACTGTCTCTGCTGCTGGCACTATTGTTGTACATGAGGAACACAAAAAGGTTGACAGGCAACGAATAAAAAAGAGCCTCTGCCGTTCTGATACGCTATCGCCGCCTCGTGGAAGGCAAACATGGCAATTCCGAGCTCATCGTCCTGACCCTCAACGGGGATACGCTTCAAAAACTTTGCCGTTTCCGCCTTGATGAACGGCAGATACTGCCGGACAAGCGCATCGGCGGCCTGCGCGTCCTTCTGCGCCGCAGCTACGCTGCGCACGATCTCATGCTCCATGCTGTTATACACTCCTGTCCGTCCATAGAATACGGATGAAATCTGTCATTTCCGGGGTCGCCCGATATAAAGGACTGAAAAACTATAAAAAACCATTATAATAGTAGCTGCAAATCGTAAAATCTGAAATCACATACAGGAAAAATATATGTAAAATCCTCAGAAGAGAACGGTGTAAGAAGCAAATAGATCGGCTAATACCGCCAGCTTCAAGATCAGGTCTCTGCCGGTATTTTTTCGATTTTTCCTGAAACAAGCCGCACCTTACCGCAGCCCCATCACGAAGACGACCAGCGCCGCGATCACGAGCACCGCCCAGCTGATATACCGCCCCGCGATCTCGAGCTCCGTCGGCTCCGCGTCCTCCGCGTTGCGGATCTGGAACGACAGATTCCACCGGAACAGCTCGTCCGCAAACAAGATCGCAAGCGCATTGAGCACGCAGATGAACGCGCCCGCGAACCATGCAAGCCCTTCGCCCTTGTGTTCGAGCTTCGGACCGCCCATCAGTTTGAGTACGTCAGACACGGACGGCTCGAGCGTGTCAACGACATTCCCATCCCCATCCAGAGTGATTCCATTGCTGGTCACAGCGACCGCGCCGAAGCCGTAGAGGCTCCCGTCCTCGTTGTAAAGCCACAGCTCGTCCTCGCTGCTTTCAAACACGCCCCCGCGGAACAAAAGTGTCCCTGCCTCGTAGACTTCCACGCCGGTCATGTGGTCCGGCATGAACTCGCGCTTCGGGAGCGCCGACGCATCCTCGCGCGCCGTATAGGGACCGTAGATCCTGCCGTCGTACTCAAAAACGACGCGCTTGTCCGCCGACACCGTAAACGCCGCCTGCTTTCCATCGAGTTTCCCGGAATAGACGGTATCGCTGCCGACCTGCTCCGGAACAAAGATGACGTCATGATACCAAAAGCCGACGCGCGCGATCGTCACGGGATAAACCACCGCGAAAACCAACGTCATCACGACCATCAGCGCCAGCAGACATTTCGGGTAGAGCCCGAGCCGTTTGATTCGTTCCATGTCCGTCCCTCCGTCGTCCTCGCAGATCGTTGACACTTCCAAATTCATCTTAGCATATATCCCATTTTCCCGCAAGCCCCGGCGTCTGCCCGAAGAGCCTATCCCCACTTCCGCAGCTCCTCCCGAAGCCGCTCCAGCGGGAGCTTGACCGCCTTTGCCGCCGTCCCCGCGACCGCCGCAAAATAGAGCAGCAGCCACAGCGCCCACGCCATCAGGAAAATGTCCGGTCGGATCGCAAGCAGCACGAGCGGAAACAGCGCCAGCACCGCCATCAGCACCGACTGCGGCAGCAGCCGTATCGCAAACAGCAGCGCGTTGTGCAGCTGCTGCCGCTGTGTGCAGTCAAAATACGACGGCTGAAGCAGCACCCACGGCGCATAGCAGAACCACGCCAGGACCGGTATCGCCAGACAGAGATACAGCGCCGCCGGGACCTCGAACGCGCACTGATACAGCAGCGCCCCTTCGACGAAAAGCAGCGCCAGCACGCCAAGCAAGATCAGCCAGCTCAGCGTCGCCTGCCGGAACTGCCGCCGGAACGCCTGAAAATAGCCCTTTACCACGACGCTCTCGCCCTCGTCCAGCGCCCGCGCCGATGTAAACAGCGCCGACGCCGCCGCGCCCATCGTCACGACCGGCACGCTCGTCACCAGAAACAGCAGATTCAGCACGATCAAATTGGCAAGATACGTCACAGCCCGGACCAGCCACGACTGCGTGATGTCTTTTTTCTGCAAAGCGTTCACCTCATCTCCGGAGTGTTAAGCTTACCTCAAGCATATATGAAAACAGCCTCTGTGTCAAACCGAAACAGGCAGCCGGCGGCTCCGGTCCTTTGCCGGAAGCCAGCCGTCTGCCCGCTTCTATTTTCTTTCAGTCGAACTCAAAATGTCACGCCGAGCTTGACGCTCTCGTTCGGGTTCTGCTCGATGTGCATATACATCTCCGCCGCCTCGTCGAACGGAACGACAGGATCGACGATGTTCTCGCACTTCAGAAGTCCCTTCGCGAGCATTTCCCATGCGGCGCTGCAAAGGCGGTTGAAGTCCCAGCGCGGATATTCGCGGTTGGGCTCGCTGCAAGCGCGGGAGATGAGGATGTTGGGCTGGTTGAAATGCGCCTCGCGCCCGAGGTTCAGCCCGCCGTGGCACTCCTTGTACCAGCCGACGACAGCGATGTTGCCGTTGTACGCAACGCCGCGGATTGCCTGCTGAAGGGCGTTGTAGTTTGCGCTGGTCTCGATGATGACGTCCGCGCCACGCTTGTCGGTCAGCTCCTTGATCTTCAGACCAACGTCGCCGTCGAGCGAGTCGAGCGCCACATCCGCGCCGTTCTCAAGCGCCGCGTGGCGGCGCTTTTCGATCGGATCGACCACGATGACCTGCCGCGCGCCGGCGAGCTTTGCCATCTGCGCCGCGATCAGACCGATCGCGCCCATGCCGAACACGACCACATTGTCGCCGGGGCGGACATCGCCGTCGCGCACGCCGCCGAGGGCGAACTGCGCCGGGTCATAGCACATGATCTGCTTCCAGGTCATCCCCTCCGGAATGGCAAGCTCCTCGCCCGCGCGGAAGGTGTGCGTCGACTTGAAAGGACCGTAACCCGCGACGCGCTGCCCGATCTGATAGCCTTCCACGCCCGGACCGATCTCGCAGATCGTGCCGACCCACATATTGCCGGGGCGCATGAAGAAGGGCTTCTCCGCCGCCTCCTTGCTCGGGCGGAAGAGCTGATACTCTTCGTCAAATACATTTTCCAGGAACGGGTCCTGTCCGCGGAAGTGCGTAAATTCGGTGCCGTGCTTCGCGGCGGCGAACTCGACCTTCGCGCGCACCTGCCCCTCCTTCAGAGGCGCATCCTCATAGGTGCGGATCTCGCACTTGCGAGGCTCCAGAGATACGATTTCTTTCAGCATAATTGATTCCTCCAAATCAGTCTCTTGTATCCGGCGTCAGAGCTTGATCGTCTCGCCGTTTTGCTCCGAAGACGCCACAACGGCGCTCACGAGCTTCAGATCCTCAAAGCCTTCCGCGACGGTCGCGGTGGGCTGCTTCTCGCCGAGAACGGCGTGGATGAAGTAGACATCCTCCATCATGGACACGTCGTCGGCGCCGTCAATGACCTCGACCGAACCCGCGTGCTCGTCGGTGTAGGTGATGGTGGCGTGGTTATAGTCCCGGAAATCCGCCACAAGCTTTTCGCAGACGATGCGAAACCGCGCGTTCCACTGCTCCTTGACGGCGCAGTTGCTGCCGGTGATGCAGCCGAGCGCGCCGCTCTCAAAGACGATGTTCGCAACGCTCGTATCCTCGACGGTGTAGCCCGGAACGTCCCGATGCGCAAGATTTGCGACCCTGCCGGAGACCTCTGTCGCCTTGCCCATCAGATACTGCGCCATGTCGTACAGGTGGATGACCTGCTCAAAGACCTGACCGCCGCACTTGCTCTTGTCGCGCCACCACGGGCTGTGGAGGCTGTTGCACTCATAGCTCGCCGTAAACAGCGTCGGCTTTCCCGCCGCGCCCGAGGCGACCAGCTCACGGAAGCGGCGCACCGCCGTCCCGAAGCGCATCTGATAGCCGACCTGCGAGCACACGCTGTTCTCGCGCACGGCGCCCGTCATCGCCTGCCCTCTCGCCACGTCCATGGCGATCGGCTTTTCGACGAACACGGCAATGCCCTTCTTGGCTGCTGCCTCGACCTGCCCCTTGTGGCAGAACGGCGGCAGGCAGATGTACACCGCGTCCAGCGCTTCCTTTTCCAGCATCTCGTTGTAGTCCGCCCAGACGCTGCAATTCAGGTTATTTTCAGCCTTATACTTCTCCGCGGCTTCCACGAACTCGTCGCACAGCGCGGTCAACTCCGCCTCCGGGATCTGAAGGATGTGGGACGCGTGTCCGCGACCCATATTCCCCATGCCAATAATACCAACACGGATTTTCTTACTCATTTTGCATTCTCCTCAGTGATAAGCCGGCATCCAGTCCTTGTGCGCCTCGAGCATCTCGTCGCACATCGAGCGGATCTCGTCCATGGTCAGCTCCGCGGCGGTATGCGGGTCCATCATCGCCGCCATATAAAGGTCGTCCTTCTTGTGCGAATGCGCAGCCTGAATGGTCAGAAGCTGAACGTTGATGTTCGTGCGGTTGATCGCCGCGCACTGCTCGGGCAGCGCGCCGACATAGCACGGATGTACGCCCGCCCGGTCGATCAGACACGGGAGCTCGACGCACGCATTGTCCGGCAGGTTCGTGATGAGCCCATGGTTCTGGACGTTGCCGTGTACGCGGTAGGGATGGTCGTTTTCCATCGCCTCGATGATGTGCGCCGCGAACTCACGGCTGCGCTCGTGCGTGAGGCTGCCGTTGCTCACCAGCTCCTCGCGCATATGCTTCCAGTCGCCTATCTGCTTGATGCAGCGGCGCGGATACTCGTCCAGCGGGATGTTGTAGCGCTCGATGAGCTCCGGATGCGCGTTCTTGATGAACCACGGCGTGTACTCCGCGTTGTGCTCCGACGACTCGGTGATGTAGTAGCCGAAGTTCAGCATCAGCTGATAGCGCACCTTGTCCCAAGCCGCGTCATAGTCAGCCTTCCCATCGAGGAAGTCCTTCGCGCGCTTTTTGATCTCGGGATACAGGTCGTTGCCCTTTCCGTCCTCCACGCGCAGCAGCCATGCCTGATGGTTGATGCCCGCGATGTCCCACTTCGTCTCCGGGACAAGGTCCTCCATGTCGAGCGCCTTGAACAGCTGCGGGATGCAGACCTGCACGCTGTGGCACAGACCGATGGTGTTGACGTTCGTATAGCGCTGCAAATAGCCGCTGAGCATCGCCATCGGGTTTGCGTAGTTGATGAACAGCGCGTTCGGGCAGACCTCCTCGATGTCGCGCGCGAAGTCCTCGAGTACAGGAATAGTGCGTAGCGCGCGGAAGATGCCGCCGATGCCGAGCGTGTCGGCGATGGTCTGCCGCAGACCGTATTTCTTCGGAATTTCAAAGTCTGTGATCGTGCACGGGTCGTAGCCGCCGACCTGAATGGCATTGACGACGTATTTTGCCCCGCGCAGCGACTCCTTGCGGTCGTGATACGCCGTGACAGGTACGTCCGACCGACCGACGTTGCGGCAGATGTTTTCCAGCATCATCCGCGAGTCCTCGAGCCGGACCGGATCAATGTCGAACAGCGCAATCTCAAGCTCCCGGATCTCTGGGGTCAGAATGCAGTCGCCGAGGACGCTTTTGGCGAAGATGGTGCTTCCCGCACCGATGAATGTTACCTTTGGCATATGTATCTCCTTGCTCCGGCGGGGCTCAGCCCTTCATGCCGGTGATTGTAATTCCTTCTACGATGTATTTCTGCCCGAACAGATAAACGATCAGCACAGGCATGACGGAGATCGTAGATGCAGCCATGATCAGCGACCAGTCTGACGAATATTTTCCCTTGAACATCTGCAAAAGCAGAGGCAGTGTGAAGTTCTCCTGCGAGGTCAGGAAGATCATAGGTGTAAAATAGCTATTCCAGTTCCACATGAACGCGAAAATGGCAAGCGAAGCGATCGCGGGCTTGATGAGCGGCAGCACGAGCGAGAAGAACATCCGCCCATAGCTCGCTCCGTCGATGACCGCCGCGTCAAACAGATCATCCGGCAGCGCCATGATGAACTGCCTGCACAGGAACACGCCCATCGGCATATACGCAAACGTCATCAAAATAATGCCGAGATGCGTATCGATCAGCCCGAGCTTGTTGAACATCGCGAAGATGGGAATGACGATGACCGTATACGGTACCATCATCACGCCCACGAAGCCGGAAAACAGCAGCCTACTTCCGCGAAAGCGCAGCTTGCCGAGGGCGTAGCCCGCCATCGCGGAGGTCAGCACCTGCCCGACGGTGTTGATGACCGCGAGCTTGATGCTGTTGAGAAACCCGCGCCCGAAATTGACCGAGGTCACCGCCTCGACATAGTTGCTCCATTTCGGCACGCTCGGGAAGATCTTCGGCGGATAGGCGAACATCTCCGTGTTGTCCTTGAGCGAGGACGCCGCCATCCAGATGAATGGGAAGAGCGCCATGACCGCCAGAACGATCAGGATGAACTGCGTCAGCGTGACCGTAACAACGCGCCCGATCCGGATGGACCCATGACGTTTGTTGTTTTTCATGTCGTCCCTCCTCTCAGGTGTCGTAGTTGACCCACTTGTTCGACAGCCGGAACTGTACGACCGATACCGCGACAATGATTGCGAACATGATCAGCGAGATTGCCGACGCTCGTCCGAGCTTGAAATTCTTGAACGCGGTCTCGTAAATGTAGATCGCCATCGTGTACGTCCGCTTCGCCGGTCCTCCGCTCGTCAGCAGATAGCACTGGTCAAAGACCTGAAACGAGTTGATGAGCGAGGTGATCGTGACCAGCAGCGTCGTCGGCGAGACCATCGGCAGCGTGACGTGCAGAAACTGCCGCAGCTTGTTCGCGCCGTCGATCTCCGCCGCCTCGAGATAGGACTTCGGTACATTCTGAAGCGCCGCGAGGAACAAAACCGTGTTATAGCCAAGCCCCCACCAGATGCTCATCAGCAGCACCGAACCCATCGCCGTGCCCGTCTCGCGGAGCCACGCGTGCCCCTCGAGCCCGAGCATTTGCAGCAGCGCGTTCAAAATGCCGTACTGCGGCTGATAGATCCACGACCAGATCACCGCGATGGCGACCGATGTGACGATCTGCGGCAGGAAAAAGACCGCCCGATAGAAAATTTTGCCCGCCGCCTTGTTCAGCAGCACCGCCAGCAGCAGCGACAGCACGATGTTGCACGGCACATAGATGACCGTGTACACCAGCGTGTTTTTCAGCGCGATGGCGGTGTCCTCCGCGTGAAAGATATACTTGAAATTTGCCAGCCCCACAAACACCGGGTCGCGCAGCCCGTTCCAGTCGAACATACTCAGAACGAACGCGATGATGACCGGCAGGATACCGAGGCAGAGCAGGCTGACGGCTTGCGGCAGCGCAAACAGAACACCCCACAGATCTTTTCGGTTTCTGCCCCTGATGCGAGGGGCTTTTTCTTTACTCATAGCTTGCTCCTTCCGTTTGCCGCGCCGGGAAACCGGGGTCTCTCCTGCACGGGCGCCGTACACACGTGTGTACAGCGCCCGTGCGTAAGGATTCGTATCAGAATTTTATTCCGCGCTCAGCATTTCTTGCGCAGCCGCCTGCATATTGGCGACGGTCGTGTCTGCGTCCTGATCGCCGACGAGCATCTTCTCGACCTCACCGGTCAGCGCGTCGGTCAGCCCCGGATGCAGCGTCTCCTGCTGCGGATAGAGGAACGCGATGTCGACCGCATCCAGGAACGCCTGGGAGTTCGCGGGCTTGCCCGTCAGAACGATGTCCTCCAGACCCGAAACGGTGGGAACTGCGTTGCCCTGACCGTCCATGCGCAGCCGCTGACCCTCCGCGCCGCAGTAGAAGGAGATGAACTCCCACACATTGTCGGGGTTGGCGGTGGCGGCGTTCATGACCATCGGGGTCGCGGGCATGGAGCAGATCGCCTGAGAGGGCTCTTCGTAATACGGGAACTGCACGACGTCATAGGTGAAGGAAACATCCTCGAAGCCCGGGACGGACCAGCGACCCGCGTAAACGAAGCCGGTGTCGCCCGCCTTGAAGAGGGTGTCTGCCGATTCGCCGGATTCCAGCTTGCCTGCGTACAGGAAGTTGCCGGCAGTCATGTTGTCGTTCAGGTAGTTCATACCGGCTCTGACGCGGTCGGTGTCGATGTTCGCCTGCCCGTCGGCGGTGTAGAGCGAATCGCCCTGAGACAGCAGGAAGGTCTGAACAGGACCCCACCAGTTTTCCCAGACGAAGCCGATCTTACCGGCTGCGACCAGCTCTTCGCAGACCTTCTGGAAGTTGGCGTAGTTCCAGGTGCCCTCTGCAACGTACTCCAACGGGCTCTTGACGCCGAGGGACTCGAGCAGGGTCTGGTTGAAGTAAAGGACCTCGGGGTTGCAGTCAACGGGAACGCCAGTGACGGTGTCGCCGAAGCTGTAAGCCTCCAGAATGTTCTCGGGGATGTCGCTTTTCTTCAGAACGGAATCCGCGCCGTTCAGATACGCGCTCAGATCGGCGAGATTGCCGGACTTGTTGAGCTCGCCGTAGGAGCCCTCTTCCGCGTAGAAGCAGTCGGGCGCTTCCTTGGTGCTCAGCTGCGTCATGACCTGCGCGGTGTAGTCGTCGCCGGTCACGCCGATGAGCTTGACCTCAGTCTTTTCGGACTGTGCGTTGAAGGCGTTGACCGCCTTTTCGTAGATTGCAAGCTCCTCTGCAGAACCGTTCACCATAAAGCGAATGGTGACCTTGCCGGTCTCGCTGGGGGTGTCGGTTTTGTCATTGTTGGTCTCCTTCTTGCTGCACGCCGTCAGTGCGCAAAGCAGCATGACCGCTGCCGCAAGAAGCGCGATGACTCTTCTGAAGTTTTTCATAATTTGCTCCCTTCGTCATTTTTAATAATTTCCAGAAAGCGCAAAACGGCTCGTTTGTGCTTTTCTTCCTCCATTATAGTCGAAAAAAATCGCAATGACATATCCGCTCGTGTTCACTTATAGGACTGGTGTTGTTTTTCACTCTCTTTCATATTCCCAAATCCGCGCGGATGTGTCATAATTAAATTGTCAAATCAGTGTCCGAAGGAGGTCCTTTCTTGAAGCGAAACGCATTTCAGACTCCCGACCTCAAGCACGAGGTCTTCTATACGCCCGAAGCCGAGCAGGAGGTCAGCCTCAATTATTGCGGCACGCAGATCTGCGAACCGGACTTTTCCATGAAGCCGCACATCCGGCAAGAATACCTCATCCACTATATCCTTGCCGGCAAGGGACGCTACTGCACACCGCAGCGCGAATACGCGCTGAAGCCGGGCGACCTCTTTCTGATCTATCCCGGTCAGCCCGTCAATTACAATACGGACCCCTATGACCCCTTCCATTTCTCCTGGTTCAGCTTTTCCGGCAAGCGCGCCGCCGCCATCGTCGACCAGCTGGGCTTTCGCCCGGACGACTGCGTCCGGCATCTGCATTCCCGCTTCTCGATCAACGACAAAATCCTTGAATGCGTCGAAATGATCAACCTCGGCGCCGCGCACAACGATTTTCTCTTCTCCGCCAACCTCTATACGATCTTCGGGCTCATCGCAGAGTCCCATACGCTCGACAGCCGCAGCGAGCCGGACGGGCACGACGCCGGACGCGAGCACATCGACCGCGCGACCTTCTTCATCCGCATGAACTATATGTCGCCCATCACCGTCAACGACATCGTCCGCTTCGTCGGGCTGGAGCGGAGCTATTTTTCCAAGATCTTTCACCGCTATACCGGCACGACCGCGCAGAACTACCTGCGCACGGTCCGCGTCGGGCAGGCGAAGCTTCTGCTCGAGCGCACGACCTATTCTATTAAAGAGATCACATCCTTTGTCGGCTTTCAGGACGAGAGCTATTTTTCCCGCGTATTCAAAGAGCTGGAGGGCGTCTCGCCGCAGACCTACCGCGCGCTGAGCGCTCATCCGGACCTTGAGGAGGACTGACTATGGAACCCCTGAACACCTTTCCCCGACCCGATTTCGCCCGCAGCCGCTGGAAGAGCCTCGAAGGCGCGTGGCAATTTGCCTTTTCCGACGAGGTCTCTGCCGGCGAGGCGGAGCTTGCCGCCGGTCGCGGCTATGACCGCACCATTCAGGTCCCGTTCTGCTATCAGTGCGCGCAGAGCGGCATCGGCGACCGGTCGTACCACGAATGCGTCTGGTATGCCCGCACGCTTTTTCTGACTGAGGCGCAGTGCGCCAGGAGCGTGCTGCTGAACTTCGGCGCGGTCGACTATGAAGCCCATCTCTACATCAACGGGCAATTCGTTGGTGCGCACACCGGCGGCTTCGCGCAGTTCGGCTTCGACATCACGCCTTATGTCTGCCCCGGCGAGAACACCATCGCCCTCTGCGTCCATGATGACCGCTCCGTTGACCACCCGCGCGGCAAGCAGTCCTGGCTCGAGCAGCCGGACCGCTGCTGGTACACGCCTACGACCGGTATCTGGCGCTCGGTCTGGGTCGAGTTCACCGGGAAGCAGCACATCACGGAACTTCGCCTCCTGCCGGACATCGACCGCCGCTGCGTCATGACCGATCTGCGCTTTTCGGGCACAGTGACCGGAACGCTCACTGTGCGCATCCGCTGGCAGGAGCGCCTTTGCAAGGAGCTGACGCTCCGTGTCGAGGCAGCGTCGCATCTGCACGAATGCTTCACGCTCGCGCCCGAGGACGCGGTCGACGATTTGCACCTCTGGTCGCCGCAGTCACCGTCACTCTATGACATTTCCTTCACATTGAGTTCTGAAAATGCCGTTTTGGATGAAGTTCATTCCTATTTCGGGATGCGGAAAATCGAGGCAAACGGCGAGACCATCCGCCTCAATTATCAGCCGCTCTATCAGCGCCTAATCCTCGATCAGGGCTATTGGAGCCGGAGTCTGATGACGCCGCCGAACGAAGAAGCCCTTCTTCGCGACCTCATGCTCATCCGCGACATGGGCTTCAACGGGCTTCGGATGCACCAGAAAAACGAGGACCCGCGCCTGCTCTATCACGCCGACCGGCTGGGGCTGCTCGTCTGGCTGGAAATGCCGAGCGCCTACGCCTGCACGCCGCGAAGCGTCCGGAGCGTGCTGAGCGAATGGGGCGAGATCGTCCGCCAGAACTGGAACCACCCATCCATCATTGCCTATGTCCCCTTCAACGAGTCCTGGGGCGTCCGCGACATCCGCGCCGAGGCGATGCAGCGCTCACTCGCGAACTGTGCGTATCACCTGACCCGCGCGCTCGACCCGACGCGCCTCATCAGCACGAACGACGGCTGGGAGTTCCCGGAAAACACGGATTTCTATGGCTTTCACAGTTATTTTCCGGACGCAGAGACCTTCCGCGCACAGTTTTCCGATTGGAGCCGCCGCGCCGCCGAGGGCATGGTCAACCGCCCGCTGGCGCTGGACGGGCAACCGCTCCCCCGCCGCCCAGTCCTTCTGACCGAGTTTGGCGGCATCGCGATGCAGTCAGATCAGGGCAGCGTTTCGACGCAGTTTGACGGCAGCGGCGATTGGGGCTATAACGCCGCCGCGGCGGATCCCGCCGAGCTGATCGCGTGCCTGCGGACGCAGGTCGATGCCGTGCTGGACACGGACTATCTCTGCGGCTACTGCTACACGCAGCTCACCGATGTTGAACAGGAGATCAACGGTCTGCTCACACCGGAGCGCGTCCCGAAGCTGCCGCTTCCGGTCCTGCGCGAAATTTTTTCCCGCAGCCCCATCCATTATCGCAGATAAAAACCGCCGCCCAGAGTTTTGGAAATGCCGGTTTTTTTGCTATACACGGTGAACGGCTGGCAGCTCGTCTACCGCTTCCGCGACGGTGTGACCAGCGGCGTACTGAACATACAGCATAACTGAAATCAAGTTCCATAAAACGAATAAGAGGTCAAAATCGAGAGGCAAACGATGATGCGCTTGCCTCTCGGTCTTGATGCTCGCTACCACATGAAGGCTGTTTTTCTTTGCAAATCAATGCAGGATTGTGCGCCGAAATGAGATTTGTCAAGGGTATTCTCTTCTCAAAAACACGATTCCAAAATCATTATATGAATGAGTTGGTCTTTCACTTTCGCGACTGGCTCTTTTTTCATAGCTTCCTTTTTCCGCGTGTCAGAAGCCAGCCGCTCGTGATGGCGGTCAGCGGCGCGACGGTAACAAGGCCGAACGAGCCGACGATGGTATGGACGATCTCGGCGGCGACATATTTGTAGTTCAGCATCAGCTCTACCGGCGTGCCCTGCGCCATAAAAACCATGAGAAGCGCGATATAGCTGCCCGAATATGCCAGAAGCAGCGTCGTGGTCGTCGAGCCGCAGGCCGCGCGGCCGACTGCAAAGCCGGAGGCGATGGCTTCTTTTGCGCGGATGCCCGGTTTTTTCTGCACGACCTCATAGACTGCCGAGCAGATGTCGACCGACAGATCCATGACTGCGCCGGACGAGCCGAGGAAGATTGACGCAATGAAGATCTTCGTCAGATCGAGGTGCTGATACCCGGCATAGAGCAGGCTCTCGCTCGATTCCATGACCGCGCCGTGGATCTGAAAGAGGTTCGTGAACACCGCGCCCAGCACCGCCGTCACCGCAATGCCGAGCGCCGCGCCGGATACGGCGGCAAGAAACCTACGGTCCCAGCCGTAGATCAGCATCAATATCATTGCCGTCAGCGCCATAACAAGCCCCAGGGAGACCCAGATGGGGTTATAGCCATTGAGCAGGCTCAGCACCAGCACCTTCCACATGAGAAGGATGGTGTCGATGAAAGATAAAATGGCGCGCAGACCCGTTCCTCTTGCAAAGAGCAGAAGCAGCAGCAGGAAAAGCCCCGCCAGAACAGCTTCCTTTCCAAGCCGGAAATGGTCGGTCATGTAGACGGTCGTGATCTCGCCGCCGGAATGACTCACAACGACAAACGCCTTGTCACCTGCGGCAAACAGCTTGTCCTGCGCAAGCGAGCCGCTCAGACGGTTGACCGCATCGGCTTCCGTCCCGGCAAACTGCCCGCCGAGGATGCGCACGCGGCAGCGCTGATCGCCGGTGCGGACAAGGCCGGTGTCGTAAATATCGCTCTCGTCGGTGGATAAAACCAGCGCGGGGACGCGGTCGGCGTTCTGGTAGGAAAGCGCGCCCTCATAACCCGTGGGCAGGAAGATCAGAACCAGCATCAGCGCGAGTGACACGAGAACCGGAAAAAACGTTTTTGATTGTATCAGTTTTTGAAATCCATTCATTCTTTTTACCCATGCAGAAAGCAGGAGGCTCCCGCCCCCTGCTTTGTGTGTTTTCTCTTACTGCACGCCCACCAGAGAAGCCATCTTCTGGTAGATCTCGGTGTTGTCGTAGTAGCCGGTGAATGCGTCCGCGCCATTGCCGTCGGCAAAGACCGCGACCGGCAGCCCCGTATGGGAGTAGCTGGTGAAATCCACACCGGATTTGTTGTTCAGGATATGCGTAACAGTCACGGAGAAGGGGTTATAGGTGCCGTAGAGCACATACTGTTCCTGCGTGTAGTCATCGGAAGAGGCGTCGGACATTGCAAGATCATAGGCGGTGCGCAGTCTTTGTACCTCGTAGTCCGTCAGAACCAGACGGTCTGTTTCCTCGCCGGAGAGCTTGAGACCGAAGAGCTTTTCTACATCCTTCATTGCGTCCTCGAAGCTCGTGCCGTTTTCCTTGTATGCGGCGACATACTGCTCGTCGAACTGCGCGTAGGAAATGGTCTGGTTGGCAAGGCTGTCGAGGTAAGTGTCATAGTCCGTACCGGCAAAGCCGATCGTGAGACCGCCGGTTTCATGGTCGCCGGTCACAAGAATGAGCGTTTCGTCCGCGTGTTCTTTGGCAAAGTCGATGGCGACCTGCACCGCATCGGCCAGCGCCAGCGTATCGGTCACAGTCGCGCCCGCGTCGTTGGCGTGGCACGCCCAGTCGATCTTGCCGCCCTCGCACATCATGAAGAAGCCGGTGTCGTTGTTCAGCACCTCGATGCCCTTTGCGGCGTAGTCAGCCAGTGCCCATTCGCCGTCCTGCCGATCCATTTCGTAGTCCATGGCATCGGAGTCTGCCAGATGCTCGTCGATCAGGATGACCTTTTCATCCGCCGCGGTGACAGCCTCGGCATCTTTCTGCGTATAGGTGACCTTGTAGCCCGCCTGTTCCGCCAGATCATAAAGGCTGGTCTTGTCCTTGTCGGGACCGGTGACTTTCTTGAGCCCGCCGCCGGCAAAGTATTCAAAGCCGGAGTTTACAAGTTCTTCGCCGATTTCATAATAGTTGTTGCGGCTGGCCTGATGGGCGTAGAACGCGGCAGGGGTCGCATGGTTGAGGTTGACGGAGCTAATGATGCCGACTTTCCAGCCCTTCTGGCTGTGGAGCTTTTCCGCAATCGTCTCATAGGGCGTGGAGCCTGTGATGTCCACGTTGATCATGCCGGAGTAGGTCTTGTAGCCGGTGGCGATGGAGGTCGCCGTGGAGGCCGAGTCCGGCGCGAAGCTGCACGAATCGTAGGTCACGGCAGAACCGGCAACATCAAAATTCATGAAGTTCAGCGCCTCGGGGCCATCGAGCACCGCGCCCGCGCGGTCGTCATAGCTGTTGCTGGGAAGCGCCTGCGTATAGTCGCTGTCTGCCAGCGCGCCGAGGTAGTCGGACGCAGCCTGGAACTGCGGGTAGCTCATGCCGTCGCCGATGAACAAGAATACGTACTTAGGGGTCTTTGTAGTTTCCTCATGCTGCGCGGCGGGCTGCGCTTCTGGCACGGCAGCTTCCTGCTTCGGCGTTTCCGCGGCAGCCTGTGTCTGTGCCGGCTGCGATGTCGGTTCGTCTGTCTTTGCCGGTGCGGCGGAGCAGGCCGCCATGCTCAGCGCCAGCGCAGCGCTTAAAATTCCACTGATGATCTTTTTTGCGTTCATTGGAGTCTCCTCTCTTGCGTTCTGTAATGTTTGATGGATTTGTCTACAAGAGAGATTGTAGACGACGTATGTAAAAATCGCCGCCCGTGTTTTGAAAAATTTATGAAAAAAGATCACCACAAAAATGAAATCTGCGCACACAGAAAACGACCGAAAGGGTCTGCCATCTGCGATTTGCAGACGGCAGACCCCTTCGGCTGCTCGAACAAGCGCTGTCCGGCTTACGATTTCTCTGCTTTTTCCTCCTGCCCCTGCAGCTTCTTTTCCAGTGCCGACTGCTTGGCAAGGATCGCGTTGACCTTGTCGTAGAGGTCTTCGATCATGATCTCGGTTTTAAGATTGACCTTATAATCGTTCTCCGCGCGGCGGCGGTCCTTTTCCTCCTGCCGGTTCTGGCTCATCATAATGAGCGGCGCCT
>ERZ772867.2783-NODE-2783-length-16176-cov-4.784132_pt1 | contig 16176 bp, 16 predicted proteins | sample MGYA00511341_ERZ772867 | MGnify/ENA primary metagenome ERZ772867 (study PRJEB29015, sample SAMEA2737707) | human gut metagenome | biome: human gut; feature: human-associated habitat; material: faeces | place: China | collected 2012 ... | reverse complement strand
CGGACGTTGGCGCCGAAGCCCATACCGGCCCGGGCGGCCAGAGCCGCCGCCCCCACGCCCATCACCAGGGACGCCAGGGCCATGAGGATCATTTTCAGGCCCATGGCCAGAATGTACTCCTTGTCGCCGTTGGCAATGCCCACGTCCACGATCTGGCTCATGGCCTTGGGCAGCAGCAGCTCCAGCACGGCCTCGCCGGCTGAGCACAGAACGCCCAGGAATATCCAGACGCGATACCCCTTGGTATAAGGGGCTAATTTCCGAATCATGCGTTGTCCTCCTCCGATGTCAGATTGTCCGCCGCCCGCAGCAGAAGCCGGCGCAGGGTCTCCGTCTCCTGGGGGTCCATGCCCCGGTGGATCAGGTCCTCGATCTGCCGGGTGATGGACTCGAAGTCGTCATAAAACCGCTGCCCGGCCTCCGTCAGCCGCAGGATGCGGCACCGGCCGTCCTTTTCCCCCGGGGACCGGGTCAGCATCCCCTTTTCCACCAGCCGGTCCACGATGCCGTTGACGGTGGAGGGCTTCACGGCCAGATGCTGCTGCAGCTGTTTCTGGGTCACGGGGCCCGGTTGCCGGTGCAGATACGTCAGCGACCGGCACTGGATGGGCGTGACCCCATAGCGCCGCAGCTTCTGCTCCATCCGCTGATAGGCCCGGTGGTTGCAGTACCCCAGCAGGGGGCCGATCAGCTCGGGCTTTTTCATGCAGCTCATAATAGTCTGCTCCTTTCCTGAGATTTTAATATTTAGCACCCTAAATGTTAGCAGGCTAAATATTACCACCATTGTACTCCACCGTCAATAGGCAGAGTGTCGGTTTCCTGTGAACGTTCTGTAAACGATGGTGGGGAGCTATTGACTTTTCTCCGCCGGGACGGTAAGATAAGCTCGTAATCCAAAAGCTGTTATCATTGTTATTCTCTCTCCTTTTACCACAAAACAGACCGCCGGTCCCCTCTTTCCCGGGACCGGCGGTCTGTTTTTACTTGACAATCGTCCGAAATCGTACTATAGTATCCGGGTACGATTTCGGACCAAGGAGGGCGGCCCCATGGCATACACATCCCGGGATATGCGCCGGTTTAACCATCTTTTGCAGGAGACCGACGCGGTTTATCATGAAATGGCCCAGCACTGGGGCCTTTCGGACAGTGTCATGGGGGTGCTGTACACCCTGTGCGACGCCGGGGGCCGGTGCCGCCTGCGGGACATCTGCTATTGGAGCGGCATGACCAAGCAGACCGTCAACTCCGCCCTGCGGCGGATGGAGGGGGACGGGCTGATCTATCTGGAGTCCGCGGGCCGGGGCAAGGACGTGTGCCTGACGCCGGAGGGGGAGGCCCTGGCCCGGCGGACCGCCCGGCGGGTGATCCAGGCGGAAAACCAGGTGTTCGCCGCCTGGCCCCAGGAGGACGTGGAGCAATATCTGGCGCTGACCCGGCGCTTCCAGGAGGCCCTGGCCCAGAAGGCCCGGGAGATCAAGGAGGAATCATGAGCAAAACACCCATCCAGCTTTCGGATCATTTCACCTGCCGCAAGCTGATCTGCTTTACCCTGCCGTCCATCACCATGATAATCTTCACCGCCATTTACGGCGTGGTGGACGGCTTCTTCGTGTCCAATTACGCAGGCAAGACCCCCTTTGCGGCGGTGAATCTCATCATCCCGGTGCTGCTGATCCTGGGAAGCGTGGGCTTCATGTTCGGCACCGGCGGCGGCGCCCTGATCGCCAAGACCATGGGCCAGGGGGACCGCCAGCGGGCCAACAACATCTTTTCCTTGATCGTGTACGCCTCGGCGGCCTGCGGCGTGGTGCTGGCGGCCCTGGGCTTTCTGATCCTGCGCCCGGCGGCGGTGCTGATGGGAGCCGAGGGGGAGCTGCTGGAGCAGGCCCTGATCTATGGCCGTATCAACCTCATCGCCCTGCCCTTTTATGTGCTGCAATACGAGTTCCAGTGCCTGTTTGCCACGGCGGAAAAGCCCCGGCTGGGCCTGTTCGTCACCGTGGCGGCGGGGGTTGCCAACATGGTGCTGGACGCCCTGTTTGTGGGGGTGTTCTCCTGGGGCGCGGCCGGTGCGGCGGCGGCCACGGCCATCAGCCAGTGCATCGGCGGCGTGGTGCCGCTGATCTACTTCGCCCGGCCCAACAGCAGCCTGCTGCGGCTGGGAAAGTGCCGCCTGGACCTGCGTGCCCTGGGAAAAACCTGCTCCAACGGCTCCTCGGAGTTTATGAGCAACGTGTCCATGTCCCTGGTGAGCATGCTGTATAACGTCCAGCTGATGAAGTACGCCGGGGAGGACGGCATCTCGGCCTACGGCGTGCTGATGTATGTGAGCATGGTGTTCCAGGCCATTTTCGTGGGCTATTCCGTGGGCGTGGCCCCCATTGAGTCCTATCACCTGGGGGCGGAGAACCGCCGGGAGCTGCGGGGCCTGCTGCGGCGCAGCCTGGGCCTGCTGGCCGTGTGCGCCGCGTGTATGTTCGCGGCGGGCCAGGTGCTGGCCGCCCCCCTGTCCCGGCTCTATGTGGGCTATGACCCGGGCCTGTTCGAGATGACGTCCCACGCCTTCGGCATCTTCTCCTTCTCGTTCCTGTTCTCGGGCTTCGCCATCTATGGCTCGTCCTTCTTCACGGCCCTGAACGACGGGCTGACCTCCGCCATCATCGCCTTTCTGCGGACGCTGGTGTTCCAGGTGGGAGCGGTGCTGCTGTTCCCGCTGTTGTGGAGGCTGGACGGCATCTGGATGTCCATCGTGGCGGCGGAGGTCATGGCCGTGATCACCACGGCGATTTTCCTGGTGGTGGGGCGCAAGCGGTTCGGGTATTAAAGCCCCGCCAGAAAAAAATCCAAAAAATTTCAAAAAAATGCTTGCAATCCCCGGATGAATGTGGTATATTAATCAAGCTGACGTGAGTGATTCAGCCAGCTATCCGGGTGTGGCGAAGTTTGGTATCGCGCTTGAATGGGGTTCAAGAGGCCTTGAGTTCGAATCTCAACACTCGGACCACAAAAGTTCCGAAATCTGTGGATTTCGGAACTTTTTTTGTTTTGGCAGACTTCCGAATAAACGGAAGACCATGCATGATGCCGCTATAGCGGTGGTGAAAAAGCGCGCATATAACAGGCGCGCCGTGGTATCCTCAAAGAATATAGCAGTACCTTCTTACACCGCGCGCCATTTATTGAATATCCTCTTGATGTTACGCGTTGAGAGGCTTGGCCATTACAGTATAAAGAGACCTGTGGAGTACGCCTGGCGGCTCCACAGGTCCCTTTGTATTAAGACAGTGTCAAGAGAAATGACAGAAAAAAATGGAGAAATTTCAGAAGGGAGATAATGCGGGAGGAAAAAGCGTTATGTAAATTAAATGTGAGAAAAAGAGATGGGCAGAAGGCCGGCGTTTCTGTGTGGATAACTATGTGGAAAAGTGGAAATCTCCATGAAAATAAGGGGGTGAATGGATGTGGAAAACTGTGTGGATAATGTGAATAACTCTTTGTAAAGGTTGCAGAATAAAAATATTATGTAAATTTGTTGGTTCCGGTAACGGAGACGGGAAGCAGGGGGAATCTCCCCGGAATTGGGCGGATATTGGAGCAAAATTCATCGGTCAATTTGACGAAGACCTGTTAAAAAAGTATAAAATAAAAATGGCAATTGGAAAAATGTTGAAAAAAGCGGGTAAAGAATACGATATGTATAGAAGAAAGGGCGCAGACCAAAAACTGGGAGTTGACGAGGAGAAAAAACAATGATATAATATCTCTCGTCCTGTGGCAAGTGCCTCGGGAGTCCGCTTGTGTGGCTCAGTTGGTAGAGCAGCTCACTCGTAATGAGCAGGTCGCCGGTTCGAGTCCGGCCACAAGCTCCAAAGCGAAAGCACCGCGTAGCGGTGCTTTTGTTTTTTGAAGAACAACCATAGGGATTGTGGGTGGATGCTTTCAAACCGATTGTTCTGCGCTTGCAAAACGGAAGTAAGTCGGGTATAATAATGTCGGCTTATGTCAGCGTCCGGATGGAGCGGCCGCTGATTGCAGAAACATCAAACACGGCGCATCTGCTGTGAGAGGGAGAGAGGCATGATTGTATTTTTTCTGGTAAGTTTTCTGGCCTGCACGGCGGGAGCCATCTGCGGAATGGGCGGCGGCGTGATTATCAAGCCGGTGCTGGATATTCTGGGACTGGAGACGGTGACCACGGCGCGGTTTCTTTCCAGCTGCACGGTGCTTGGTATGAGCTGCTATTCCGTTTTGCGCAATGTGCTGCTGAAGGAAAGCCGGGTGGACATGAAGACCGGCCTGCCGCTGATGGTGGGTGCAGCCGCAGGCGGCGCGGTTGGAAAGAGCCTGTTTGCTGTCATAAAGGGCCTGTTTGAAAATCAGAACACGGTGGGCGCGGTGCAGGCCGGGTGTCTGGCGGCACTGACGGTGGTTACCCTGATTTATACCTTGCGGCGGGATAAAATCCAGTCCCTGCAGGTGAAAAATCCGGCGGCCTGCGGCGTTATCGGCCTGCTGCTGGGCATTATGTCCAGCTTTCTGGGGATAGGCGGCGGGCCAATCAATCTGGCAGTGCTGTTTTTCTTCTTCGGTATGGAAACCAAGACGGCGGCCACGACCAGTCTGTACATCATTCTTTTCTGTCAGGCAACCAACCTTATGGCTACCTTTCTAGGGGGTGGCGCCCCGGAGTTCCGCTGGCCGGTGATGGCGCTGATGGTAATAGGAGGCATCTGCGGCGGCATGGTGGGGCGCAAGCTCAGCCGCAAGATGGAGCGCCGCTCCATTGATCGGCTGTTCGCCTTGCAGATGGTGCTGATTATCTGCCTGAACATTTATAATGTCTGGAAGTTTACGCATCTGTAAAAAATAAGGCGTCAGGCATTGGAGGAGAGAGTCCGCAAGGGCGTACCTCTCCCTCAATGCCTGACGCTTTTTATTTGAAAGACCTGCAAAGCCGCCGTTTGGCGCTTTCTGCCTGCGATATAGCGGCTACTCCTGAGCCAGCGCTTTTACGGCGGCAATGGCGGCATCAACCTCAGCTTCTGTGTTGAAGCAGGAGAAGCTGAAGCGCACGGCGCCCTGCTCTACCGTTCCCAACGCCTCATGCATTCGCGGTGCGCAGTGTGCGCCGGGGCGGGTGGCAATGCCGTACCCGGCAAATAATTCATCGGCCACTTGCGCAGAGTCATAGTCGCGGATGTTCAGTGCCACAATGGCGGCCCGCTGCTGCGCGGAAAAGTCGCCGTAGAGCCGCACTCCCCTCAGTCGGCAGACTCCCTCGTAAAACCGCCGCATCAGGGCCTGCTCCTTTGCCGCTATACGCTCCGTCCCCTCTGCCAGCAGGTAATCTGCCGCAGCCTCCAGCCCGGCAATGCCGTGGCTATTCAGCGTTCCGGCCTCCAGCCGGGTCGGATACCTTTGCGGCTGGTCGCGGTCAAAGGAGTGAACGCCGCTGCCACCCCGCAGCAGGGGGCGAATCTCCACCCCGGGGCGGATGCACAGCCCACCGGTGCCCTGCGGACCCATCAGCCCCTTGTGGCCTGTAAAGCATAGCACATCCGCGCCCAATGCAGTCATGTCCACAGGCATGGTGCCTGCCGTTTGCGAGGCATCCACAATCAGCAGCGCACCGTGGGCGTGGGCCATTTCGGCGATGCGCGCAATATCCAGCAGGTTCCCCGTCAGGTTGGAGGCATGGGTGCAAACCACTGCCCGGGTGTTGGGCCGGAACAGCGGCTCGAAATCCTCATACCGGATGCATCCCTGCCGGTCTGCCCGGACGAAGCTCAGAGCCATGCCCTGCCGGTGCAGCGCGTATAGGGGACGCAGCACGGAGTTGTGCTCCAGATCGGTGGAGATGGCGTGATCCTCCGGCGACAGAAGGCCGTCGATGGCGATATTCAGCGCCATGGTGGCGTTGGCAGTGAACACCACATGCTCTGCGCTGGGGCAGCCCAACAGGCGCGCCAGCTTTTGCCGTGCCCTGAATACCGTGCGGGAGGCCGCCATAGAGGCGCCGTGTGCGCCCCGGGAGGCGTTGCCTGCCGCAAAAAGAGCCTGCATCACGGCCTCTGCCACCTGAGGCGGCTTACGCAGTGAGGTGGCGGCGTTATCAAGATAAATCAGTTTTTCCATCAGAACATCTCCAGTATGCGGCAGGTGCTGCAGGTAAGGCCGGCCGATTGCAGCGCGTTACACAGCGCTGCACGGGCGGAGGGCTCTGCCTTCCAGGCCAGACCGCAGCCGGCCTTGATTTGGGCAGGGGTGGGGATGATTCGCCCCGGCAGGGAGAGCCGGGTGAACAGCTCCTCTGCCGCCAGCGCCTGCGCGGTAGTGTCAAAGGTGATGACCAGTGCCGGCGTCTTTTTCCGTGTCAAGGCCGGATCACCTGCGTAGCCTGCATCTGCTTTTCCACGATGACATACATGTTGGTCACCTCACCTACCCGCAGCTGTTCTGTCAGTCCGTAATGGTTCAGGCAGGTGCCGCAGGTCAGAATCTCCACGCCCTGTGTCTGCAGCTTTTGCAGATCCTCCAAAGAGGCGGAGCCTTCGCAGGTGACAAATGCACCGCCGTTATAAAACAGAAGCGTGTCGGGCAGCGTCTCCTGCTGGGTCAGGGCGAACAGGAAGCCCTTGAGCAGAATCCGGCCCAACTGCTCGTCTCCCTCTCCCATGTGGTCGGCGGAAATCACCACCACGGTGCGGCGGGGGCGTGTATCACTGGCAGGGGTACAGAGATCGTCGGCGCTTTCCGGCAGCTGGGCATTTTCTCCCACGGTGATGGTTACGCGGTATTCCCTGTCCGCCAGCTGTTCGGTTTGCAGGGAGCAGCCCTTACTTCTGGCCAGACGGCTCAGATTCTGCACGGCAATTTCGTTGTCCACCAATGTCTGCACGGTGCCTGCGCCTTTCAGCTCCTTCAGGGCCTGCAGCGTTTTGACAACGGGCACAGGGCAGGCGTCACCCATAGCATTGACCTGAATCATGATAAAATCCTCCTTTTGGATCATGTGTATATTTTACCAGAATAACTGCTTTTATTTTAAGCCGGACAGATGCCTTACGCAAGAGAAAATGAAAATTTTCCCCTGCCGTGGGAAATTCTACTCCCTGCCGGGAAAGGGCGGCTGCGGGCGGCGGAGTGAGACAAAAAATAATCCCCATGGGCTTTATCGAATAAGACCCATGGGGATTGCTTTATGTGGGAAGCTTACAGCAAAGCTTCGGTTTCCTGCCAGGTCAGGCCGTGCTCCTGCATCAGCCGGATGCGGTCATCGCAGGCCATCTTGCGCCGCTTCACGCCATAGCCGGAGGCTTCCTTTACAGATACGGGGCCGTAGGGAGTGGGCTGCTGCACCTCCCGGCGGACAAGGATGCGGCGGGCGCACAGACTCTCCCGCACGCCCAGCGTGGTGGTGCAGTGAAACAGAAGCTCGGCCATGCGCTGCCGGTCCTCGGGCCTGCACAAGCAGGACAGCAGAAACGCCGGGCGGCCCTTTTTCATGGTGATGGGCGTGACCCAGACATCCAGCGCTCCGGCGGCCATCAGCCGCTCCAGCGCGAAGCCCACGGCCTCGCCGGTCATGTCGTCTACATTGCAGCGCAGCTCAGCCACCTGATCGCTCTGCTCCGCCGTTTCACCCAGAAAGCTTCGCAGGCAGTTGGCCCGGGAAAATTTTCGGCTTCCCATGCCGTAGCCAATGTGCTGGGTGGCCATGATGGGCATGTCACCGAAGGACTGCACAAAATATTTCAGCAGCGCTGCGCCGGTGGGGGTGCAAAGCTCTCCCTCCACGCTGCCGCCATAGGTGGGAATGCCCCGCAGCAGATAGGCCGTGGCCGGGGCGGGCACCGGCAGCACGCCGTGTGCGCAGTGCACCGTTCCGCTGCCGACATGGATGGGGGAGGCAACAATGCGATCCGGCGCGATAAGATGCATCAGCCAGCAGACAGCCACCACATCCGCCACGGCGTCCATAGTGCCGACCTCGTGAAAATGAATCTGCTCCATGCTGCATCCGTGGACATGGCCCTCGGCCTGCGCAATCAGTTGAAAAACGGCCAGTGCATTCTGCCGGACCGGCTGGGGCAGGGCAAGATGAGCGAGAATATGCTCTATCTCATGCAGGCCGGTGTGCGAATGGGTATGTTCATGCAGGTGATGGGAATGCTCATGCTGATCGTGCTCGTGCTCATGGTCATGCTCGTGAAGCTGTTCGTCTTCCTCACTGCCATTCACGGTGACGGTGACATGGGTGCCGGTGATGCCGCAGCTTTCCGCCGGTGAGGCAGATATCCTGACGCCGGGCAGACCCAGTGCGTTCATTTTTTCCAGAAAGGAGCTCTTGTCGTCAAGCAGCTCCAGAAGGGAAGCGGTAAGCATGTCCCCGGCAGCGCCCATGGAACATTCCAGATACAGTGTTTTCATTGAATGCCCTCCATCAGATTGATGCGGCTGGCCAGAAAGCCCGCGCCAAAGCCGTTGTCGATATTCACCACGCTGCATCCGCTGGCACAGGAGTTCAGCATGGACAGCAGCGCCGCCAGACCGCCGAAGGAAGCACCGTAGCCCACGCTGGTGGGCACGGCGATGACAGGACATTCGACAAGTCCGCCAACTACGCTGGCAAGGGCGCCTTCCATTCCGGCCACCACGACCACGGCCCGGGCGGTCATCAGCGGCTGAAGATTGCCCAGCAGCCGGTGCAGCCCTGCCACCCCCACATCATACAGCCGTGTTACCCGGCTGCCGGAAGTCTCGGCAGTGATGGCAGCCTCCTCCGCTATGGGAAGGTCGCTGGTTCCGGCAGCGGCCACACATACGGAGCCGCGCAGCGGCACCTCCTGAGGATTGACCACTGCCAGACGGCACAGCGGCTCATAGCGCAGCGGAAAAAGAGCCGAGAGATAGTCGGCCTTTTCCCTGCTGAGCCGGGTGACAAGAATATTTGTGTTTCCGCACTCCAGCATAGAGCGGAGGATTCCCTCCAGCTGAGAAGTGGTTTTGCCCTCGCCGTAGATAACCTCCTTGGCATGCTGGCGCAAGGCGCGATGATGATCTACCTTGGCGTAGCCCAGATCCTCAAAGGGCTGCATTTTCAGCTGCAGCGCAGCCTCTTTAGCCGAAAGAGAACCCTGCTCCACCTGCTGCAAAAGCGAGAGAATGTCGTCCATAATTACCGCCCTTTCAAATCCAGAAAGACATCGGAAAAATAGGGGGACAGGGCCTGACGAAGCTGCGAGGCCATAGCGGCGGCCCGCTCCATCTGGCTGGCGGGCAGCTGCAGGCGGGCTGCATCGTGAAAAACGCGGACCCGCAGATCACTGAACCCAAGGGAAAAGAGGGCCTTTTCGGCGCCCTCTACCCGGCATAGAACCTCCTCGGTCAGCTTTACGCCGGTGGGAACCCGGGTGGCAAGACATGCATAGGAGGGCTTGTTCCAGGTGAACAGACCCGCCTCGCGGCTGCGCCGGCGAATTTCGTCTTTTGTCAGGCCGCATTCCCGCAGAGGAGAGCGAACGGAAAGCTCCCGCAGGGCCTGCATGCCGGGGCGGTCGTCCGCATCGTCGCTGGTGTTGGTGCCGTCCAGCAGAAGGGAATAGCCATCCAGAGCGGCCTGACGGGAGAGAGTGCCGAAAATCGCCTGCTTGCAGTAGTAGCAGCGGTTGGCGGGGTTTTCCGCCACATGGGGAACGGACAGCACATCCGCAGGCAGCACCGTCAGTTCTACCCCCAGCTGGTGGCAGAGCTTTTGCGCGTCATCCAACTCAAATTGAGGCTGGAAGATGGATTTGATAAAATAGGGCCGTACATCTGCGCCGCAGGATAGACCCGCATACAGCAGATAGGCGGAGTCTACGCCGCCGGAAAGGCCCAGAGCGGCCTTGGGGCAGGCGGCAAAAAATTCTTGCAATGTCATAGAAAATGCTCCTTTGGGAAATCAGGTGAAGAAACGGTCAATCGCGTCGCTGAGACGCTGGAGGGCTTCATGGTCCCCGTCTTCCACGGCGTCGAGAATGCAGTGCTCCATGTGGTCCTTCAGAATCACCTTGGCAGTGCTGTTAAGGGCGGAGATAACGGCGCTGAGCTGAATAAGCACATCAGCGCAGTCGTCCCCCCGTTCCACCATGCGGCGCACCGAGTCCAGATGTCCTCTGGCCCGGCTGAGCCGGTTGAGCACCGCCTGCGTCTGGGTGTGGGAATGGGAATGGGCATGGGAATGAGCATGGGCATGCGTATGGGGTGTGTCAGTGGAATGAATGTGAGAATGCTCCTCCATGACGACCTCCTTCGTCCGTTTACAGAGATGCCACTATTATAATGCAAAGTGCTGCGGCTGTCAAAGGTGGGGAAAGAGCCTTTACCGGCGGAATTTTCTGCAGTTTCTCTTGAAATGCGGGACGGATAGGCGTATAATGTTAGTTAGTTAAATCTAACTGACTGGCGAGGCTGTGTAAACAGGCCGGAAAAGGAGGGACATATGTCCGAAACAGAGAGAAAATTTCTGGAAATCAAAGAACTTCAAAAGGGCTACGGAAGTGGTGAAACCCGACAGGAGGTGCTGCGGGGCCTGACTTTTTCCGTGGCCCGGGGGGAGATTTGTGTGCTGCTGGGGCCGTCCGGCTCCGGTAAATCCACGCTGCTGAACATTATCGGCGGCATTGACAGCGCCGATGGCGGCTATATTGCCATCAATGGCGATAAGCTGGAGGATATGGGGGAAAAGGGACTGACCCGATACCGCCGCCGTCATCTGGGATATGTCTTCCAGATGTATAATCTCATCGGCAACCTGAATGTGAAGGAAAATATCGAGGTGGGGGCATATCTGTCAGACAGTCCGCTGGATATTAACGAACTGCTGCATACACTTGGGCTGTACGAGCACCGGCACAAGCTGCCCAACCAGCTTTCCGGCGGACAGCAGCAGCGGGTGTCCATCGGGCGGGCCATCGTGAAGAATCCGGACATTCTGCTGTGCGATGAGCCAACCGGGGCGCTGGATTACCAGACCTCAAAGGAAATCCTGCAGCTGATCGAGGCCGTGAACCGCAAGTATGGCAACACCGTGATTATGGTAACCCACAATGAAGCCATTCAGGGTATGGCCGATCATGTGATTCGCCTGCGGGACGGCCAGATGCGCAGCAACCTGCAGAATGAGCGGAAAATTCCGGCGGCAGAATTGGAGTGGTAAAGGGGCGTGAGGCAATGAAAAAGGTGAGAAATCCTCTGCTGCGCCGTTTGCCCCGGGAACTGATGGGAGACTGGCGGAAATATCTGGTGGTGTTTCTGTTTCTGGTGCTGACCATCGGATTTGTTTCCGGTATGTATGTGGCGAATGACAGCATGCTGCAGGCCGCCCGGACGGGCAAAGCGGACTACAAGCTGGAGAGCGGACACTTCGAACTGACTCAGCGGGCCTCCGAGGAGCTGCTGCAGGCCATCCGGACCGGGGAAAAGGCGGATGTGAAGCAGTATTATCTGGACGAGGGGAAGAAGGAGCTGGATGAAAAGTTCCAAAGCGAATTTGACCGGGAATTTGATGAAAGATTCCGTGAGGAGTTCACCCGGCAGTTCAGCACCCGGTTTGACCAGTCATTTGCCGAGAGCTTCGATGCCCGGTTTGAAGCGGAGGTGTTGCAGCAGCTTCTCTCCGGCGGGGCGGATCAGCAGACGGCTCAGGCTATGCTGCCTGCCGCCGTGGCGCAGGCCAAAGAGAGCGGCGCGTATCAGGCGGCCTACGATCAGGCATACCCGGCCGCCTATCAGGAGGCATACGCCAGCGGCTATGCCCAGACCTACGCCGAAGCCTACGACGAGGCATATGCAAAGGCCTATGAGGAGGCCGTGCAGAAGATGCGGGATGAGATTGACAAAAAGTATGCCGAGGCAGATGAAAGGTACAAGCTGGATGACCCGGACTTTCAGGCCAGACCCGCAGTGGTATACGAAAACTTTTTCCGCAACGAAAACGAGGACTATAACCGGGATGGCACGGCAGACGGTACCATCCGGGTCTATGCCCGGCAGGAAGATGTGAATCTGGCCTGCGTGCTGTCAGGCCGGCTGCCGGAGACGGCGGAGGAGCTGGCCATGGACCGGATGCACGCGGACAATGTGGGCGTGCAGGTGGGCGACACTGTGCGTGTGGGCAACACCGAATTCAAGGTGGTGGGCCTGATCGCCTATGTGAATTACGCCACGCTGCATGAAAAGGCAACAGATATGATGTTCGACGCGCTGCAATTTGATGTGGGTATGGTGACGCAGGAGGGCTTTGAGCGGCTGGAGAGCACCGTGCACTACGGTTATGCGTGGCGATACGAAACAGCTCCGGTGGGGGAGGTGGAGGAAAAAAGCGCGTCAGACGACTTTATGCGGGCGCTTTTGACCCAGACGGTGGTATATGACAATACGCTGGAGGACTATGTGCCCGCTTACGCCAATCCGGCTATTACCTTCGCCACGGAGGATATGGGCTCGGATAAGGCTATGGGCGGGGTGCTGCTGTATGTGCTGATTATAATCATTGCCTTTATTTTCGGCGTGACAACCAGCAACACCATCGTCCGTGAAAGCACCGCCATCGGGACGCTGCGGGCCTCCGGCTATACCCGGCAGGAGCTGGTGCGGCATTATCTGGCCATGCCGCTGCTGGTGACGCTGCTTGCCGCTTGCGTGGGAAATATGCTGGGCTACACGGTGTTTAAAAATGTAGTGGTTGGCATGTATTACAACAGCTACAGCCTGCCCACCTACCACACCATCTGGAATGCCGATGCCTTTTTGAAGACCACGGTGGTGCCGCTGGCTTTGATGCTGGTGGTGAACCTGCTGGTGATTGGCCGGATGATGCGCCACACACCGCTGCAGTTTTTGCGCCGGGATTTGAAGCGAAGCCGCCGGAAAAAGGCTGTTCGCCTGCCGGATTGGGGCTTTATGCACCGGTTCCGCCTGCGAATCATTTTCCAGAATGCGGCAAACTATGCCATTTTGTTTGTGGGCGTGGCCTTTATCATGGTGCTGCTGGCCATGGCGGTGGGCCTGCCGGATACGCTGGCCTATTATCAGGAGCATGCGGAAGAGCTGATGATCGCGGACTATCAGTATGTGCTGAAGGACTATGAGGACGAAGACGGAAATCTGATTACCACCCAGACGCCGGGGGCGGAGCGCTTCTGCATGACCTCTCTGCTGCGGCGCGGCGATGTGCTGGATGAGGAGGTTTCAGTTTATGGTGTGGAAAGCGGCAGCCAATATGTAACGATCGAAGATATTGGGACGCTGGCGGAAGGCGAAGCGTACATCTCCCGGCCCTTTGCCGATAAATACAGCCTGAGCGTTGGCGACCAGGTGACGCTGGAGGAAAAGTACGAAAACAAGCAGTATACGCTTACCGTTGCGGGAATTTATGACGGGTGCCAGAGCATTGCGGTCTTCATGCCCATTGACCGGTATCGGACGGAGCTTGAGCAGAAGGAAGCTGCCTTCAGCGGATACTTTTCCAACGCAGAGCTGCCCGATCTGGATGCAGATCAGGTGGCCACGGTCATCACCATCCGGGATATTACCAAGATGTGCGACCAGCTGGATCACTCCATGGGCAGCTATATGACCTATTTCCAGTATCTGTGCATTCTCCTGTCGGCGGTGATGATCTATCTGCTGACGAAGCTCATCATCGAAAAGAACGAGACGGCTATCTCCATGACAAAAATTCTGGGCTATACCAACCGGGAAATAGCGTCCCTGTATCTGACCAGCACCACGCTGGTGCTGGTGATAACGGCTGCGGTGACGACATTTCTGGGGGCATGGTTCATGGCAAAGGTATGGCGGATCATGCTGATGGAGTACAGTGGGTATTATGCCTTCTGCATGAAGCCGATGGGCTATGTGAAAATGTTCCTGTTTGTGCTGGTGGGATATTTGCTGGTAATGGTGCTGGATTTCCGGCGCATCAAGCGGGTGCCCATGGATCAGGCCCTGAAAAATGTGGAGTAACGGGCAGGACGCGGTGGATTATATGCTGTGCGGCAACTATGACGGGGCTGTGCTGGATATTATGATGCCGAAAAAGGACGGCCTGACGGCGCTGCTGCTGACAGCCAAGTCCGAAATAGACGACCGGGTAGCCGGGCTGGACGGCGGGGCAGATGACTATCTGACAAAGCCCTTTGCCACGCAGGAGCTGCTGGCCCGGATTCGGGCCATGACCCGTCGCCAGCCCCAGCTGCAGAGCGGTGTGATTCGGTTTGGTGACCTGTCGCTGGACCGCAGCAGCTTCCGCCTCACCGGCCCAAAGGGCGAAATGCGGCTGGGCAACAGGGACTTTCAGATTCTGGAAATGCTGCTGGAGCATCCCAGCCAGGTGATTTCCACGGAGCGGTTTCTGGAAAAAATCTGGGGCTATGACAGTGACGCGGACATCAGCGTGGTATGGGTATACCTGTCGGGCCTGCGGAAAAAGCTGGGGCAGCTGGGGGCCTGTATGCAGATTCGGGCCGCGCGGGGCGTGGGCTACAGCCTGGAGGCCGGCCAATGATCGACAAACTGCGAAAACGCTTCATTCGCATCACCATGCTGTCGGTAACAGGGGTGCTGGTGGTGCTGATGACGGCCATCAATCTGTTCAACTTTGTCTCTGCTGACCGCAGTGCCGGTCAGCGGCTGGAGCTGCTGGCCAGCGGCGGCGGTGCTTTTCCTGCAGAGGCAAACGAGCAGATGCCGAAAACGGCTGACCAGCTCATGGAGGACCAGCCTCCTGCAGAGAAGTCACAGAAGAAAAAACGGGGGAAAAGAAGCTGTCGCCGGAGGCGCCGTATGAAACCCGCTTTTTCTGCGTGACGCTGAACGCAGCCGGGGAAGCCACATGGGTAAAAACGGACTGCATTGCGGCGGTACAGCCTGACGAGGCGGTGGCCATGGCTCAAGGGCTGCAGGCTGCCGGGAAAACCCGTGCCTACAGCGGCAGCTATAAATATCTGGCTCAGACACTGGATGACGGCTCTGCCCGCTATATCTTTCTGGACTGCACCCACAGCCTCAATTCCTTCCGGTCATTTCTTGGAATCAGTGCGCTGGTCAGTCTGGGCGGGCTGGGGGCAGTGCTGCTGGTGGTGGTGCTGCTGAGCCGGCGGGCCATCCGGCCTATGGCAGAAAGCTACGAAAAGCAGAAGCAGTTCATTACCGATGCCGGGCATGAAATCAAAACACCCCTGACCATCATTGACTCCTGCACGGAGGTCATCGAAATGGAACAGGGGGAAAGCAAATGGACACAGGGCATCCGGGGACAGGTGCGGCGTCTGACAGCGCTGACGGCTTCGCTGGTATCTCTGACCCGAATGGATGAAGCAGAAGAGCGTCTGGATATGCAGGAGCTGGCACTGACAGAGGTGGTGGACGATGCACTGGAGCCCTTCACCCTGCTGGCCCAGAGCAGGGGACTGGCGCTGGAGCGGGAATTGCAGAGCGACCTGCACCTGCGCGGAAACGAGGCAGCGCTGCGGCAATTGTGCTCGATTCTGGCGGATAATGCAGTGAAATATGCCCAAAAGAACACAACTATTTCCTTCCGCCTGCGGCAGAAGGGACGGCGGGTGTATCTGTCGTGTGAAAATCAGGCCGAGGGCCTGACCCGGGGCAGCTATGACCGGCTGTTTGACCGGTTTTATCGTGCGGACAAAGCGAGGACGTACGGGAGCGGCTTCGGCATAGGCCTTTCTATCGCGAAAGCCATAGTAGAAAAACATCATGGCAATATCAAGGCATCCCCTTTGGAGGACAATATGATTCGGTTCCAAGTGAGTTTATAGCGGTAAGTATCTTTCGGCCTTTATCGTTTTTGGGCAGAAGACCTTTGCCTGTTTTGTAATGCCGTTGGGGATCTTTTCCTGCAAGGGGCATGATTTATATGGTGTATGCTGTGAGGGGAAAACGAATAAAAGCATTGGCTTAAAGCCAGATGATCCAGACGGGCTTTGATCCCGCTATATTTTTGAGAGGCCCCAAAATTTAAAGGATAAATTTGAGGCTCGTTAATTTTGGGCGGCGTGCTGCTGCAAGTACAGAAGGGCTTCATGCGGCGGCAGTGCATAAATAGATACGGGAACCGGAAAGGCAAGATCAGAGAGAAGGCGGTTTGAATAAGAAGGGGCAGGA
>ERZ772867.2781-NODE-2781-length-16189-cov-30.039668_pt1 | contig 16189 bp, 10 predicted proteins | sample MGYA00511341_ERZ772867 | MGnify/ENA primary metagenome ERZ772867 (study PRJEB29015, sample SAMEA2737707) | human gut metagenome | biome: human gut; feature: human-associated habitat; material: faeces | place: China | collected 2012 ... | reverse complement strand
CAGGAGAAATTGACGTATCAAAGATTGATCTCACACAGCTAAATAGCCATTTAGCTGAGTATTGATTCTTTGCTTCGTATAAATCGAATCAAGTATTGAAACCACTTTTCGCTGTGTCTCGATGTGAGGAAGTTCAATTTCAATTCGAGACACATCAGCAGGATGGACACGAAATACTTTCATACCTCTTACATACCGACGAAGCTCACCGATAAAACAAGGAGAACTCATAAGGTAGTTGAGATAGGCAGGTATAACAAGATCTCTGCGTTTAACACGGACAATAGTCGTCTCAGTACCCGAAACAGCAAGCTTATTTTGTGGATTGTTGAAAAGATAAGCATGTCCCAAATCATCAACAGTTTCCGAAGTAAGCACATACACGATGTCCTGATCTTTAAGGCACTGACTTTCTTTAACCTTTTCACCGCGGAGAATAAACGGAATAGGTTTTGATGGACTTTCAACATCAATGCGCAGGTCAAACCCTTTATAAAGGTCACCATAATGGATATAGAGGTAATCTCCGGTGTCGTGCATACGGGCACGGGGAATGCTCGCTCCACGACTAAAGCTGCAAATATCGCCAAGTACGACTTTACATCCCATACCCAATTGCCTCCAGATTCTTCTTGATTTGCTCTTGCAAGCGGCTGGATTCCTCAAAGCACTTGGAAATCTCACCAGTTAGCCGCTTCATTTTCTCTTCGAATGGTTCACCGTCATCTTCCGGTTCGGCAATGCCTACATAGCGGCCTGGCGTGAGAATGTAGTCTTGCTTGGCAATGTCCTCAGTTGTGGCGATGGCAGAAAAGCCCTTCTCCTCTTCCAGTGTTCCAGCACGGAATGCGTCGAACGCTCCCGATACCTTGGCGATGTCTTCATCGGTGAACTCACGCAGTTTACGAGAAACCATGGTTCCCATGTCCCTCGCATCAATAAACAAGGTCTTGCCCGGCTGGGCCTTCTTGTTTGTGATTATCCACAGACTCACAGGAATACCCGTGCTATAGAAAAGCTTATCGGGCATGGCAATGATGCCTTCGACCAAATCTTTTGCGACAATGTTGGCTCGAATATCGCCTTCACCGCTCGTTTGACTTGATAAAGCGCCATTGGCAAGCACTAGACCAATACGCCCTCCAGCCGGCTGCAGATGATGAATCATATGTTGCATCCATGCAAAGTTGGCGTTGCCTTCTGGCGGAGTGCCGTAATCCCATCTCGGGTCTTCTTTGAGCTTATCCCCTCCCCAATCTTTCAGATTGAATGGCGGATTGGCAAGAATGAAATCGAATCTCTCGTTCTTATGCAGATCATTAAAGAACGTATCCGCATTATGATCGCCAAGATCGGCGTCAATACCACGGATGGCAAGATTCATCGTCGCCATTTTCCATGTAGTCGGGTTGCTTTCCTGCCCGTATACGGACAGATCAGAAATCTTGCCTTGATGCCGTTCAACAAACTTGGCCGACTGCACGAACATGCCGCCAGACCCGCAGCAAGGATCATAGACCCGCCCATGGTAAGGCTCAATAATCTCAACCAAGGTTTTCACAATGCAGGCCGGCGTATAGAACTCTCCAGCATTCTTGCCTTCAGCTTCCGCGAACTTGGCCAAGCAGTATTCATAGGTGCGTCCAAGAATATCTCTGCTGTCACCTTTATCCGCCATCTTTACGTTGGTGAACAGATCCACAACCTCGCCCAAGCGGCGCTTGTCGAGCTCCTGACGGGCAAAGTTCTTGGGGAGAATATTCTTCAGCTTATCGTTCTCCGATTCAATCGAACGCATAGCCTCATCGATTACCTTGCCAACCTCTGGAGTGTGCGCAGCGGCGGCAATCACATTCCAACGTGCATTTTCAGGCACAAAGAAAATATTCTCTGCCATGTACTCGTCGCGATCCTCTTCAAAGCCTTCGCCTTCATCCACAAGCTCCTGATGCTTCTGATCGAACTTGTCGGAGATGTACTTCAGGAAGATCAGGCCGAGAACCACATTCTTGTATTCCGAAGCATCAATGTTGCCCCGTAGCTTGTCCGCGGCTTTCCAAATCTGCTCTTCAAAGCCGATTTCCGCCGTATTATCGTTTTTCTTCTTCGCCATTTCCTGTTCCTACTCTTCAATCTTGGTATCAGCCCAAAGCTCGCACTGCTTCATCACAGTATCCATGGCATCATCGACGCCTTCAGGCGGATACTTGTATTTTCGCAGCAAACGTTTGATCGCACGCCGCATTCCAGCACGGGCACTTTCCTTCTTCTGCCAGTCAATCGTGGCACTTCTTTGCATGGTTTCAGTCAACTCACGCGCTATAGCAACCAACTGGTCGTTGTTATAGAAATCCTTGACCGCTTGAGGTTTGGTAATGGCATCATAGAATGCCATTTCCTCATCATTCAGTCCAAGCTTCTGGGCATCATCACGGTCTTTCATAATGTCACGAGCCATTTGAAGAAGCTCTTCAATGACCTGCGCATTGGTCAGCATGCCATTGAGATAGGAGTTCAATGTGTTTTGCAGCATCTCGCTGAATTTCTGTGCTTTGACCACGCTGGTCCGCTGATAGGCACGAACTTTCTCCTTGATGAGTCGTTTCAGACTCTCGACGGCGATGTTCTTTTCCTTCATGCCAGCGATTTCCTGAAGAAACGCTTCATCGAACAAGGAAATCTCAACACTGTTCTTGTCGAAAAGGTTGATCACGCCATCAGCGTGAACGGTTTGCTCAAGGATGTCGCTTACACGCTTGTTGAATTCGGCGTAGGTCATGCCTCCACCACCGTTACCTTTACGCCCGGTAAGGCGAAGTACCTGAACACGCAAAACCGACAAATAAGCTGCTTCGTGCTGGTCCTCTTCAGAAACCAGGCTCTTGCATAGGCTCAATGCCTGGTTCATCAGTTGGCATTGCTTGAGGAAGTTTTCGGTATCTTCATGACGCTTCGGCTCAAGCAGCCAATCGGTTCCTTCGGCAATGGCATCTGCCAAAGCCTCTCGACTATTCGTAAAAATCAATTTCCTGTAGTCGAAGCCATACATAAGGTCGCGGCATACATCAAGTTTTTCAACAAATTTCGGGTAAGCCGTCGCAGCAATATCCATATTGCTGTAATTATGCTGATCTCGATTCGTATAGTCCTTCATTGCTTGCTTAAGAGCTCCGGCGATGCCTATATAGTCGACTACCAGACCGCCTTCCTTGCCTTTGCAAACACGATTCACTCGGGCAATGGCCTGCATGAGGTTATGACCCTTCATCGGTTTGAAAACGTACATAGTCGACAGACTTGGTACGTCAAAGCCCGTAAGCCACATATCAACGACAATGGCAATCTTCAATGGATCGTCATCATCTTTGAACTTCCGCTCCATCTCCTTCTTATGCGTGCTACCTCCGCACACGTCGAACCATTCCTCGGGATCCTGATTCGACATGGTCATCACCACACCGATTTTTTCTTTCCATTCAGGGCGTAATTCCAAAATCTTGTAGTAGATTTTCATCGCAATCGGGCGACTATACGCAACAATAAGAGCCTTGCCGGCAAGCACATCAGCACGGTTGTTCTCGTAATGGTCAACAATGTCACGGCAGAGCGCATCGATGGTTTCCGGAGTATCAAAAATCGCATCAAGCCCGCCAAGGTCATGCTTGGATTTCTCAATACTTGCTTCATCTGCTTGATCAGCAAATTCCCTATAAGCGGCGTCAATTCGCCCAAGGGCTCCCTCATCCAGATGCAGTGCGACAACTCGACTCTCATAATAAACCGGTTTAGTTGACTCATCTTCAACTGATTGAGTCATGTCGTACACATCGATGTAGTCACCAAAAATCTCACGAGTATTACGGTCATCCGTCGATATGGGGGTACCCGTAAAACCGATATAGGAAGCATTCGGCAAAGCCCTGCGAACCATACGAGCCGCGCCAATACTCACCTTGCCATTCTCATCGATGGTTTCTGTGAGTCCGTATTGGCCTCGGTGGGCCTCATCCACCATGACAATAACGTTGTTCCGGTCGCATAGCGGTTCATCTCCATCAGAGAATTTCTGCATGGTGGTGAAAATAATGCCGTTTGCTTCCCGCCCTTCCAGCAATTCCTTCAAATTCTGCCGACTTTCAGCCTGCACCGCCTGCTGGCGCAGGAACTTCGCACATCTGGTGAACTGACCGAACAACTGGTCATCCAAATCATTGCGATCAGTAATGACCACAATCGTTGGGCTCTCCAAATATTTTTGAATCAAATGTGCGAAGAACACCATCGACAGAGATTTGCCGCTCCCCTGGGTATGCCAGAACACGCCAATTTTGCCATCTCCAGCAACCGCATCCTGAGCGCGGACAACAGCTTTTTTCACGGCAAAATACTGGTGATATGCACCAAGAATTTTGACTATTTTTTCAGAAGTATCGTTAAAGCACACGAAATTCTGAATAATATCCAACAACCTTGCTTTTGGCAGCATTCCATCAAGCATGGTCTTCCACGAAGCGTTCTTCGTTTCGGAATAGTCCCCATCGACAGACTTCCATGCCACGTAACGATCCTCGTCCGCGGTAATGGTACCAACTCTAGTTTCAGTCATATCGCTCATTACGCAGAACACATTCGGCACAAACAAGCTCGGAATCTGCTTCATGTACTGACGAAGCTGCAAATAAGCGTCAGACGCATCAGTTTCCACACGTGACGGCGACTTAAGTTCGAAAATGACCAATGGCATGCCATTGATGAAGATAATTATATCAGGGCGCTTCTCTGAATATTCGACAAAAGTCCATTGATTGACAACTTGGAACACATTGTTTTCAGGATGGTTGAAATCTAGAAGGCGAACGATTTCATTCCGTTCTTCTTTACCATCAAAATAACGGACTTCCACACCAGACTGAAGATAGTCATTAAAAATTTCATTCCGCTGCTCAAGACTTCCACCCTCAATATTCTTAATTTTGAGAATTGCCTCATCAATTGCCTTCGCAGGCAACCCTTGATTGACATTAGACAATGCTTCCGGGAGAACATCAGGAATAAAAACATCTTGATAATTCTCAGAAGAACGACGAACATCCGGACCGAACAAATGCTCATATCCCATTGAATCCACAAGATGGTCAATGATCGTATGCTCATACCAGTCTTCATCGATAATCATGGAGTGATTCTTGCCAAGAACAGATTCAACTAACGAACTGTCCATCATGCGCTTCTTTGCCATATCTACTCTCATTCACCGATATCCGGAAAACCATCCAAACCGATTGTACGCTACCAAGGGGGTTCTACTGCCACTTTGCACACCGGCGTCGGTACAAACAACTTGAAACAAATCACTTCCGCCCCTCCCAATCTGCATATGTATCATTATCTTTGGTCCTCCACTCACGACGTCCATTAGCAGTCGCACGTCCTTGTACAAAAGCAGCAGCGGCAGAAGGCGAAGAGAAAGGCACATCTCTTGTCAAAGTCGCAATCCCCTTATCATCGATAACGATTGCTCCCTCATTGTTTAATCGTTCATGAAGCTGTTTCCGTAATTCAAACTGCCTGCGAGTACTTTCGACAACATTGTCCTTACGCGTTACTTCTGCAGCAATCGCAGACCCTTTAAGCACAGTAAATTCACCATCAATAATTTGCCCATAAGCAGTACCTCCATGTTTCTTTACCGATACTTGGAATATCGGAGAATCATATTGCAATTCTTCCCCTGCCTTCAATGCATCATCCCATTTTGATGAACGACCGCGAAACACTTCTACCCCAAGTACCGGCAGAATCGTCAGAAATTCCTTAATGAAATGATTCATATCCGAAGCATCTGCTTCCGGCAAATCCGCACCCCCTGTAGGCTCATTGCCGTTTTCCAAAGGAATACGTCCAATCTCCTTAGCTCTCTGGATAAGCTGAGCCTCAATGTAGCGAGCATGTGCACTAGTCAGGTTGCCATCTTTTGAAGTGACAAACACTACTTCAGACCAGAATGATTTCTTGGCCGCATGCTGTTTTAAGCGACTTGCAATATTGTCGCTTTCACCAATATAAGCCAATGGACTTCCATCACTTTTGTCACCAAGCAGGATATAAACGCCTGTACGCTGAGCTTCTTCGCGTTGATAGATTCGACCAAGTTCACTGCGGCTGCCTTTAAACACATGGCCAGTCCAGTTCATGATTTCTGCTGTAACTAAACCACTAAAAGTTCCATCAATCAGAAATAACCTGATCTGCTTACCTTCTGCCATAATGACCAGCTTCCTCCCATTTACAGCGATTGTATCGGTCCGAACATCAGAAAACACTCATTGACACAGTGCCATCAGGCAGCGTGAACCCGCTACATGCGGGAACAAAAATATAGTTATTCCGCCGCAACGGACTTGTATACTTACTCGTATACTTCAAGCAAACTATAAGGTGAAACATGTCGGTTACATCGATTCTCGACAATATGATTTCCGTCACCGATCTCAACCGCGGTGGCGCAAGCAAAACACTAAGCCGAGTCGGTAACAACCACCCAGTCATCGTGCTCGACGGCAATCGGCCCAGCGCGGTTATCATTACCCCCGATGACTATTGGCGCCTCACTCAAGCGGAAGAGGATTTCGCACTATACCAAGAAGCCATGGACCGCCTACACAATGGCGACGGAACACAATTGACCGACATAGACGTATTCGGCGAGCATTACCATTCCGTCAACGACGGTTTTGAACCAGAATTTGAATAAGGCTTGCAACAACGCCAGTTTCGACAAGATTTTCAGACAGCATAAGGAGAACACATGCGGTTGGAAATGACGGGAAGCTTTGATGCCGATGGGAGTGCGGCATCATCCAATGACCTGCTGTTCCTTGGATTCCACGGATACAGCAACGATGAATCGGGAATGGTGCGCATCATCAACGCGATCTGTGCAACCGGCAGTCCCGACAACACGCATCACGCCAACGCCAACGGAAACGGCAACGTCAATAGCAATACCAACCGCAATCCCGCTGCCGACCCACCCATCAAGCCCAACTACATCTCATTCCGCGGCGCATATACGCGCCCATACATCGGCAGCCACTACTGGTATCCCGACGGATGCTCCGTCAGCGAGCGCCAACATGAGTGCAGCCAGGTCGGCGCCGAAGTGGTGTGCATGCTGCAATCGCCGGTATTCCAGCGTTTCCGCAAGGTGTTGATCGGTTTTTCACAGGGCGGATACCTGTCGTATCGCATGACTACGGAGTATCCGGACGTGTTCGATATGGCGGTGTTGCTCAGCCCGTCATTCAAGGGGGAAACAGCGGACACGATCCCTGCCGGCCGCACACGATTCGCGCTTTGCTACGGCAGTGATGACCGTACGATTCCAATCGCCGACCAGCAGTGTGCCCGTGAGCAACTTGGCTCGACCGGTCGTTGCACGTATTTCGAATATCCCGGCATGGCGCACAACATATGTGATCAGGAAATTGCCGACGTGCGCGCCTGGCTGGGATTGTGAGCCATGGCGAGTACTCACATACCATGCGTAATTGGAATCTTGCCAAAGAACGCTCACTAGAGCTGATAAGTGTAGCTTATTTTTGCGTTAGCTACATGCAATCGGATAAGTGTAGCTTAATTCCGCATTAGCTACATGTATTTGCCTATAGAAAAAGCCGGACGGTGGATTCCTGGATCCGCCCGTATGGGCGAACCCGTTGAATCCGCCGTCCGGCGGCGCGACTGTTTCTCAAGAATGTGTGCTTGACTCACATGGATGGTACTGAGAACCATTCGCTTAACGATCTGCTTCCATGCGCGCCAACCGTGTACAAAACGCGGCTGCGCGGCACGGACACAAATCAAGTCTTGCGTGGCTCGAGCCGCGGTGGGCAACGCCACGGCGGCTCGAAAGCCAAGGGATTACTCTAGCCGCAGCTTGGAATAATCGCAAGCCGACCAAACTTCGGTTCAGGCTTTGGCGACTTCCACGCTGAGCTCGGTGCCTTCCTTCACGTCGAAGGAGGTGGCGAGCGTCTCGGAGGTGATGAGATCCTTGAACTGCTCGACCTTCGCCACGTCGCCGGCCGGAACGGTCAGCTTCAGCGCGATATGGTCGGAAACCTCGAGACCGGCGGCCTTACGGGCGTCCTGCACGGCGCGGATCGCGTCGCGGGCGTAGCCTTCGGCAACCAGATCGTCGTTCAGCTCGGTGTCGAGGATCACGAAGCCGCCGGTCGGCAGGGCCGCGGACACGGAGTTGGCGGCCTCTTCGGCGTTCTGCTCCTCCACGCTGTTGATCAGCTCGTACTCGCCCTCTTCCAGGGTAATGTCGCCGTTCGGGGTCTCGCACACCGGAGCGCCGGAAGCGTCCACATGCCATGCGCCGGACTTGGAGGCCTTGATGGCGAACTGCACGTCCTTGCGCAGGCGCTTGCCTGCAACGCGGGCGTTCACGCGCAGCTCGTGGATGATCTTCAGGCCCTGGGAGCCCGCATCCTCAAGCGTGCACAGCTCCACGTCCTTGACGTTGAGCTCGGACTTCAGAATCTCGTCGTACGCGGCCACGGCGGCGGTATCCTCCACCACCACGGTGAGCTTGCTCAGCGGCTGACGCACGCGGATCTGCTTCGCCTTGCGCATGGACAGGGTGCTGGAGACGACCTCGCGCACCTTCTCCATCGCATCGACCAGAGCCGGATCGTCGACGAGCACGCGGCCAAGTTCGGTGGCTTCGCCGGTCTTCTCGTCGGCCAGGAACGGCCAGTCGGCCAGATGCACGGATTCGCCTCCGGTCAGGCCGCGCCACACGGATTCGGCCTCCATCGGGGCAAGCGGCGCAAGGACGCGCATGAACACCTCAAGCACGGTGTACAAGGTGTTGAACGCGTTCTCGTCTTCCTTCCAGAAGCGGTCGCGGTTGTTGCGGATGTACCAGTTGGTGAGCATGTCGATGAAGTCGGACACGGCGTCGCATGCATCGGAGATCAGGAACTGGTCCAGCGAGGACTGGGTCTTTTCGACCAGTCGGTGGGTACGGGCCAGCAGGTAACGGTCCATTTCCGGCAGCGATGCAACTTCGTCGGCGCGAAGCTTGCGCGCGTCGTACCCGGCCGCGTTCGCGTACAGCGTGAAGAAGTAGTAGGAACTCCACACCGGCAGCATGACCTGGCGGACGGTGTCGCGGATGCCATCGGCGGTGACGATAAGGTTGCCGCCGCGCAGGATCGGCGAGCTCATGAGGAACCAGCGCATGGCGTCGGAGCCGAAGTCGTTGAACACGCCGTTCACGTCCGGGTAGTTGCGCAGGTGCTTCGACATCTTCTGTCCGTCGGAGCCGAGCACGATGCCGTGGCAGATCACGTTCTTGAACGCCGGCCTGTCGAACAGGGCGGTGGCCATGACGTGCTGCACGTAGAACCAGCCACGGGTCTGGCCGATGTATTCCACGATGTAGTCGCACGGGAAGTGCTGTTCGAAGGTTTCCTTGTTTTCGAACGGATAGTGGTACTGAGCGAAGCTCATCGAACCGGATTCGAACCAGCAGTCCATCACGTCGCTGATGCGGTGCATGTGGCTCTTGCCGGTCGGATCGTCCGGGTTGACGCGGGTCAGCTCGTCGATGTACGGGCGGTGCATGTTGATGTTGCCCTCATGATCGCGCGGGTAGTCACCGAAATCGGCCTTCAGCTCGTCAAGTGAGCCGTACACGTCCACGCGCGGGTACTTCGGATCGTCGGAGACCCACACCGGAATCGGGGAACCCCAGAAACGGTTGCGGGAGATCGACCAATCGCGTGCGTTCGCCAGCCACTTGCCGAACTGGCCGTCCTTCACATTGTCCGGAATCCAGTTGATCTGCTGGTTGAGTTCGAGCAGGCGGTCCTTGATCTTGGTGACGGCCACGAACCAGGAGCTCACCGGCTTGTAGATCAGCGGGGTGGCGCAACGCCAGCAGTGCGGATAGGAGTGCACGTAGCTCTTCTCCTGGAAGAGGATGGCGCGCTGCTCCTCAGGAATGCGGGCCAGCGGGCCGTCACCGGCGCGCAGGTTGCGCAGGATCGGCTTGTTCGCGTCGAACACGTACATGCCCTCATAATCCGGGCACAGCGACGTGAACTTGCAACCCGCGTCGAGCACGTCCACGCTCTTGATGCCCTTGGCGTTGAGCGTGTTCATATCGTCCTCGCCGTAGGGGGCCTGATGGACCAGGCCGGTACCTTCAACGGTGTCGACGTAGTCGGCGGTGAAGATCTGGTAGCCTTCCGGCCCCGGCACCTTGCCCTCGGCGGCGTTCTCGTCGCCTGCGAAGTACGGGAACACCGGGTAGTAGCGCCAGCCCTCCATCTCGGAGCCCTTGAGTTCGCGCACGATCTCGTAGTTCTCGCCAAGTTCCTTCTCGTAGGAGCCAAGCAGCGGCTTGCCGAGGTAGAACTTCTTGCCAGCGAACTTGCCTTCGGTCGGACGTACCTCGACGTAGTCGATGTCCGCGCCGACCACGATGGCGAAGTTAGTCGGAACGGTCCACGGGGTGGTGGTCCAGAACACCGCATAGGCGTCCTCCTCGTCGCGCAGCTTCACGGCCACGGACACAGTGGTGTCCTGACGATCCTGGTACACGTCCGCATCCATGCGCAGCTCGTGCGTGCTCAGCGGAGTCTGGTCCTTCGGGCAGTACGGCAGCACGCGGTAGCCCTGGTATGCCAGTCCCTTGTCGTACAGCTGCTTGAAGGCCCACATCACGGACTCCATGTAAGTGATGTTCAGGGTCTTGTAGCCGTGCTCGAAATCGACCCAACGGGCCTGACGGTGGACGTACGCCTTCCACTCGTTGGTGTACTTGAGCACGGACGCGCGGCAGGCGTCGTTGAACTTGTCGATGCCCATCTCCTTGACCTGATCCACCGAGTCGATGCCCAGTTCCTTCTGCGCCTCGAGTTCGGCAGGCAGACCGTGGGTGTCCCAGCCGAACACGCGGTTGACCTTATGGCCCTTCATGGTCTGGTAGCGCGGGATGACGTCCTTGGCATAGCCGGTCAGCAGGTGGCCATAGTGCGGCAGGCCGTTCGCAAACGGCGGGCCGTCGAAGAACACGAATTCGTTCTGGCTGTGATCGCCGGACGGACGGCGGTCGATGGACTTCTGGAAAGTGTCGTCCTTATCCCAGTAGTCGAGCACGGACTCCTCCAGCTTGGGGAAGCTGGGGTTCGGCGCGACGTTGGCGCTCTGCTCGCCGGCAGCAGCCTTCGGATACACATGATTGGTGGATTCGCTCACCGTATGCTCCTCGTTTGGCGGTTTCATTACTTACCTTACGAGGACGATGGCTTCCGTGCGATCGCGCACGTCCGGCACCGCGGTACCACCTCGCTTGCCGCACTTCCCTGTTGTTCTCACGCAGGTTGTCCGCCTGCGCAGGTTTCGTACGACCGCTTGACATTCGGCTGTTCGGGCCGACCCCGCCGGTTCTACTAAGCCTCGCCAGAAAGCGTCGGCCGTTCTTCCGGAAACTCCCCGCTGATGACGGATCATCGCTTTTCGTTTCAAATCGTCAGCCTAGCACGCCGTACGAACGTAGAAACGCGAAAAGCCGCACGGTGTCCACCATGCGGCTTTCGTAATCGCAAAACAATCGAAATACAATCGGCAGGCCGACCACGAATCGACCGAAGACGATCGCGCTCGGCGGCGAATCAGCCTTCGTTCAGCTGAGCCTCGAGCTGCCTGACGATACCGTCGTGCATCTTCTCGGTGATCTTCACCTTGAGCAGGAACACGACCGCGCTCAGGATGATGACCGCGAGCGGCACATAGAAGGCGCAGATCTCGAAGATCCGGATGTTCGCGGCGGTCATGTCGGCTGCGGTGGCGTTGCCGATCATGCCGGCGGCGATGGCCACGGCTCCGACGATGCCGTTCGAGCACGCGCCCGCGATCTTGTCGAGCATCGGACGGACGGACAGGGTGACGGCCTCGTTGCGCTTGCCGTTCTTCAGCTGGCCGTACTCGATGGAATCGGTCAGGGAAAGGATGGCCGTCATCTGGATAAAGGTCTGCGGCAGATAGAAGAAGACAAGACCGACGGTGACGACCGGCAGGCTGGTGGGGTTGATGATGAACAGCAGATAGCCGATGACCATAAGCACCATGCCGCCGAGGTACAGGTAGCGGCGCGGAATGCGCTTGTTCAGAATCGGGTACAGCGGAGCCATGACGATGCCCGCGACGACGGAGACGACGCCGACGATGGAATAGGCTGCAGAGTTGTTCAGAATGAACTTGAACAGATACATGAGCACGCCGGTGGTGGCCACGTTGGCGATGGCGTACAGCAGGTAGGACAGGGCCACCCACAACAGCTGGTCGTTCTGTGCGAGAGCCTTGAACGCGGCGAGCGGGCCGCCGTTGTCCTCGGCCTTGGTGCGCAGGGTGCTGGAGCTTTCCTTGGTGCCGAACGCGACGGAGCACACGGTGAGGACGCCGAGAATAGCCACGATGATGGCGAAGCAGGTCCAGCCGCTCTGGCTCTCCTGATGCTTGCCGGTGAAGATGTAGCTGAAGTAAGTGACGATCGGAATGACCACGATGGTCAGGCCGTTGTAGCCGATGGAGCCGCCGAAGGAACCGAGGGCGGTGTAGGTGGAGCGCTCATGGGAGTCGGAGGACAGCGCCGGAATCATGCCCCAATAGGAGATGTCGCGCAGGGAGTAGAACACGTCGAGCACGATGAAGGTGATGACGAACAGCACGATGAACAGCGTGGTGTTGACGTTCACCAAGCCGAACAGGCCGGTGTAGACCAGCACGAGTAGAACGGCGGAAACGGTGCCGCCGATGAGCTGCCACGGCTTGAAGCGCCCCCATTTGGTATTGGTGTTGTCGACGATGTTGCCCAGCAGCGGATCGATGAAGATCTCCGCGATGCGGATGACAACCACAAGGCCGGTGATGACGCCGATGAGCTTGGTGGCGAGCGCCTTGTCGACCCCGGAGAACAGCGAGCTGGTGACGTAGACGATGAAGTAGGTGCTCAGCGCGTTGTAGAAGGCGGATTGGCCGACGTTGCCGAATGAATAGGCCACGCGGGACAGCAGACTGCCTTTCCTGGTTGGCTTCGCAGACTGCTGCGTCTCCTTCGGTGCGGCTGCGACATTGGATTCTGCCATCGTACTTCTCCTTAGAAGTTGTGATTGAAGCTGTAATCGGAAATCATCATTTGATTTCGCATGAGTTAAGTATATCCCTTTACCCCTGTTTAGTAAAATTTAACATCTGCGTTGTGCACTATTGGGCGTGTCGCATTTTGTGCGATTCTGCACATATACATGTCATATTGTGTGCGATTCGCGGTATTTAGCCGACAGTAGACAAACAAAAGGCGATTGATGACGCAGCATCATCAATCGCCTTTCATATTTTTCCGCACATACGTACGCTAGGCAGCCCGTTTCGACCGGGCAGATCGCTTCGATCGGGTCTGCAATTTTGGCCGCGATTCACGTTTCGGCTGCGCCGGCACGAAACTATCTCGCACTTCCAGCCTCGTCGACAGATACACGTGCTGACGGGACGTCCGCTTGCTGGCGATCGCATCAGCCAAGGTGAGAATCGCAACGCGCGCAAGCTCGTTCTGATCGATTGCGAAAGTGCTCAACGGCGGCGACGTCAGCTGGGCAATCGTCTGGTTGTTGATGCTGATGACGCTGATGTCGCGGGGCACAATCACACCAACCGCGTTGAACGCCTGCAGCACGCCGACCGCGATGATGTCCGCCGAAACAATAACTGCGTCAGGCAGTGCGCCGTTGTGGTCACGGATAAACTGCTCCCCCAGCTTGCGACCATTCTCCACGGTGAACAAGCCGTCAGAATACACCAGTCCACGCAGGTCGAGACCATAACGGCCCATTTCACGCCGAAAATATGTGGCACGCCCCTCTTCGTCCACCTCATAAAAATTCGTCAGCCTCCCCTTGCCGCCGATGAATCCGACACGCTTCATGCCAGCCTTCGCACATGCTTCGACCGCGTCATGCATGGTCTGCTGCAGGTCGGGCTGCACGGAATCAAACAGGTTCGGTGCGGGATTCACATCGATGAACACACCGTATGGCATGACCTCATACAACTTCTCAAGGTCGCTTTCGACTATAACATTGGCGCCGATAGCCATGAAACCATCGAATTTCCCCTTCTGATTCAACATCTCGTCAAGACTGTGGAAAACAGTGAGCTCCATACGCTGCTGTTTGGCGTTATATTCCAGCGCCGAACGCAAATCGGCAAAATACGAATCACGCAGCGTTTCGTCGGACTCCTCGTTGTCCAACAAGGCTACTTCGTGCGGAATGACGATACGCTTGGCCTGGGCGCTGTATCCCAAATCCTCGCTGGCGCGGATGATCGCGCGACGCGTCTCCTCACGCACGGACAGCGTCGGATCGCCATTCAACAGACGCGACACCGTGGCCTGCGAGAATCCCGTACGTTTCGCAATCTCCTTGATGGTCGCCATCGCTCCCTCGCCCTCCCATGGATACCTCATCAGATTTTAGTAAAAGCATTACTAAATCCATCATATTACATTACCGAACGTATTCTTATAGCCATGACACAGCCAGAGCAATCACGGAAACCGCGAATCGCGCATCAGTCCACGGAACGGATGAACGAACTGCGTGCACAACAAAAATCCTTTGCCCTGCAGAACATGCGGAGCAAAGGACTCGGCAACGCCGGTCTGCCTTTCAAAGCGACCGGTCATAAAGGTGGCATCAGTCGGCAGGGTTCCAAACGCGGCTGACACCGTGGAGAAACGCGGTCACCGTCAGCCCCACGGGCCTGCGGCTGGAAGCGCCCGCCCTTCTGCGTGGCCGACTTGCCATGTGAGCCACCCCTCGATGACGCCACGCTCCGCATCGGTTCTACCGGACGCGTATACATCAGGCCTCTCCCCGGTGATGCTGCGGATGGAACCATACACATATCCACATTTTTCACGGAGACGGTTGCGGGGCTGCCGGCTTTCCATATACCGTCACCGCATGGAAAGCTTTGGACACAATACATTTTTCACATTGGAGCAGGCACGGGAGGAGGCGGCGAGACGGCATCTTGAATGCAGGCAGGTGTTGTCGCGGATAAGGTCACGCTCCTCGGTTCCACTCTATGTAAGCCACGGCACAGCGCTGGAGCTGCATGGCATGATTGCCACCATGAATTATTTACCCGGATATGGTTCGGAGCTCGTTCACGTTTCGATGTGCCGGCAACGTGACCTGCGGAAAATCCAGGGGATGAAATTCCATTACGCAAGGCATGGCGTAGACGTGGTGCACGCCGACGAATTGGTGTCAAGCGTCTCCGCGATGCAGGCGGTCTGCCAGATTGCGCCCTATGTCGACGAACGGAGTCTGGTGATCGCCATGGATTGGCTCACTTGCGCCAATCCCGATTTACGCGTCTGCACTCACGATGAGCTCTCCGACTACATCCGGAGTGCGCCGCGATTCATTGGGAGCGCCAAATGCAGAAAGGCCTTGTGCCTGTCCAAACCAGGTACCGATTCCCCGCAGGAAACGGTGCTTCGTTTGGAGAGCGATGCCTACGGGCTGCCTGAGGCACATGTCAATTATGAGATCATTGACCACATACGCGGCTCGGGCACGATGAAGGTGGATATCGCCTACCCGGATGACCGCGTCTGCATAGAATACGACGGAAATTACCACTACACCCACGGCCGCTGGATGTATGACCTCGATAAGCGCAACCGGCTGAGGGATCTTGGATTCACGCCTTTTGTCGCCACCCGCGAGCATTTGGCATCCAAACAGAAGCTGAACGAACTGTTCGGCATGGTCGCCCGAGCGATAGCCAGTCACCGTTACGGCTTGGACTAGTTCCGTAGGTGGTTTTTCGCTTCCGTAGGTGGTTGGTCAGAGTATCGGGGTTGGAGAAAGGCTTTATTCTGGCCGTTTTCATGCCGGGTATTCAGACCCAACCACCTACGGAACACCCAAACCGCCTACGGAACCGCATGAGTAGTCCCCGCAATGGATTTTTCGCCATTGATTCGGGGAATCCATGAAAAGCCACAGCGGGCGCACCCTGCGTAAAAGGTCATGCCCGCCGATTCATGGGAGCCATATGCGCAAGGGCCGTGCGGAAGCCACATATGTGGCTTCCG
>ERZ772867.2773-NODE-2773-length-16224-cov-4.403179_pt1 | contig 16224 bp, 17 predicted proteins | sample MGYA00511341_ERZ772867 | MGnify/ENA primary metagenome ERZ772867 (study PRJEB29015, sample SAMEA2737707) | human gut metagenome | biome: human gut; feature: human-associated habitat; material: faeces | place: China | collected 2012 ... | reverse complement strand
GTTCCAAAGACAGCAGGTGGCGCAAGCCGTAAGTCCTGCCGAGGATGGCAAATCGATTTTGATTGCTTACACCGTCCTTGTGTCCTTGGATACAGGGACGGTTTCCTTTTTTTGAACGCACCGACAATTTTTCCGGAGGTGAAATCAAAGAATGCCCAACGCAAAAGTTCTGTCTGAGAAGCAGGCCGTCGTGGCGGCGCTGACCGAGAAGCTGCAGAACGCAGCTGCCGGTGTCATCGTTGATTACAAGGGCATCACGGTGGCAGAGGATACCACTCTGCGTACCCAGTGCCGTGAGAACAACATTGACTACGCTGTCGTCAAGAACACCCTGCTGCGCTTTGCTTTCAACAATGTGGGCCTGAACGAGCTGGACGATCAGCTCAACGGCGCCACGTCTCTGGCCGTGTGCATGGATGACCCCGTCGCTCCGGCCCGTGTGATCGCAGAGTTCGCAAAGAAACTCAACGGCAAGTTCGAGATCAAGGGCGGCTTCATGGACGGCAAGGTCGTCTCCCTGGAGACCGTCAATGCTCTGGCTTCCATCCCCGCACTGCCCGTGCTGCAGGCTCAGGTTCTGGGTACCATGCTGGCTCCCATTTCCGCCTTGGCTTGCGTGCTGAAGCAGATTGCCGAGAAGGATGGCGCTCCCGCTGAGGCTGCCGCCGAGTAATTCGGCCCCATTCCGGGTACCGCGTACCCAACCAAACTAAAAAATATCTTTATTTAGGAGGCTATCAAAATGTCCGAGAAAGTTACTGCTATGATCGAAGAAATCAAGGCCCTCACCGTTCTGGAGCTGAGCGAGCTGGTTCACGCTCTGGAGGAGGAGTTTGGCGTTTCCGCTGCCGCTATGGCCGCTCCCGCTGCTGGCGGTGCTGCTCCCGCTGCCGAGGAGAAGACCGAGTTTGATGTGGTTCTGACCGGCTTTGACGCTGCTCAGAAGATCAAGGTCATCAAGGTTGTCCGCGAGATCTGCGGTCTGGGTCTGGCCGAGGCCAAGAAGGCCGTTGAGGAGGCTCCCACCACTCTGAAGGAGGCTCTGTCCAAGGACGATGCCGAGGCTCTGAAGAAGCAGGTCGAGGAAGTCGGCGGCAAGGTCGAGCTGAAGTAATTTCGGTTGATTTGAAAATCCCCATCCGCTCTGCGGGTGGGGATTTTTCTGCCTTTCCGTCCAGTCTCCGCGCAGCCGGAGGGTCCCTCCCCTTTTCAGCGCTTGCACAAGGTCGGGCAACAACGGCGGCAACTCTCTCCCCTATGCGATTACAGGCGGGTGGTGCGTTTCATAAGGCACGCTTACGCCCAAAAAATCTATACTGTTTTGGGGAGGTTATCAGATGAAAACGAACTGGAAAACATGGATCAGAGCGGCGGCCGTGCGAGCCATCCGTACCATCGCCCAAACGGCTGTGGCCACCATGGGCACCAGCATGGTGCTGGATGATGTGAATTGGCTGATGGTGGGCAGCGCATCGCTTCTGGCGGGGATTCTGTCCCTGCTGACCAGCGTGGCCGGGCTGCCTGAGGTGCAGGAGGAGGTAAATAATGGCTAAGGTTTTTCTGTCCCCCAGCGAGCAATTTAACAACGCTTACGCATGGGGGGATACCAACGAAGGGACCCAGTGTGGGCGGATTGCCGCCGCTTGTCAGGCCCATTTACAGGCAGCAGGTCTGGAAACAAAGCTAATGCACCGGGGCACCATGGCCCAGAAGATCGGCGCCGCCAACAGCTGGGGCGCTGACCTGTATGTGTGCATCCACACCAACGCATTTAACGGAAAGGTTTCCGGCACACGGGTCTTTTGCTATGACAAGAGCGGCAAGGGGTATCAGGCCGCTCAAAAGGTATTCGCCCTTCTTGCACCGCTGACGCCGGGAGAAAGCGAGAGCATTTCTACTGCGGATTTTGCGGAAATCGTGGGGCCTGCAGCCCCCACCGTGTATGTGGAGTGCGAATTCCATGATGTGGCGTCTGCGGCACAGTGGATCGTGGAGCACACCGAAGACATCGGCCGCGCCATCGCACAGGGCGTATGCGACTATTTTGGCGTAACCGAACAGTCGCAGAATACCGGTATGGGCACAGATTTGCTGGCCCGCCAGGTGCTTGCCGGAAAGTGGGGCAATGGGGCAGAGCGCAGACAGCGCCTGACCGCTGCGGGCTACAACTACGAGCAGGTGCAGGCCCGTGTCAATGAACTGCAGGACGATGTCCCGGCCTCTGCTGCGAAACCGGCGGAGGAGGCCGGCATTTCCCTGTCCCTGCGGATGCTGCGCCGGGGCATGAACGGCAATGATGTCCGGGCAGCCATGGTGCTGATGCGGGATAAGGGATATTATCCCGACGCGCTTTCTGCCGACGACGAGCTGTTTGGCCCCCGAATGGAGGAGGGTCTGCTGCGTATGCAGCGCGAGAATGAGCTGGGCGCAGACGGCGTGCTGGGAAGCGCCAGCTGGTCCTATCTTCTGAAATGACGCATTTTCTGTGAAAAGCAGGCGCACCGTCCTACCCATGGCGGTGCGCCTGCTTTACATATTTTCCTTAATCTCCGTAATGGCGCCCTTTTCCAGACGGCTGACCTGTGCCTGTGATATGCCAATTTCCCGGGATACCTCCATCTGGGTTCGCCCCTCGCAGTAGCGCAGCGCCAGAATGCTGCGCTGCCGCGGCGTCAACCGGGAGATGGCCTCCTTGAGGGACAGCTGCCGCAGCCAGCTTTCATCGGTATTGGTCTCATCACCGATCTGATCCATCACACACAGGGTATCGCCGCCCCGGTCATAGATAGGCTCATACAGAGAAACAGGGTCTACAATGGCGTCCATGGCGAAGACCACCTCCTCCCGGGGAATATTCAGCTGCCGGGCGATCTGCTCCACCGATGGCTCCCGCTGGTTCAGGGCCATCAGCTGCTCCCGGGCCTGCAGGACGCGATAGGCCGTATCACGCAGGCCCCGGCTGACCCGCAGAGCGCTGTTGTCTCGCAGGTAGCGGCGAATCTCGCCAATAATCATAGGCAGCGAATAGGAGCTAAGACGCACATCAAAAGACAGGTCAAATGCGTCGATGGATTTAATCAGCCCCACACAGCCCACCTGAAACAGATCGTCCACATTGTCACACCGGCCGGAAAAGCGTTTCACCGCTGCCAGCACCAGCCGCAGATTGCCGCAGATCAGCTTCTGGCGGGCCGCTTCATCCCCCTGCTTGACCCGGCGCAGCAGCGCCATGTTTTCCTCATGCTTCAAAACCGGCAGCTTGGCTGTGTTGATGCCGCAAATTTCCACCCGTCCCTGCATTTGTGACCGCCTCCATCCCTTGGATGAAAACAGTATCTCCCGGAACGCGGCTTCATATTCCAGCCGGTAAAATTCGATGAAAAAACAAGGGCCGGGGCCGGTATTAACCGACCTCAGCCCCTGACTGTTTCCGTATTACAGCTCCTCCACCGACAGAATCCCCGGCAGCTCCTGCACCCGGCGCAGCAGCGCTTTACCGGAATCGCCCCGGTGCAGGCGAAGTGAAAAAATGGCGCAGGCTTTGTGGGAATGCGCCTCCATGGACCGGGTAATCTCGATGTTCAGCACCTTGGTATCCTGCTCCCGGTAGAATTCCAGCAGCCGATCCAGACATTCCTTGCTGTCGTACTCCACATAAAGGTTTACCTCGGAGGCATTTTCCAGCATTTTGTATTCCAAACGGGAAAACAGCATCTCCGCCAGCAGAATCATCAGCGTGGTCAGCAGCGCCCCCTCGTAAAATCCGGCGCCCAGCGCAAGGCCAATAATCGCGCTGGCCCAAAGGCCGGCCGCAGTGGTCAGTCCTTTCACCCGCTTCTGACGGGTAACAATGATGGTTCCCGCCCCAATGAAGCCGATTCCCGCCACCACCTGTGCACCCAATCGGGCAATATCCGTGTAATAATGCAGCTCCAGCAGCATGTACTGGCTGGTCAGGGTGGTGATAGCCGCTCCCAGGCAAATCAGGATGTGGGTGCGGAATCCGGCAGGGCGGCGCTTATACTCGCGCTCGATGCCGATGACACCGCCGCAGAGGACGGCCAGTAGCATACGCACCGCCACCGACAGAAGCGAAGGATCTCTCAACGAATCAAAAATTGGCAGCATGCTCTCCCTCCTCTCACTTCAGTTCTTCCACCGAGTAAATATCGTCCAGATCGGACAGCTCTGCCATCAGCCGGTCATGGGATTGGCGCTGCTGCAGGCGTATGGCCAGCGTGACGCCATAGCGCCGGGCCTCGCGCCAGACCTCGCGGTCGATGTCCACCTCATACACAGTGACATTCTGGCTTTTCAGCCGGTTAAACAACTCCCCCATGTGGTCAAGGGAACGCATCTCAATATAAATATTCATATTCTTGGCGTGCTCGACCACATAAACCTCCAGCCGGGGCAGCACCCGCACCACCAGAAAGATCAGTACAAAGCCCAGAAGCACACATTCGTAAAATCCCGCGCCGATGGCAAGGCCCATACACGCCGACGCCCACAGGCAGGCGGCCGTCGTAAGGCCCTTCACCTCTTGCCGGCTGGTCACCAGCACTGTCCCGGCGCCCAGAAATCCGATACCGTTGATCACCTGTGCGCTGAACCGGGAAACATCGGTGTTGATCCCCACCATCTGCGCCACCTGTGCCCACGCACCGTGAATCATGTCCGACTCGTACTCGCCCAGCAAAAATGTCAGCGCCGCGCCCAGACACACCAGCATATAGGTGCGCAGCCCGGCAGGACGGCGCTTCATTCCACGCTCCATGCCGATGATGCCGCCGCACAGCATCGCCAGCGACAGACGCAGCACCACCGAGGCAAAATTCAGTTGTCGCAAATATTCCAACCCTTGCAGCATCGCTCTCTCTCCACCCACGCCGAGACGGCGCTAATATTTCAGCAAAGTTTCAGTAAACTTTATGTGCTTAATAGCATACACGATTTTCACATTATTGTCAATATAGCCGCAAAATTTTCAATTTATTTGCCGCTGAACTATCAATAATAAACAGTATTTTCCGATTAAATTTTTTGTCATTAGTAATTTCCATTTCAATTCAGATTAAAAAGTACCAAACATCTGGCATTTTTCCGGTTCCGCAGCACTTTTTGCCGGATACGCACGGCAAAGCGGCCTGCCGCAGTTGTGCAGCAGGCCGCCGTTTTTTCATTTTATCTCAGCTCTCTACCTGCGTCAGCACACCCAGCACCACATATCGGGCGTCATCATACTCATAGCTGCAGGTAGACAGCGTCACCAGACGCCCCTCCTCCCCCGGAAGAGGTACCGCTGATTGGAAGGTGGAGCGGCTCATAATGCTGTCAATGGCTGCCTGCGTGGGATAGGTGGAATAGATTGCATCGTCCGGGTCCACCACTGCACCTGCCAGCAAATCCAGCCGGTATGTGCATTGAGGCGTCATGATATACATATGGTCATGCTGTTCATAATAGCCGCTTTTTTTGAAATTCATCAAATTGGCGAACATACTTCCGTTTTTCATGTGATGCCCGTACAAAATGGTGTTGCGGTCAGAAAAGTCCGCCTGATTGCTGCATTCCATGAAAATGCTTCCACCGGCATTATAAGAGCCGTCCATCAGGTGGGAGAGGTAGTAATCATTGTCACTGCCCTGCATCACCGGATAGTTGATATTGGTATTGGCGCAGTAAATCCACGCCGCTACATCGCTGTTTTCCTGCAGCAGACCGTCAAAATTCACGGTAATCCGATCCGGGTCACCCTGCGGCTCCGGCTCTCCCGCAGGCTTCACATACTGATCAATGATCTGTTGGGTTTGCTTGCTGCTCTGCCAGCGGGCATAATAATAGCTGCCCACCTTATAGGCGGAAAAGGCGAAGATCCCTACAAAAAGGATCAGCAGCACATAATAAAGGCCCTTTTTCATTGGCTTTTCCTCCCATTCCTTTGGAACTTACCTGCATTATACATGTTTTTCTTTTCTTTGGCAAGACGCCGCAAGGGTATAGGGACTTCCTGCCCCGTCATAAGATAGCGCCAAAGGAGGGATGGCTATGCTGACTGCGGCACTTCTGCTGTTGGCAAACAGTCTGTTTTTTACGCTCCGATTGACGGGCGGCACCGGATCATTCCCCAAGCCTCTGTCTGCCGCACAGGAGCAGGAGTATCTGCGCCGCTGCGCCGAGGGAGATCTGGAAGCCCGCAATCTGTTGGTGGAGCACAATCTCCGGCTGGTGGCCCACATTATCAAAAAGTACTACACACAGGCCACCGATCAGGAAGATCTGATTTCCATCGGCACCATCGGTCTGATTAAGGCAGTGAATACCTTCCGCCCGGATAAAAACATCCGCCTGGCCACCTACGCATCAAGATGTATCGAAAATGAAATCCTCATGCATTTCCGTTCTCAGCGAAAGCTACAGGGGGAGGTTTCCCTGTCCGATGCCATCGAAACAGACGCTGTCGGCAACGCTTTGTGTCTGATGGATGTAGTGGGCAGTGAGGACACCATGTTGGCCGACATTGCAGACCGGGAAGAACACCTGCGCATCCGCCGTCTGGTAGACACCTGCCTTACAGAACGGGAGGCGCAGGTCATTCATCTGCGGTATGGACTGGATGACCGCCCACCGCAGACCCAGCGGCAGGTCGCCGCTGTTTTCGGTATCAGCCGCAGCTATGTCTCCCGCATTGAAAAACGGGCTCTCGAAAAGCTGGAGGCCGCCCTCACCGATTCCCGATCACCCGGCGGCGTTAGGATGTAATAAAAAATTTATAAAACGAGAAAAATATCGCAATTTGCTATTGTCTTTTTCGAAGGGTTTCGCTATAATGAATTTCAGAGGAAAAGCGCTACTATTTGCACAGAAAGGAAACGAAATGAGAAATAATTACTGTGGGATTGCAGATCTGCGCAAGCGGGTTTTTGCGGAGGTAGCAAAGCTCGCTTATGAAGGCGGCGACTATAGCCGGATTGACAAGCTCCCCTATGAGATTATTCCCGGCGAGGTAGGCAAGCTGCGGGAGTCTATTTTTCTGGAGCGTGCCATCATTGGCGAGCGCATTCGTCTTGCCATGGGTCTCAGTCTGCGCTCTGCCGCAGAGCAAGGCATGCTGTCCGACGGTGTAGAGGAAAGCGCCGTTGCTGAAAAATACTACGAGCCGCCCCTGATTAACATCATCAAGTATGCCTGTCACGCCTGCCCCGATACCCATTACGAGGTGACGAACGCCTGCCAGAGCTGTCTGGCACATCACTGCTCCAATTCCTGTCCCCGCGGTGCAATCAGCTTTCAGCACGGCCGGGCTGAGATTGACCAGACCAAGTGCATCAAGTGCGGCAAATGCAAGGCCGCCTGCTCCTATCAGGCCATCATCCGCTTCGAGCGTCCTTGTCAGGAGGCCTGCGGCATGGATGCCATCGGTAAGGATGAGTACGGCCGCGCCCAGATCAATCAGGATAAGTGCGTCAGCTGCGGCATGTGCCTGGTCAACTGCCCCTTCGGTGCCATCGTCGACAAGGGCCAGCTGTTCCAGTTGATTCATTCCATCCGCAAGGGCGACAAGGTTCTTGCAATCATTGCCCCCGCCTTCTGGGGCCAGTTCGGCGAAAATGTCACTCCCGGCCAGATTGTGCAGGCCATGCAGATTCTGGGCTTTGCCGGAGTGGAAGAGGTTGCCGTGGGCGCAGACCTGTGCGCCATTGACGAGGCCGAGGAATTTATGGAGTCCGTGCCGAAAAAGCAGCCTTATATGGCCACCTCCTGCTGCCCTGCCTGGTCTGTAATGGCTAAGAAGGAGTTCCCCGGCGCCGCTCCCTATATTTCCATGACCATGACCCCCATGGTGCTCACTGCCCGTCTGCAAAAGCTGAAGGACCCCTCCTGCAAGATTGCCTTCATCGGCCCCTGCGCCGCCAAGAAGCTGGAGGCCAGCCGCCGCAGTGTCCGCAGCAATGTGGATTTTGTTCTCACCTTCGAGGAACTGCGCGGCATGTTCGAGGCCAAGAACATTGACTTCAGCCAGATTGAAGATCGGCCCGCCGCCTACGAGGCTTCTTCGCCCGGCGTCGGCTTTGCCGCCTCCGGCGGCGTTGCAAAGGCGGTGGAGGAAGTGATTCACCGTCTGGACCCGGACCGCAAGGTCAATACCGTCTACGCCGAGGGTCTGCGTGAATGCCGCAAGATGCTTCGTATCGCCCGCACCGGCAAATATGACGGCTATCTGCTGGAGGGCATGGCCTGCCCCGGCGGCTGCATTGCCGGCGCCGGCACCGTGCAGGCGCCTGAAAAATCCCGCCGGGTTCTGGAGCAGTATAAAAAGCAGACCGCGAAATCCAATCCTCTGGATTCCGAATACAAGGATCAGCTGCATCTTTTGCACGAGGATAAGAACAACTGGAACCGTGTAGGCCGTCACTGACCCCCCGTACATAAGCATCATGAAGAGCCCTGTGGAAATCCGAATTTCCACAGGGCTCTTTTCTGTGTTAAAGGCCGCCGGGAATCTTTTCCCGGCGGCCTCCACCTTGTATTCTTTTTTGCGTTTCACTGCTCCCCCGGCTCCCCGGGCTCGTCGGGAAACAGTTCTACAAAGAGATGGTCTCCATATTCCTGCAGCTTCCCGCAAAAAGCGTCGTACCGGCGCAGCAGTCTCTCCCCCTCCGGCGTCAGCATAGCGCCGCCGCCACCCCGTCCGCCGGTGGTAGAGTGCAGCAGCTTATACCCCAGCTGCTCCTCCGCCGTGCGCAGAACCATCCACGCCTTGGAATATGCCATATTCATGTCCGCCGCCGCAGCGCGCAGCGAATGCAGCTCCTGCACCCGGTGCAGCAGCGCGGCAATCCCCGGTCCAAAGCACTTTTCGCTTTCCCCGAAAAAACGGACCGTCATTTTGTATTTCATCTTCTTTTCCATATTTTCATTGTAGCAGGCCACGCCGCTCCCGTCAACGAAAAACTTTATTTTGCCTTGCTGTGGAATGCCTCTGCAAATGCAAAAATTTTTTCAGCCTGTCCAATTTATTTTTATTAAATTTTCTAAAAAAGGCTACCATTTTAAATCCAGCTGTGCTATAATCATCCCGAAGCAAGCAAGTTGGATGGAACATTCCGCACATTTCAACTCAACCATAATTTGTCAATAGGAGGAATCTACCATGGAAACCTACGGACTGGAAAAATTGGGCATCGTCAACACCCGCGCGGTCTACCGCAACCTGACCCCCGCACAGCTGACCGAGCATGCGCTGCAGCGCGGCGAGGGCACTCTCAGCAATACCGGCGCATTGGTGGTCAAAACCGGCAAGTACACCGGCCGCAGCGCCAATGACAAGTTCATCGTTGATACTCCCGCCGTGCATGACGACATTGCCTGGGGCAAGGTAAACCGCCCCATCGAAAAGGCCAAATTCGACGCCATTTTCTCCAAGGTTGTTGCCTACCTGCAGGATAAAGAGGTTTATATTTTCGATGGCTTTGCCGGGGCCGATCCCAAGTATACCAAGGCCTTCCGCATCGTTAACGAGCTGGCCAGCCAGAATCTGTTCATTCACCAGCTTCTGCGCCGCCCCACGGCTGAGCAGCTGAAGGACTTCCACGAGGATTACACCATCATCGCCGCCCCCGGCTTCAAGTGCGTTCCCGAGATTGACAGCACCCATAGCGAGGCTGCCATTCTGGTGGACTACGAGGCCCATCTGGTGGTCATCTGCGGCACCCGTTATGCAGGCGAGATCAAGAAGTCCGTCTTCTCCGTCATGAACTACATTCTGCCCAAGCAGGGTGTGTTCCCCATGCACTGCTCCGCCAACATTGGCAAGGATGGTGATTCTGCCGTGTTCTTCGGTCTGTCCGGCACCGGCAAGACCACCCTGTCCGCCGACCCCAACCGCATGCTCATCGGTGATGACGAGCACGGCTGGGCCGATGACTCCGTCTTCAATTTCGAGGGTGGCTGCTATGCCAAGTGCATCAACCTCTCCCCCGAGGGCGAGCCGGAAATCTACAACGCCATCAAGTTCGGTTCTCTGGTGGAAAATGTGGTCATGGACCCCGACACCCGCGAATTTGACTTTGATGATGACTCTCTGGCCGTCAACTCCCGCGTGGGCTACCCCGTGGAGTACATCCCCAATGCAGAGCTGTCCGGCAAGTCCTCCTCCGTGCCCAAGACGGTGATTTTCCTCACCGCCGATGCTTACGGCGTGCTGCCTCCCATCAGCAAGCTGGATAAGAATCAGGCCATGTATTACTTTGTTTCCGGCTTCACCAGCAAGGTGGCCGGCACCGAGATCGGCATCACGGAGCCTGTGCCCACCTTCTCCACCTGCTTTGGCGAGCCCTTCCTGCCGCTGGACCCCTCTGTTTACGCCTCCATGCTGGCAGAGAAGGTGGAAAAAGCCGGCGCCAAGGTCTATCTGGTGAACACCGGCTGGAACGGTACCGGCAAGCGCATGAAGCTCAGCTATACCCGCGCCATGGTCACCGCCGCCCTCACCGGCGACATTGAAAAGAGCCAGTTTGTCACTGACCCCACCTTCGGCGTGGCCGTTCCCACCCATATCGAGGGTGTACCCGATGAGCTGCTGATTCCCGAGAACACCTGGGAGGATAAGGCCGCCTATCAGGCTTCCTGCCAGAAGCTGGCCAAGTCCTTTGTGGAAAACTTCAAGAAGTACACGCACATGAGCGACGAGGTAGTCAAGGCCGGCCCCAAGGCTTGATTTTCCCAAAAAGCCCCAAATGCGCCGGAAGCAATGCTTCCGGCGCATTTTCACAAAAAGGAGTGTAATATGATCGAGTTGAAGATTCTGCTGGACGACATCGACTATGATTCCATCGCCGATTTTCTCATCCCCGCTCTGGCCGACAGCATGGCAAAAGACGGCGGCATTCTGGGCGGTATGCTGTCCCAGAACAAGGATATGGCCGCCTCCATGGCCCGCACGCTGCTGGGCAAAATGAGTCAGGAAAAGAAGGACGAGCTGGTGGTGCAGCTGCTGAATAAAAACCGGGACAAGCTTCTGGAGCTTGGCCGGCAGGAGGCCGCCCGCCACGGCATCCATGCCCAGCTGTGCGATTTGACAGCCCGCAGATTTTAAGGTATTCTGACACCATATATGGGGACACACCTGTCCCCCACGCCAACAACGCCGTATAGAAAGGGAGCATGACTATGAAACAGATCCGTTTGGGAAAAACCGGCCTTCTGGTGGGCAAGACCTCCTTCGGTGCTCTGCCCATCCAGCGCATCTCCAAAGAGGATGCGGCCCGTCTGGTGCGCCGCGCCTTCGACGCTGGCGTCAATTATTTTGACACCGCCCACCTCTACACCGACAGCGAGGAAAAGCTTGGCCTTGCCCTGCACGATGTGCGTCAGCAGGTGGTTATCTCTACCAAAAGCGGTGCAATGGATAAAAAGACCGTTCTGGCCGAGGTTGAAAACAGTCTGCGCATGCTGCAAACGGATTACATCGACCTTTTCCAGTTCCATAACCCCGCCGTCCTGCCTGACCCCAACGACCCCGACGGCGCCTACGCCGCCGCGCTGGAGCTGAAGCAGAAGGGCTATATCCGCCACATCGGCATTACCAACCACCGCTTTGCCGTGGCGCAGCAGGCCATTGACAGCGGCAATTTTGAAACCCTTCAATTCCCCTTCTGCTATCTGGCCAGCGATAAAGAATACGCGCTGGTGGAAAACTGCCGCAAGGCGGACATGGGCTTCATCGCTATGAAGGGCCTCAGCGGCGGCCTGCTGTCCAACGCCCGGGCATGCTATGCTTTCATGAAGCAGTTTGACAATGTGGTTCCCATCTGGGGCATCCAGACAGAGCAGGAGTTGGATGAGTGGCTCCGGCTGACGGAGGAAGACCCGGATATAACCCCGGAGCTTCAGGCCGTCATCGACCATGACCGCCGGGAGCTTGCTGGCAATTTCTGCCGCAGCTGCGGCTATTGCCTGCCCTGCGCCGCCGGCATCAATATTCCTCAGGCTGCCCGGATGGCTCAGCTGCTGCGCCGTTCTCCCTGGCAGCCCTACATGTCCGACCACTGGCATCAGGAAATGCACAAGGTGGAAAACTGCATTCATTGCAACGCCTGCAAAAGCCGCTGTCCCTATGGGCTGGACACTCCCGCCCTGCTGCAGGCCATGCTGAAGGATTACGACGAGTTCTACGCCGCCCACAAAAAATAATCTCCCATAGCCGGGCGTCAACGCCCCGCCATGGTCCGTCTGCATGAAATGCCGACAGCCGGTGCCTTTCGTAAAAAGGCACCGGCTGTCGGCGTTCAGACGATTCATAGGACAAGAAGCATCGTCCTTTTGCATGTCTGCACGGCTTTCCTGCCGTAATTTCTGCTTTTCAGTCTTTTCTTCCCGCCAGCGTCACGCGGAAGGTCATTTCCTGTCCGGCCCGCAGCACGGTCACCGTTACCTCGTCGCCCGGGAACAGATTCCGCCGGTAGTCCATCAGGCTCCATGTGTCTGTAATCTTCTGGTCATCCACTGTCAGGATCACATCGCCTGCCTGTATTCCGGCTGCGGCGGCAGGCATACCATCCTCCAGCGATTTCACCACCAGCCTTGCCCCGTTTTCCGTCTCCTCCGTATATACGGTAAAGCCGAAGGTTGGCGTCCCCCGGAAGGTTCCGCAGGCCAGAATGTCGTTCACCACATACGCCGCATCTGCCGCAGGCAGGGCAAAGCCCAGCCCTTCCACCGTAGCCTCGTCCGCTGCGCCGGTGCCGCTCATTTTCAGGGTGTTAATGCCGATGACCTGGCCTCTGTCATTGATCAGCGGGCCGCCGGAGTTGCCGTTGTTCAGGGCCGCCGTCGTCTGCAGGACTGTCATGCTCTTGCCGTCCACCATCAGCGTCCGGTTCACGGCCGACAGCATCCCCTGCGTAAAGGTGCCGCGCAGCTCCACGCCCAGCGGGTTGCCGATGGCATACACCGTCTCGCCCACGGCGCAGTAATCCGAGTCGCCAAACTCCGCCGGAGTCAGGCCCTCTGCGCCAACTGCTTTCAGCACCGCCAGATCCCGATCAGTGTCATAGCCCACCAGCTCCGCATCATAGGTCTGTCCCATATCTGTGGCAATCCAGCAGCTTTTCCCGCCCGCAATCACATGGGCGTTGGTAATAAAATAGCCATCCTCCGTCAGAATCACGCCTGTTCCCACGGAAGCGCTGTCCTCTCCCTCTACTGCAATCACCGTCACCGTAGAAGGAAGCACCTTCTCATAAACCTCCGGTGCCGCCAGCACCGTCTCCCCCGGGGCCAGCACCTTCATCCGCACAGACGGGTCCGGCGCACAAATGGGGATACTCACCGTTTTGTCGCTGAAAATGTCCACAATGCTGCTGCCGGACTCCCCGTCATCTCCGGGCAGCGTCTGGCTGTTTCCGTTGCCGCGCAAATGTGCGGCCAGCATGCCGCCGCCAATCAGCAGCACCAGCAGTGCCGCCGCAGCGGCCCAAATCTTCCATCTGGAGCGTTTCTTCTTCACTGCGGCAGCCGGAGCCTTCCTTTCCGCCGGCCTTGCCGCTGCCGGCAGGGGGCTTGGCTGCACATAGTAGTGCACTACCTCTGTTCCCTGCTCCGGGGGCACATACCAGGATACGATTTCCCGCCCTTCCTGCTGCTTTTCCTGCTCTGTCATGTTGCTTTTTCCTCTCCGTGGGGGCGTGTTGTGTCAGCCATCTGCACAGTAAAGCTGAACGCCGTCACGCCGTTTTCACTGGTCACACTGATTTTTTCCTTATGCTGGGCCAGAATGGTTTTCACCACATACAGGCCCAGACCGTACCCATCCTTGTCCACGCTGCGGGACTTATCCGATTTGTGGAACCGTTCAAACAGCAGCGGGATTTCCTCGGCCGGGATGGTTCCGCCGTGGTTGCGCACCGTTACCACAGCCTTTTCCCCTTTAGGGGCAAGCCCCAGATAAAGGGTAGACTTCGGGGATGCAAACTTGGTGGCATTTTCCAACAGATTGTACACCACCTGCGTAATCAGCTCATTGTCTCCCCGCACCATCACGGAATCCTCCGGAATGTCGGCCTCCACATCCAGCCCCCGGTCATTGATCTTCTGCTCCATCGAAAGCAGGGCAATGCGCATGCTTTCGCACAGGTCAAAGTCCTCCTTGTGCATCTCCTTGGACTGGATCTGGGAAATATCCAGCATCCGCCGCACCAGACGGCTCAGCCGGTGGCTTTCATCGGAAATAATCTGCAAATACCGCCGCTCCTTTTCCGGGGGGATTGTCCCGTCCAGAATGCCGTCGGTGTACCCGGCGATAGAGGTCATAGGCGTTTTCAGCTCGTGGGAAATATTGGCAATAAAATCCCGGCGCTGGCGCTCCGTCTCCGCAAGGGAGTCCGCCATCATATTGAAGGAGCGGGCCAGCTCGCCAATCTCATCTCCCCTGCCCTCGTCCTCAATGCGCACATCAAAATTCCCCGCAGCATAGGCGCGGGTGCCCTGCACCATCTCCCGGATAGGCTGTATCTGCCGCATGGACATCAGGGAGCTTGCCACAAAGGCAATCAGCAGCACAATGGCCGAAATCATAAAGAACAGCGCCGTAAAGGTTCGCCACAGCTTCATCACCTGTCCCGCGTCGATGACCGACAGCACCATGCCAACGGCTTCTCCGCCGCTGACCACCGGCACGCCCACCGTAAACTGCTTCACGGTGTAAATACCGCCCAGCGTGGTGTTTCCCTCATAGCCGCCGCTGTTCTCCAGAATTTTTTTCTGCAATTCCTGCGGCACCACGATTACCCTTCCCACCAGCGACTCGTCCGTGGTCAGCAGCACCGCTCCGTTTTCATCGCAAATCAGGAAGTTCACATCCGTCATCATGGATGCCACCCCCGCCAGCCGGTTCAGCGATGCATCCAGCTCCTGCTGGCTGTCCGCCTCGGCGGTCAGGTATGCCACGGACAGGTCGGCAATCATCTCCGCCCTGCTTTTCATTTCGCTGTGCTTTTCTCCCATCACATAGTTGTAGCTCAGCGCGTAAAATGCCGTTCCCAGCAGCAGCAGCATCAGCAGCACGATTCCCGCAATCAGGCCGAACTGTTGCCAGTACAGCCCCTGAAATCTCTTTTTCAGCCTGCTCATCTTACTTCACTTCAAACTTATAGCCAACGCCCCAAACGGTCTTCAGGGCCCACTGGTCGGACACATTTTCCACCTTTTCCCGCAGCCGCTTGATGTGCACATCCACCGTCCGGCTGTCGCCGAAATAGTCAAAGCCCCACACCTCGTCCAGCAGCTGGTTGCGGGTATACACCCGGTTGGGTGTAGAGGCCAGATGGTACAGCAGCTCCAGCTCTTTGGGCGGCGTGTCCACCTTTTTCCCATCCACCAGCAGCTCATAGCTGTCCAGATCAATCACCAGCTTGTCAAAGGTCAGCCGTTTTTTCGTGTCGTCCGGAATTTCGCTCCGCCGCAGCACTGCGTTGATCCGCGCCATCAGCTCCTTCATCTCGAAGGGCTTGACCAGATAGTCGTCGGCGCCCATCTCCAGACCGGTGATGCGGTCGTTGACCTCGCTTTTGGCCGTCAGCATGATGATGGGTGTCTTGGCCTTTTCCCGGATGTGGGCGCAGACGGACCAGCCGTCCATCACCGGCAGCATGATATCCAGCAGCACCATGTCCGGCGCCTGCCGGTCGTATTCCTCCACGGCCTTGCCGCCGTCATAGGCGATGCGGACGTCGAAGCCCTCCTTCTCCAGATACATCCGGATCAGGTCGGAAATATTGCGGTCGTCCTCGACCACCAGAATATTGCGTGCCATAGGAAACCTCCCATTTATATACTATATTACCATTATACCCGGCAGTTTTCGGGCTTCCTGAACATTTTGTAAATTGGTTCATGAAAGTATACCACACTTTCGGCCGTTTGTATATGCCCCGGACAATATTTTTCGGTGGGCTGGGGGGCAAGGGGGGACTTTTCGGATATTTTATGAACAAACATAGGTACTTCTGTGAACATTAGCACTCGACACTTGACAGTGCTAAAAACGGTGCTATGATGAAGCTGTTCCAAGGGAGAGAGCCAAAGAACTCCACCGGGGAACGGAAAACGCATACAATGTGTAAGCGGTGACAAAAGTTGGCGCCGGTGAGACACCGGCACCCGGAATTTTGAATGGAGGTATGACTTATGTTGCCCAGCATTTTTGGTGAGAATTTGTTTGAT
>ERZ772867.2744-NODE-2744-length-16393-cov-3.707002_pt1 | contig 16393 bp, 18 predicted proteins | sample MGYA00511341_ERZ772867 | MGnify/ENA primary metagenome ERZ772867 (study PRJEB29015, sample SAMEA2737707) | human gut metagenome | biome: human gut; feature: human-associated habitat; material: faeces | place: China | collected 2012 ... | reverse complement strand
GGCAAATAGATGAAGAAGATTGAGAGCGGAAAAGATCTCAATAAGTTAGATGGTGTTGTTTATGAACTGTATCAGCTCAATGCCCTGATTGGATTTATGCAGGTTGCTTTTGCAGAAGGTCCTTCTGCTACCGATGAGGAAGAGGCGGCAAGCGCGGCTCTTGCAGCAGAAAATGCGAAGAAAGCAGCCGGTCAGTCAGACAATTCCGAGACGGATGACGAGCTGATGGATGAGCTGTTGAAGCGTGCTGAAGACGATGCCAAGGATGACAGTGACGAGGAATAAGCATTTTTCTAAAAATAAAAGAAAAATAAAAAATATAAAAAAAATATAAAGATACATTTGACATCGTATAGCCTTTTATATATGATAGAGTGTGAAGAGAGATTTTACTATTAAGGAGGAACAGGTTATATGAGTACTTATGGAGCAATTCTTGGAGCAAGCATCGGTGTCATTCTGTTATGTCTTGTTGTTGTGGTAGCATGCTATGTGTTATATGCAGTTTCCCACATGAAGGCATTAAAGGCACTGGGATACAAAAATGCATGGCTTGCATGGATTCCATACGGTGTATTTTATGCATGTGCGGATGTAGCAGCAGAGGGGGAAGGCGAAAAGGTAAAATTATTCGGAAGTCTTGAGCTTCCGGTAATGGTATTCAAGCTCTGGTGGATTTTACCGGTTGCACTGTTATTCATTCCGGTAAACGGCACGGTAGAAAATGTCATCACAATCGTATTAAACGTTGTATTCTTAGGATGCAGCTACGCTAAGATGTATGCAAAGTTAGAGGGAAAGCAGGAGAGCGAGACACAGGCAATCGGCTGTGTATCCGGTCTGATCCCGATCATTGCAGTTGTAAAATTCCTGTCTTATAAGGGAAACAACTAAAATCGAAGATGTATCGGAACCCGCGGTTAAAAGACCGCGGGTTTTTCTTATTCCTTTATTTACATTTGAAATACCAGGTGTTATAGTAAATCACGGATGATATTCCGCAGCGCGGAAATGATACCGGAGAAGAAAAGAAAACGAATCTTAGATCGCCAGTTTCCGACGGGACATGGATCGAGGAGACCATGATTTCACAGGAGAGGTGCCGCATACTGCTTCCGGGAGGAGGCGTTTGTATTTCATTGAATGATGTACAGACCGAACGTATGCAGATCGGTTTTATTGGTGCCGGCAAGGTCGGCGTGTCACTTGGCAAATATTTTAAAGAAAAGGGCAGGAACGTAGGAGGTTATTACAGCCTGACCCGCGCGTCTGCTGCATGGGCAGCAGCATTTACACAGACAACCTGTTATGAAAGTTTAGAAGAAATCATCAGCAGTTGCGGCATGATTCTATTTACTGTACCGGATTCCGCCATCGCAGAAGTGTGGCAGCAGGCAAAGCCCTATGTATCCGGTAAAGTGATCGGTCATTGCAGCGGTCTTTACAGTTCAGACATCTTTTCAGACTGGGACAGCATGAACTGTCATGCATGTTCCGTACATCCTCTTGCTGCAATCAGCAGCAAAGAAAATGCATGGAGAGAATTATCCGGCGTATTGTTCACACTCGAGGGAGACTCCTCCTATGTGAAGGATCTGGAGACATTTTTCCATTCCATGGGCAATCGTACCCGTATCATTTCCAAAGAAGACAAAATCAAATATCACGCGGCGGCAGCAATCTCATCCAACTATATGACTGCCTTATTTTCCATGTCCGAGCAGCTGCTTCTCGACTGCGGATTCGCACAGGAGGAAGCGCGAAGCGAGCTCTATGCACTTGCAAAGGGAAATCTGGATCACATTCTGACACAGGGATGCGTGCAGTCTCTCACAGGTCCGCTGGAGAGAAATGATTGTGCGACCGTAGAAAAACATATTTCCGCGTTAAATGTAAAACAGCGGAAAATATATACTTCCTGTGCCGAATATCTCACAGATCTCGCACAGAGCAAGCATCCAGATCGTGATTACACGGAGATGAGAAAATTGTGCAGAAACGGGGAACACAGCCCGGGCGCGGAATGCGCGGAAACAGTGTAAACAGGAAAACACAGTCTATGCGCCTGGGGCGCAGGAAAAGTGGAGGGAAACATGAAAAACACAGTATTGACGTTACAGAAGCAGAAGGAAGAACACGATAAGATCGTCATGGTGACGGCTTATGATTACACGACGGCAAAGATCATGGATGAAGCCGGTGTCAACACGATCCTCGTCGGGGATTCATTGGGAATGGTAATGCTCGGATATGAGGATACGCTCTCTGTGACCATGGAAGATATGATTCATCACACGGCAGCGGTTTCACGCGGTGCAAAAGATGCATTTGTAGTTGCGGATATGCCGTTTATGTCCTACCAGACATCCGTGTACGACGCAGTGGTCAATGCCGGAAGACTGATGAAGGAAGGCCGCGCGAATGCGGTAAAGCTGGAGGGTGGTGTGGAATTTGCACCTCACATCGAGGCGATCGTGAAGGCATCCATTCCGGTTGTGGCGCACATCGGATTGACCCCCCAGTCTGTCAATGCATTCGGTGGATTCAAAGTGCAGGGAAAAGATGTGGAGGCAGCGAAAAAGCTTCTGGCCGACGCGAAGGCAGTGGAAGCGGCAGGTGCCTGCATGGTCGTGATGGAGTGTGTGCCGGCGAAACTGGCAGCTAAGATATCAGAAGAACTTACGATTCCGACCATCGGTATCGGTGCGGGAGCAGGCTGTGACGGACAGGTGCTCGTCTACCAGGATCTGCTCGCCATGTATGGTGATTTCCGTCCGAAATTTGTAAAAGTATTTGCAAACGTAGGAGAAGTAATGCGCGAGGGCGTCAAAGCATATATCAAAGAGACAAAAGAGGGAACATTTCCGGGCGAGGAACATTGCTTTAAGATCGATGACTCAGTGATTGAAAAGTTATACTAAATGACAGATCATGCCGAAAGGAGCAGATTATGAAAATCGTATCAACCATAGAAGAAGTAAGAGCACAGGTGAAGGAGTGGAAAAAGGAAGGACAGAGCATTGGGTTTGTGCCGACCATGGGCTACCTGCATGAGGGACATATGAGCCTGATCGATGCAGCCGGAGAAAATGACAAGGTTGTTGTGAGCATTTTTGTCAATCCGATGCAGTTTGGGCCGACGGAGGATCTCGCAAGCTATCCGAGAGATCTGGAACATGATGCGAAGCTCTGTGAGGAGCACGGTGTGGATCTCATTTTCCATCCGACACCGGAGGAGATGTACGGGGATCAGTTTTATTCTTATGTGGATATGGATGTGCTGACCAAGGAGCTTTGCGGACTCAGCAGACCGGTACACTTCCGCGGCGTGTGCACGGTTGTGACAAAGCTTTTCAATATTGTAACGCCGGACCGCGCATATTTCGGACAGAAAGACGCGCAGCAGCTCGCGGTCATCAAGAGAATGGTGAAAGATCTGAACATGCCGCTTACGATTACCGGCTGTCCGATCATCCGTGAAGCGGACGGACTTGCAAAAAGTTCCCGCAACACCTATCTGTCTATAGAGGAGCGGGAGGCAGCGCTCGTGTTAAGCCGTTCCATTTTCCTCGGAAAAGAGATGGTGGAAAAGGGAGAGCGCGACTGCAAAAAGATTCTTGCCGCAATGACAGCGGAGATCGAAAAAGAGCCGCTTGCAAAGATTGATTATGTAAAAATCGTAGATCTTGATACGATGCAGCAGGTGGAGAAGATCGACAGAGGAATCCTTGCCGCGATAGCGGTCTATATCGGAAAGACAAGACTGATCGATAATTTTATGTATGAATTGGAGAACTAGGCGATGACAATTACAATGTTGAAAGCAAAAATACACCGCGCAACAGTAACACAAGCGGAATTAGACTACGTTGGGAGCATTACCGTGGATATGGATCTGCTGGAGCAGGCGGGAATCCTGGAATACGAGAAGGTACAGATTGTGGACGTCAACAACGGCTCCCGCTTTGAGACCTACACGATTGCCGGAGAGCGAGGCAGCGGCGTGATGTGCTTAAACGGTGCGGCGGCGCGCATGGTGCAGACCGGCGACAAGATTATTCTGATGGCATACGCGCAGATGACGCCGGAGGAAGCATCAGAGCTTCGTCCGACGGTGCTTTTCGTGGATGAGAAAAATAAAGTCACAAAGGTGACAAATTACGAAAAACACGGAGAAATCGGATAATATTTCTTGCATATCCCCCGGGGTCATATGTTATTTCTAAATAACAAAGAGTATAATGAACGTAAGACAGGGGGGGAACTGCATGACGATCAAGGAAGCGGCTGCAAAGACGGGTCTGACAGAAAAGACCAATGAAGCGTAGGGACTGATTCATCCGGCGATGGAGGAAAAGAACGGGCGCAATTTCCGGACATACACCGAAAAAGAGGTGCGGGAACTCTGCAACATTGCGGTTCTCAGGAAAATGCGCTTTACGATAGAGGAGATCCGTCAGCTGCAGCGGAAGCAGACGGATACAGGAATGCTCTTTACCGCCTACCGGCGCAGGATCGAGCAGGAAATGAAAGAGATTTCCGAAATTTACGGGCTCGTGTCCGGCATGAAGTCGGAAGAAATGCAGGACATAGCGGACATTGCAGCAGGAGCAGAGAAATATCTAAAGAAAGCTTCTCTTCCACAGACGGATCTCTCACCGGATTTTGGCCGTATCGATGCGATGGAGCACAGACAGATGACCCGCTCGGTCCGCACGATCAATGTGAGAGGAAAGAGGAGCATCTTTCCGACACGCTTAAATATCGTACAGGCGCGCATTGTCTTTTACCTTATGGAGCAGGAACACACATTTACGGAACTCTGCCATTACTGTATGGCACAGGGGATTACGCGTGATCCCCGCGCAGTCAGAAAAGCCGTGAATAAAATGAAGCGCAGGAAGATCGTTTCCGAAAAAAACGGAGTGTGCCGGGCATTGATTGATCCGAAAAATATCAAAGCCGCGGACATTGAGCGCATGGTGCAGATTGCCTCCACCGGATCGGGCGACCAGCTTTTCATCTACAACTGGAATCCGCCCGGAGGTGTCAGCTCCATGCCTTATACCGGGATTTAACACAAAAAGGATTGTTTCATAAATTTCAATGGACTATAATGATTCTTATGAGTACGTGGAGAAGGCACGGAACAAAGGAGAATGATTATGCCGCAGAATTTTTATGAATTGGTCTGGATTTTTATTATCTATGCATTTATCGGTTGGTGTACCGAGGTATCCTACGCTGCACTCGATACCGGAAAGTTCGTGAACCGTGGATTTTTAAACGGTCCGTACTGTCCGATCTATGGGTGCGGCGTGGTGATTGTGGTGGCCATCCTGACACCTCTGAAAGAAAATCTGCTGATCCTGTTTGCAGGATCTTTTCTTCTCACCTCTGTGCTGGAGTACATTACGGGTTATATTCTGGAAAAAGTATTTCACAACAAGTGGTGGGACTATTCTGACAAGCCATTCAACATCAAAGGTTACGTCTGCCTGAAGTTTTCGATCTACTGGGGACTGGCATGTACCTTTATCATGGATATCATTCATCCGATCATCTATGCCGCCATCCGCTTTATTCCGTTCGTGCTTGGCGTAGTGCTGCTCAGTATTATCATGTGCGTGTTCGCGGCAGACTGCATCATCACGGTCACGACGATTCTGAAATTCAATAAGCGCTTAAAGGTCATGGATGAGATGGCGGCGTCTATTCACCGGCTGTCCGATGAGATCGGCGAAAATATCTATGAAAATGTGACAGACGTTATTGAAAAATCCGAGAAATTCCAGAAAACACATGTGGAGCTGATGGATAAGATCAGCGAGACGAAGGAAAATATTTACGGGCTGCCGCAGACAGCGAAGGATAAACTTGCGGAGACGACGGGAGCGGCAAAGGATAAATTTGCGGAGACGACAGGGGCAGCGAAGGATAAGCTTGCGGAGACGACGGGAGCGGCGAAGGATAAGCTTTCAGAGACCAAGGAGAGCATTTCGGAACTGCCGCAGACAGCGAAGAACAAGCTTGCCGAGAAGGCAGAGAATTATGCAGCTTCCCGTGAGGAGAAAAAGCGCGAACGCGAACTTGCACTCGAGGAGAAAAAGCGCGAGCGCGCAGAACTTATGGAGCGCTACGAGAAGCTGTACGAGGAGAAAAGCTTTGGTTTTAAACGTCTGATGAAAGCCTTCCCGGATATGAAGTCGCGGGATAACAACGAGACGCTGGAAAAATTCAAGATTCACTTTAATATCAAAAAGAAAGACGAAAACAAAAAAGATCAGGCATCCTAAACGCCACATACACAGCAGACAGGGAGAGGAAGGACGGTATGATAAGAACAATTCAAACAGATGAGATTACAAAAAATATCAAAGAAATGTGTATACAGGCAAATCATTATCTTTCCGCGGATATGGATGCGGCGATGAAGCATGCCGCTGACACAGAACAGTCTGAACTTGGGAAAAAGATTTTACATCAGCTGCAGGACAATTTAAAGATCGCGGACGAGGAGATGATTCCGATCTGTCAGGACACCGGAATGGCAGTGATCTTTCTGGAAGTCGGACAGGACGTCCACTTTGAGGGCACAGCGATTGAGGATGCCGTCAACGAGGGTGTCCGTCAGGGATACACAGAGGGATTCCTGCGCAAATCCGTTGTCGGTGATCCGCTCATTCGTGAAAATACAAAAGATAACACGCCGGCAGTCATTCATTATTCCATCGTGCCGGGCGATCAGGTAAAAATCACCATGGCGCCGAAAGGATTCGGCAGTGAAAATATGAGCCGCATGTTCATGTTAAAACCGGCAGACGGCATCGAGGGAGTCAGGCATGCGATTCTTACCGCCGTAAAGGATGCGGGGCCGAATGCATGTCCGCCGATGGTCGTCGGAGTCGGAATTGGCGGTACATTTGAAAAATGCGCGCTTCTCGCCAAGCAGGCGCTGACGAGACCGGTCGATGAACATTCCGATATTCCCTATGTCAAAGATCTCGAGGAAGAGATGCTCTCGAAGATCAATCAGCTTGGAATCGGACCGGGAGGACTCGGAGGAACGACGACGGCGCTTGCAGTGAACATCAATACCTATCCGACGCACATTGCGGGACTTCCGGTAGCTGTCAATATCTGCTGCCATGTCAACCGGCATGTAGTGAGAACCCTGTAAGATCGTGGTGCATGTAGCATGTAATGCACGCAGAAAAATAAAAAACGACAGGTTTTCCACAAAATGAAAATCTAATGTTGATAAGCAGGAGGTTTGAAAGAAAGATTATGGATAAGTATATTACAATGCCAATTACAGAAGAAACTACCGCAGAATTAAAAGCCGGGGACTATGTCTATCTGACAGGAACCATGTATGTGGCGCGCGATGCGGCACATAAGCGCATGATCGAGGCATTGGACCGGGGCGAGGAGCTTCCGATTGACATCAGGGATGCAACGATCTATTATATGGGACCGTCTCCCGCCAGGGAAGGACGTCCGATCGGATCTGCCGGACCGACCACAGCCACCCGCATGGATAAGTATGCGCCGAGACTGTTGGATCTCGGTGAAAAGGCAATGATTGGAAAAGGAAAGCGCTCAAAAGAAGTCGTTGACGCGGTGATCCGCAATCATGCCGTCTATTTTGCGGCCATTGGCGGAGCCGGCGCGCTGCTTTCCAAATGCATCACAAAATCCGAGATTGTATGCTATGAGGATCTCGGAGCGGAGGCAATCCGCAAGATCGAGGTAAAAGATTTTCCGGTCATCGTCGTGATCGACCGTGAGGGAAACAACCTTTACGAGACAGCAATCCGACAGTATCACACATTAGAAGAAATGTAGCGGGTCATTTTCCTGCAACAAAAAAGAGCCTTTCGGCTCTTTTTTCCGGTCTTATTCCAGAACAAGCAGCAGAGACATTTTGAAACGTCCTTTTGCGGTTACGCTGTGCAGACCGTTCTTCTCAAAACGGAAGCTCTCGCCTGCGTTTAAGGTGTAGTCAGTACCTTCATAACCGATCACGGCTGTTCCCTCAAGCGCAGTCAGGATTGCGTTACCCGGTGCGCGGTGCGGTGTCAGTCCGGTTCCCTCATCGAATGCCATGAGGACAAACTTCATCGTATCGTTGTGTACGATATCCACGTTTGCAATACTTCCCTCCTCGTAAGAGATCAGTTCCTTCAGATTCAATACCTCTTTTGCTTTAACAAGATCGTTCATAGTGTTCTCCTTTTTTGTAATAATTTCTGTATAGATACAACCCTCGCCGGTTTTGACGCCGCAGAGAGTTCTCTCCGGTACGAGCAATATCTCATCCGGGTGCAGATCCATTGTTTCCGGCTGTTCACCGATGAGAAACGTTCCGGTGCCGGCGGCTCCGATATAGATGGACATCGTATCGTAGCTTTCCGGTGTGATGGATGTGCCTGCGCCCAGGGAAAACCAGGTAGCGGAATTGGAAGTGCCGAGTCCGGTATTTCGTGAGATGGTCATCTCCGCGCGGATCGGGCGCTTTGCTGCGATGGTAAATACGCCTTCTGACATAGTAGATCCTTTCTGTCACATCGCTTTGTCTGTCAGGGAGACAGGTACGATGCTTTTTATTTTTTTCTGATGATGGCTGAACTCATTGACAACCACATTGACGTCAAAGGACACGGAAATATTCTTTTCTGTCAGAACTTTTTCCGTGCTGCCGTAGAAAAAAGTGCCTTTGTGATTCATCATAAAAGCCTCGTCGGCGACAGACACGGCGTTGGTCGGATAGTGCGTGTTCATGATTGCGCTGATGCCGTCCTCGTGGGAGAGCCGGTCGATCATGTTGAGAACCAGAATCTGATTGTGAAAATCAAGACCTGTCTCCGGCTCGTCGAGAATGATCAGCTTCGGTTCATTGATCAGTGCGCGCGCAATCAGTACCATCTGAAGTTCTCCGCCGCTCATGCGGTTGCAGTCCTTTTTGGCAAGATGCGTGATGCCTGTTTTCTCCATCATGGCTTCCGCCATCTCAATCTCCCGTCTGCCGGGCTGTTCAAAAACACCAAGATGCGAACAGCGGCCGAGCATGACCATTTCCAGTCCGGTGTAGGAAAAAGCAAAACCGTGGCTCTGCGGAATGTAGGAGACATTGCTCCACAATTCCTTTGGTTTTAATGTTTTGATGTCCTGCCCGTACAGAAAAGTCGTTCCCTCTCTCCAGGGGAGCAGACCGATCATGCATTTTAATAGTGTGGTCTTTCCGATACCGTTGGGACCTAAGATTGCTAAAATATGACCTTCCTCTAATGAGAGATTGATATCAGATAATATTATATCCTGTTTGGGATATCCAAAACAGCCATTTTTTATTTCAAGTATCATTGCAGATTGCTCCTGTTCTTATTCAGCAGTGAAATAAAGACCGGTGCTCCGATGATGGCGGTCAGAATGGACAGCGGAAGCTCGATGACGCTGATGGTTCTTGAGAGTGTATCGATCAGAATCATAAAGCTTGCACCGAGACTTAAGCTGATGGGAACCACATAACGGTTGTTGCTTCCGACAAGCATTCTGGCGCAGTGCGGGACTAAGAGACCGATCCAGCCGACCTGACCGCACATGGATACCGCCGAGGCGGTAATGACTGTCGACGCCAGGATGAATATCATCTGTGTCCGTTTTAAGTTGATGCCGCTGGCTTTCGCTTCATCCTCGCTTAAGGATAAAATATTCAGTCTCCATCGGAGCAGATAGATGACGACGATTCCAATGAGAATGAGCGGAGAACCGATCAGCAATTTTTTATAAGTGGCGCTTGTGAAGCTGCCCATCAGCCAGTAAGTAATTTCCGGAAGCTTGTCCTGCGGGTCGGCCGTATATTTCAGCAGAGAGCCGATGGCGTTAAACAGGGAGGAGGCGATCACGCCTGCCAGCACAAGATAGACCACCTGGCGGTTCTCATTTTTTCCTGCGATCTTTAACGTAAAAAATACGGAGGCAAGTCCGAACGCAAGTGCAATGAGCTGTGTCTCCAGAATACCGCAGGAAAGGATGATCGCAAGGATCGCTCCCACGCAGGTGCCGCTGGTAACACCGAGAATGTCCGGTGTTGCCAGTGGATTGGAAAACAGCGATTGGAACGTGTTTCCTGCGCAGGTAAGACCTGCTCCCACAATAATTGCCATCAGAATACGCGGCAGCCGCAGATTGATTACAATGGAGTAATTCTGCGCATGTCCCTCATTTCCCGTGAAAACATCGCGGAAAACAGTGATTACGTCGCCGACCGGCACATTCATTCTGCCGAGGCAGATACAGATCAGTGCGGTGACAAGCGGCAGCAGTATCATTAAGAGAATGGCAAGCGGTGTAAAATGCCCCCGTTTGATCAAAAAATTATCATTCATCAGTACTGAAGCATTTCCTCCATTTCCTCATCGGTAACATCATAGCCATACCAGTCATGGTAATATTCACGGATGGTATCCTCCAGAGGATAGTCTGCGAAAACTTCCGGGTAAGTGTTGCATGCAAGCCATGCGAATACCAGCGGAGCGTCCGGGTTTGGTGTAAACCAGTTCCACATGCCAAGCGTTGTGTCATAGACACGTCCGTCCTGAACAGCTTTGATGGAGGAGAAATCGGTTCCTTCTACCCTGTTCTCCAGCACGTCCTCCGAGGTAAGACCGATGAGTCCCGGACCGTCGACAAACAGAATATCCGGATTCCAGTCGTAGATCTGTTCCATGCTCACCTGTGTAAAGCCGGTTGCCTCCGCGGCAACGTCCGTGACACCTAAGTGTTTCATCCAGTAGGTACCAAAGGTTCCGTTGCCGGATACCTGCGGTACGCCATCGCTGTATTTCCACAGAATCAGTGCGCTCGGGCGCTCATCCTCCGGAACGGCTGCAATCCTTGCCTCCACATCCGCAACAATCTCGTCGCCGGCAGCAGTGAAAGCATCGGTCTTGCCTTCCTCACCGAAGACATCCTCCAGAAGATCCAGCCACTGTTTGTAGCGGTTTAACGGATCAGCTTCTGTCTCGTGACCGACGGTTGCAAATCCGATACACGGAATGCCGCTCTCCTGTAAGATCTCTGCGTGTGCCGTATTGCCGGCATTGTATAAGATGACATCCGGTTCTAACTTCATGATTTCCTCGATATTCAGATCACTCTGTGCATAGACGGTATCCGCGGATTCCATCAGCTCCGGTGCGATATTTTTGAGAACCGTCTTTGAGATGGTATCCTTGAAAGAACCGCAGTAGCCTACGATATAAGGAGCTTCCCCGCCGAAATAGGACATGTAGGTGGAGAGAATCGGAATCTGGTCAATCACTACGCGGGTAATGTGATTCGGAACTTCCACAGTGTTGCCGGCATGGTCAACCACAGTGTGGGTGCCGGTGTCCTCGGTGGCAGCAGTTTCAGTGTCTACGCTCTCCGCCGATTCGGAAGCGGCAGCAGTCTCGGTGGCTGCTGTGGCTCCGTTATCTGAAGTATTCTCTGTTCCGGAAGCCGCATTGCTTCCGCAGGCTGCAAGCTGCAGTACCATGGCAGCTGTCAATAATGCAGCGGTAAGTTTTGTCTTTTTTATCATATTTCCTCCCTCTGAACGGTATCAGTATGTAATTATTGGTTAGTTAAAACTAACCAACGAGACATAGAATACTGGAAAAGGAAAGAAAAAGCGGTTGCTATTGCAACCGCCTCAAAAAAAGATTATATTGCCAGAAAATCCGGATCAAGAATCTGCAGCCTGGAACCCGAAAAATTCAGAATCCCCTCGTCGCGCATTTTGCAAAGTTCGCGGGAGAGAGCGCTCCGGTCCGCGTAGAGATATTCCGAGAGTTCTCTGCGGCTGTAAGGAAGGCAGACCGTTCCGTCCGGTGCGATCTCTAACGTCTGCAGATAGATCTTTAACTTGTCCCGCAGCTTTTTCTGACTCAGAATCCGTATTTTGCTGTTAAAAAACATCACCTGGCGCGCAAATTCCTGCATCAGATTGGTGGTGACCTGCATACGGCAGGAGCAGGAAAATGTTTTTTCCGACAAGAGCGCTGCAAAATCGAGCATCAGGATCTTGCTTTTTTCCACGGTGTGAATGTAGACATGGCTGGCCACCTGTCCAGCGCACACAGACTCGGCGCCGAAGACATCGCCGCTTCGCAGATGATTGATGATGATCTGGTTTCCGTTTTCGTCGACCAGATATTCTTCCAGCATGCCGGTGAGCAGAATGCCGGAGCAGCCGGAGGAATCCCCGAGTGCGGCGATGGATGCATCCTGCGGATAATCGACCACGCGCGCATTTAAGCAGCGCAGGACATTGGGATATTTATCTTTTGGTAATTGACGGAAGATACTGGAATGTTCCAGTACATCCTGATATAGAGCTGTTTCAATAATCATATATTTCCGGTTGCCGCTGCAACCGCCCTCCGTTTTTGAAATCAGGTAAAATAATGAGTTAGTCAACTCTAACATTATAACTTTGCCGGCAGGAGAAGTCAAGGTTTACATAAAATCAATTTCGGGGAGGATACCATCCGTCCGGGGATCGAAATTCAGAAGTGAAAAACAGGAAAAAATAGGGTATAATCTGGATATGCGGAGGTGAGAGGGGTATGATACTGAATACAGGAAGCAGGACAGACATACCGGCGTATTACAGCGACTGGTTCTATGAGAGGGTCCGCGCGGGAGAAGTTCTGGTGCGCAATCCGTATTATCCCACGCAGATAACAAGATACCGGCTCGATCCTGCGGTGGTGGATGCACTTGTATTCTGTACGAAAAATCCGCTGCCCATGCTGGAGCGCCTTTCTATGCTGGATGCGTTTACCATGTTCTGGTTTGTGACGATCACACCTTACGGCAGGGAGATAGAACCACATGTGCCGGATAAGAACCTCATCGCGGAGGCATTTTGCAGATTGTCGGAGAGCGTGGGAAGAGAACGTGTCAGTTTCCGTTATGATCCCGTCTTTTTAAATGAGACCTACAGCGTGCAGCATCATGTGGAAAAGTTCGGGGAGCTTGCAGAGAAGCTGTCCGGATATACCGGGCAGTGTGTGGTAAGTTTTATTGATTTATATGAAAAAACAAGACGGAACTTTCCGGATGCAAGAAGCGTCGGAAAGGAGGAGCAGGAGCGTCTGATTGCGGCGTTTTCCGAGATAGCAGTAAAGCAGCATCTTCAGATTCATCTGTGCTGTGAGAACCGCAGTCTTGTCCGACAGAATGTGGATGCGGACGGCTGTTTATCTCAGTCTGTATTGGAACGTGCTATTGGTTGTAGATTGAAGGTGCCGCAGCAGAAACGGGCAAGAGACGGGTGTCCCTGCCTGCTCGGCGCAGACATCGGTGCTTATAACACCTGCGGACATGAATGTCTGTACTGCTATGCCAACTATGACAGCCGCACCGTCCGGGAGAACCGGCTGCAGCATGATCCTCGCTCGCCGCTTCTGATCGGGCATGTGCAGAGCACAGACATTGTAAAAGATGCAATCCAGCGTTCCTGGAAAGATCCACAGATGAGTATTTTTGATTTGTATTGATAAAAAAGTAAAATCATGCAGGAGGTACCACAATGAAAAAAGAGTTGAACTGGGCAGTATTGGGATGCGGTGTCATCGCAAATGAAATGGCACAGGCTCTAGAGCATATGGGAAAGCATCTCTACGCGGTCGGCAACCGCACATACGAGAAGGCAGTCGCATTTGCGGAGAAGTACGGTGTGCAGAAGGTGTACGATGATTTTCATGAAATGTTCCATGATCCCGACGTAGATGTCATTTACATTACCACGCCGCACAATACGCATATCGAATTTTCCCGTGAGGCACTTGCAGGCGGGAAGCATGTGCTCTGTGAAAAATCAGTCATGTTGAACAGCCGTGAACTTGCGGAGGCGATTGCGCTTGCAGAGGAGCACCACGTTGTGTTTGCGGAGGCGATGACGATCTGGCACATGCCCTTATATAAGAAGCTCTGGCAGATTGTTGAGACGGGGGATGGAGAGATTCCGGCACTCGGGAAGGTGCAGTTTATTCAGCTCAATTTCGGCAGTTACAAGGAATATAATATGAAGAACCGGTTTTTCAATATGAATCTGGCGGGCGGAGCACTCTTAGACATCGGTGTCTATGCACTTTCCATTGCAAGAAGCTTTATGTCAAGCCAGCCTGATCAGGTACTTTCCCAGGTAAAATACGCACCGACCGGCGCGGATGAACAGGAGGGAATTCTTCTGATGAATCCGGACGGACAGATGGCGGCGCTGTCGCTGTCCCTACACTCCAAACAGCCAAAGCGCGCTGTAATCAGCTGTGAAAAAGGATATATAGAGATCATGGAATATCCGCGCGCCGACCGTGCTATCGTTGTGGAAGCAGAGACCGGAAAGGTGCATGAGATCACGGCAGGTGCAACGGCGGATGCATTATTGTATGAAATGACAGACATGGAAGATGCTATCTTGAACGGAAATACCGGGGTAATGCGCTTAAAAGATACCCGTGACGTCATGGAACTCATGACAGGCCTGCGCAAAGAGTGGAACATGAAATACCCAGGAGAAGAATGGTAATTGTGAAAAAAATATCAATTAGGGATAGACAGCGTTCAGAAAAAGAATTATAATAGGATCTGCAGAGGATGGAGATATCATCCTGATAAAAGAATATAGAAGTCTTTGTGGCAGGGTGGAAGTCCCTACCGATGGTATAGTCCATGACCCGCGAAAGCGGCTGATCCGGTGACCTTTATTGGAATTCCGGAACCGACGGTAAAGTCCGGATGAGAAAAGACATTTTCTGTGAAATAGACCCGAAGCATATTTATATGTTTCGGGTTTTGTTAACAGTGTAGGAGTTGCCACATAGGTATTTCATATCTATGTGGCATTTTTTATGTAATAGGAAACTTCGTTCCTAATACATAAAAAAGCTCTCCGGGAATCGCACTGCGGCGGAGAATCCTGCTGGCAGGATTCTTTTTACACAAAACAAATTACTTTATATCAGGAGAGGATGAAAATCATGACAGAAAACAAATGTATGACAGCAAATCAAGAGGAAAATGCAGTAGCGGAAAAGAACAGGAAAAAAGTTAAAATCCATGTAAGAGAAATGACATTTATTGCCATGATGGGGGCAATCGGTTCCATATTAGTCTTTTTCCGGTTCCCGTTACCATTGTTGCCGCCATTTTTATCTTTTGACGTATCACCAATTATTGAAATGATTGGTGGATTTATGTATGGACCTGTTGCCGCATTTTTAATTATTATCCTGAAGATTCTATTACAGCTCGTATTACAGGGAAGTCATTCCGTAGGTACCGGTGAATTACAAAATTTAATTTTAGGATGTGCATATGTTATGCCGGCAATTCTTTTTTATAGAAAGAAGACAAGAAAAAGAGCAGCGATTGGTATGATAATTGGAACGTTAACGGTGTCGATCGTATCTGTTTTTTCTAATTTATACTTAATCATACCATTTTATGCAAAACTGTTTGGTATGACAATGCAGGACATTGTTGCAATGTGTACAGAAGTGAATCCGAAAGTAACCGATGCATTTACTATGGTATTACTTGGAATTGTACCTTTTAATTTAATTAAGTACGGATTTTGCTCGGTAATGACTTTCTTCTTATATAAAAGACTCAGTAAACCAATTAAAAACTTTATAAATCGTTAGGAGGATATAAAATGAAATTTAGCTGCAACAAAGAAATAAGCTATGAGGAAGCGGTAACGACAATGTTTGAAAAGCTCGGAAATGCACAGATTATGGCATTGGCATCCAGCCTGAATGATTATGTTATGGTGCGCAATGTAAGCTGTCTGTTTTATGATGAAAAGATTTATTTTAAAACAGATAAAAATTTTCGTAAAACAAAACAGCTTTTGGAAAATCCAAATGTTGCACTTTGCTGGAGTGGTGTCCAGGTAGAAGGAGTTGCACAAAACAAAGGTCTCGTAGTAGATGAGCCGGGCAGAAAATTTGAGAAAGGTTACAAAAAGTATCTGTGGGAAAGCTATAATAAGTATAGCCATACAGATACCGAAATTTTGATAGAAGTCACACCGAAATATGTGGAAGTATGGGATACCAGTGAGGATGGATATGCATATCAGTTATTTATCGATTTTGAAAATAAATCAGTAGAAGTAAAACCATATGATAAAAAGTAAAATGGACTATTTACAGAAAAATATAAAGAAGAAAAAATAAAGTACAAAAAGTTGAATAATATCATTGACAAATGGGAAAACCTCTAGTATTATTATCTATGCGTCACGGCGCAGAACAATATCATATTGTCAGATAAGAACTTTGGAGAAGTACTCAAGTGGCCGAAGAGGTGCCCCTGCTAAGGGTATAGGTCGGGT
>ERZ772867.2711-NODE-2711-length-16575-cov-3.536199_pt1 | contig 16575 bp, 10 predicted proteins | sample MGYA00511341_ERZ772867 | MGnify/ENA primary metagenome ERZ772867 (study PRJEB29015, sample SAMEA2737707) | human gut metagenome | biome: human gut; feature: human-associated habitat; material: faeces | place: China | collected 2012 ... | reverse complement strand
TCAGACGTATGGGCTGAAATACACGACCGCGAGTAAAAATGCGTTTATTACGACGTTGTATGTGGTGATCGTACCATTTCTGGCATGGGCGGTTAATCATGTGCGCCCGAAGGCAAATAACCTGATCGCAGCGGGATTTGCTGTTGTGGGATTGGCGCTTTTATCGCTGAAAGGCGATCTGTCGGTCAATTTTGGTGATTTCCTGACGCTGGTGTGCGGCATCTGCTTTGCGGTTCATATGATTTTTCTGGATCGCTTCACGGCATACTGCACTCCGATCCGCCTGACGGTCATGCAGATGGGAACAGCGGCGGCGTGTTCGTGGATGCTGGGGCTTCTCACGGAAGGAGCGTTCCATCCGGAAGTATTTACACTGCCGGGAGTAGCAGTTTCGATGTTGTATCTGGGACTCGCATCCAGCATGCTCTGTTTTCTGCTTCAGACAGTGGGGCAGAAATATCTGAGCGCCAGCACATCCTCGATTCTACTGTCGTTTGAATCGGTGTTTGGACTCCTGTTCTCTGTCTGGCTGCTGCATGAGAAGCTGACGGTGCGGATGCTAATTGGCTGTGCGCTGATGTTTGCGGCGGCGATTCTGGCGGAGTGGACGCCGAAGCGGAAAAGTAATTAGAGGAAATTAGGTAACTGTTCAGCAGGTCTGCGCATTTACTGCGCTGACCGTACGAAAACATGGGCCAGCAGGCAAAAATCCCATTGCCGTAGGCAATTTTTAATGGATTTTTGCGCGTGACTGTGAAGGTACTGAACAGTTACGAAATTAGTAAGATAGGAGCAGAACAACGTGGCAAAATCGTTATTTATAGCCGAGAAACCGAGCGTGGCGCGTGAGTTCGCAAATGCACTCAAGGTAAATGGACGATCGGTGGATGGCTATATTGAGTCGGAAAATGCGGTTGTGACCTGGTGTGTTGGACATCTGGTCACGATGAGCTATCCAGAAGTATATGATATGAAATATAAGCGCTGGAGTCTGGAGACACTTCCATTTCTCCCGAAAGAATGGAAATATCAGGTTATCGACAGCGTGAAGAAACAGTTTGGAATCGTGAGCGGTCTCTTAAACCGGGCGGATGTAGATACAATCTACGTCTGTACCGACTCGGGACGGGAGGGAGAATATATCTACCGCCTCGTCGCGCAGATGGCTGGCGTGCAGGGCAAGAGACAGAAGCGCGTCTGGATCGATTCACAGACGGAGGAAGAGATTCTGCGCGGCATCCGCGAAGCGAAGGATCTGTCCGAATACGATCATCTGGCGGATTCGGCATATCTGCGGGCAAAAGAAGATTATCTGATGGGAATTAACTTTTCCCGCGCACTGACGTTGAAATATGGACCATCTGTTTCTAACTATATGCGAAGTTCTGACCGGACCGTGATCTCAGTCGGACGCGTCATGACCTGTGTCCTCGGCATGGTAGTCCGCCGGGAGCGGGAAATACGGGAATTTGTCAAAACGCCATTTTACCGCGTGATCGGTACATTTGGACCGGCAGGCATCTCGATTGACGGCGAATGGCGGGCGGTGGAAGGAAGCCGGTACTATGGAACGCCGTGTCTGTATAAGGAAAATGGTTTTAAGGAGCGAAAGGACGCGGAGGCGCTGATTGCATGGCTGTGGGAACGCGAGAATGGAAGCGAAAATTCGGGAGTCATGCAGTCAGAGGTCAGCGACGCAGGAAAAGCGAACGCGGGTTTAATGAGCGTATATAATACTTCGCAGGGAACCATTTTAAAAGTGGAAAAGAAAAAGGAAACCAAAAATCCACCTCTTCTCTATAACCTGGCGGAGCTCCAGAATGATTGTTCTAAAATGTTTAAAATCAGCCCGGATCAGACCCTGAAAGTGGTGCAGGAGCTGTATGAGCGAAAACTGGTTACCTATCCGCGAACGGACGCGCGTGTGCTTTCAACGGCGGTGGCGAAGGAGATCAGTAAAAATATCGGCGGTCTGACGCATTATGAGCCGCTGGCGGCATTTGCATCGGAGGCGATGCAGGCGGGGCTGTGGAAAAACATAGCAAAAACGCGCTATGTCAATGATAAGCAGATTACCGATCACTACGCAATCATACCGACCGGACAGGGACTCGGTGCGCTGCGAAGTCTCCCAGAGTTGAACCGTAAGATTTACCAGGTGATTGTGCGCCGTTTCTTAAGCATCTTTTATCCGGCGGCGATTTACCAGAAATATGCGGTTGAGATTGAGGTAAAAGGTGAACATTTCTTTGCCGGTTTCAAAGTATTGAAAGAAGTGGGATATCTCAAAGTGGCAGAAATTCCGAAAAAGAAAAAGGACACTGCCGGGGAAGGTGTCGGCAGAACGAACCGTCTTGAAACAGGTATAGATGGAAATGATGCGGAAAATCCGGCAGGAGAAGCAGATGGAACGGACAGCAGCCAGCCAAAGGTAATTGACGCGTCCCACCCAGAGTTTATCCAGATGCTGGAACAGCTCAAAAAGGGGATGAAAGTGTCACTGGATGATTTGCAGATTAAAGAGGGCGAGACGTCTCCGCCGAAGCGTTATTCCTCCGGTTCGATGATTCTGGCGATGGAAAATGCCGGTCAGCTTATCGAGGACGAAGAGCTGCGCGCCCAGATCAAGGGCAGCGGCATCGGAACGAGTGCAACCCGCGCGGAGATCCTGAAAAAGTTGTTCAACATCAAATATATGGCGCTCAATGAAAAAACGCAGGTTATCACGCCGACCTACCTGGGCGAGCTGATTTACGAGGTTGTACACACATCCATGAAGCAGCTTCTCAACCCGGAATTGACGGCAAGCTGGGAAAAAGGTCTGACCTATGTGGCAGAGGGCAGCATCACGCCGGATGAATATATGCAGAAATTAGAGCGCTTCGTTATCGGACGCACTTACAATGCGGTTCATATGGGAAATGCGTATGGGCTGCGGCCGGCGTTTGATGCGGTTGCTGTGTTCTACCAGAATGCAGAGAAAGAGAAGAAGAGTTCGAGAAGTGCGAAGAGCGCGGGAAATATGAAAGCTGCAAGAGCGACAAAAGCTGGAACCAAATAGCTTATTTATAATAATAGAATCAATTGAATTTTAGGAAAGGCAATGATCATGAAAAAAGAAGAAATGAAAATCACAGAATTATATGATTTAACCCATACGCTGGCTTCGGATTATCTGAAACAGTTTACATACCCGTGGGAGGCACTGGCAGGTCTTAGTGATTTTATCATCGAACTGGGAAATAGCCTGGATCCGGCAGAATATGAGAAACGCGGTGAAAACATCTGGGTTCATAAGACAGCGAAGGTATTCGACAGCGCCTATCTGCACGGACCGGTCATCGTCGGCAAAGACGCCGAGGTGCGCCACTGTGCATTCGTCCGTGGCAGCGCCCTGATCGGAGAAAGTGCGGTAGTCGGAAACTCCACTGAGCTTAAAAACGTCATCCTGTTCGACAAAGTACAGGTACCGCACTACAACTACGTCGGAGACTCCATCTTAGGCTACAAATCCCACATGGGCGCCGGTTCCATCACCTCCAACGTAAAATCCGATAAACTTCTGGTAGAAATCCACGCCGAAGACGGCAAGGTAGAAACCGGACGTAAAAAAATCGGCGCCATGCTCGGTGATAACGTAGAAGTAGGCTGCGGCTCCATCCTAAATCCAGGTAGCATCATCGGACGCGGCACCAATATCTATCCGCTTTCCAGCGTGCGCGGCGGGGTGGATGCAAACTCCATTTATAAGAAGCAGGGAGAAATTGCTAAAAAAGAAGTGCGCTGACAAATCTCTATATTGAACGGTCTTTATACTAAATGAAACACATCCACCAGCAAAATTTCTGCCAGTCCATAATAAGTCACAACCGCTACCAGATCATTCACCGTCGTGATAAGCGGACCAGACGCAACTGCCGGGTCAACCTTCAGCTTGTGAAACAGCATCGGCACCAGTACGCCGACCAGGCTGGAGATTACCATTGCGGTCAGAAGAGAGATGCCGACACAGCCGGAAAGTGCAAACGAGAAGAAAAGACTCTTCTGCTTCATAATATGGATGAAAATGCCGATTACGACGAACGAAGCCGAGCCGAGCAGCAGTCCATTTAAAAATCCGATTCGCATTTCCTTGAATACAAATCCCAGCTTCTGCATCGCGGAGATATCCTCATCCATCAGGACACGGATGGTGACAGCCAGCGACTGGGTGCCGACATTGCCTGCCATGTCGAGGATCATCGACTGGAAGCAGATAAGAAGGGCGATACGGTCAACGATCGGCTCGAAAATACCGACCACCGAGGAAACACCCATGCCGAGGAAGAGCAGCAGCACCAGCCACGGGAGGCGTTTTTTCAAACTCTGTAACAGTGGTTCATGCAGATCCTCTTCTGAAGTAAGACCTGCCAGCTTTGCATAGTCATCACCCATCTCGTCATCGATCGCCTCGGCGATATCCTCGTAAGTGATGGCGCCGATGATCTTATGGTTCCGATCGAGTACCGGGATAGAATCCTCGCTGTAATCGATCAGCTCTTCCATACAGTCCGAAGATTTCTCATCCGCGTACACATACGGATAGGAGGTACTGATGATGTCCTCCAGCTTCATGTACTCACGGGCAGTGATTAAATCTTTCAGCTCGATCGCACCGAAATAGCGCCCATTTTCGTCTTCGACGTAGATGGTGTCGATGTTGTCGTTGTCCTCCGCCTGGGAGATCAGATGGCGCATCGCCTGCTTGATCGTACAGTTATTGGGAATGACGATGTAGTTGGTTGTCATCCGGCTACCGATCTGTTCCTCATCGTAGGAAAAGATCAGGTGGATATCATCCTTGGATTCCTGATCCATGCGCGCGATCAGGGCTTCTTTTTCCTCCGGATCTAAATTTTCGAGGATATCGACCGCCTCATCGGCATCCATCTCTGCCAGAACGGCTGCCGCCCGGTCAATCCCCAGCTCATGCAGATAAGGCGCCGGTTCATCGAGATAGGTGAAAATCTCTGCCGTCATTTCCAGAGAGAGAATATTGTAGAGGCGTTTCCGGGTCGCAGTATCCAGTGTTTCCAGAACCTCGGCAATATCGTTTGCATGGTAATTGTCGAGTTCATCCCGAATCACGCTTGCCGGTTTTCCGCTGCGGATGATCGTGCGGATGTTTTCTTCAAAATTAGCATTGTGCTCTGCGGTTGCGGCGATCGGAGCCGTTTCCGGGGAGCTTGTTTTCTTTTCGTCCATTTCTGGAGTCTGATTCATATTTGGTTCCCTCGCTTTCTGTCGTTCTATTTAATGCCGTTTGGGACGTACAGGGCGAGCAGTGCGGGGATAAAAAAATCCACCGCCAGTCGGGAACAGGATGAAATGCCGCAGATGGCAGTTTCAAACCCGCGCCAGGGCGATGGACAAATATATATGAAAACCAATCGTGCCGGGAAACGTTCAGCACTGAATCACCAGCCTGTTAAAGCAGGCGGAAATGTGCTGCCAGACAGCCCGATTCACACTCAAAAAGACCCTGCGGCAGACCAACAGTCTGGTACGCATGGTTGGAATTCATAGTTTGATTTTGCCCATCGCGACGACTTCGCCCGTTGCTGTCACAACTGTCCATGTGGTTCTCCTTTCTGAATTTTTAAAAATTGCAGTTTTATTAAAGCACGGAATTTCGTGAAAGTCAAGCCGGATTTTCCAGCACCCGGATGCCTTTTAAGATAAAGTCCTCTGTCAAGATTGCCATCTGTTCTGTGGATTCCTTCATGCCGCTTTCGATCCAGTACTGAACGGTACCGACACAGCCGGAAACGATAAAGGCGGAAAATGCCGCGAGCGTATCCGGATCGCTGGAACATTTGAGATCCAGCCAGCCTTTTAAACATTTTTCGCTGACAATGCGTTTCAGGCGGTTGACAAAATTCAGATCACCGTTTTCTCCTATTAAGATAGAAACAATCTCTGCATTTTCCTGTACAAGAGGAAATAGTTCTGAGAGTGCGAGGGAAGGGCGCGCTACCAGTTCGGGAACGGGATGGTGCGTCAGGACAGACTCAACCTCCTCGATCAGTTCATTTTTGATCTGATCCATCAGGTCAAAGACATCTTTATAATGAAGATAAAAGGTGCCGCGGTTGATGTCAGCCATCTCGGCGAGTTCGCGCACCGTGATATCCTGAATTTTTTTTTCTTTGAGGAGGCGGGTTAAGCATTCTTTTAACTGGCGTCTCGTCTTTCGTACACGCCGGTCGAGTATTTCTTCTTTCATAGTGACTTCCTTTCTGAACGTTTCCAGACAGGGAAACGCCGTATGACTGTGTATCGGAGGCTGTGGATGAAGGGAGTGTTAAAAATAAGTAAAAATGGGCACACCAGATACAAAAAACAAACATAATGTGATGAAATGTTGATTAAAATACAACTGACGTAAAAATGATTATTGTATTCATTCGAACAACTTAGTATAATGCATTATAGTTCAAAAATGAACAAATGTCAATTAAACAGACATGAGTTGTATATGCTCTATTTTAGATGTAACTGTTCACTGCGAAGAAGTCTTTTGTATGGAATGTTTCACAGACGGCAGGAGTGGCTGACAATCGGGAAAGGAACGGCTATGAGAACCTGCAGCATATGCGAAAGCAAAAGGAAATAGATACGAAGGTGGAATCTGGTATGAAAAATTTTGTCATTACAATCGGAAGAGAGTTTGGAAGCGGCGGCCATAATCTGGGGCAGTCTCTGGCAAAGGAACTGGGAATTCCCTGTTATGACCGCCATCTGATAGAGGAAGCAGCGGTGTGCGGCGGATTTAAGATGGAGGAACTGGAAGAGGCGGACGAGATGAAGGCGAACCGTTTTCTTTTTAAGGTTCCGGCCAAGTGCAATCCGTTTACCGGTTATGGAAAGCCGATGAATGATACCTTGTTTGTCGTGCAGTCCCAGTTGATCCGGGAGTATGCGAAGAAAGGTCCATGCATCATCGTGGGACGCTGCGCTGACAAGATCCTGGAGGAGACAGAAGGGCTTATTTCTCTATTTATATATGCCCCGATGGAGGCGCGCGTGAAGGAGATTATGCGGCGTTACGAGACAGATGAAAAAGAAGCTGAATACCTGATCAAACAAGCGGATAAAATACGGAAAAATTATTATAATTTTTATGCAAAAAAGACATGGGCGGATAAAGCAAGTTATGAAATGCTGATTGACAGCAGCCGGATCTCGGAAAAGGAGCTGGCGGCGATGCTCCGGGCACTTTTAACGGCACGGGGAGTGGAACTGGAAACAGATGGATCCGATCAATAAGCATAAAGAAGAGTGAGGACAGCGTATGAAGGACAGAAATTTGTGGATGAAGAAGGAAGAAAAACGGACGGCGCCGGGGTTAAAAAGGGCGCTGAAAGCGGTTCTGGGACATAAGATAGTACGGCTGGCAGGAATCGCAGGAGTAAGTCTCCTTTTCTCAGCGTCTGCCGCCCAGACAGTGCTTGCGGATGATGCGGGCGTCTGGCAGCCGGTGGAGAATGGTTATTATCTGGTGGGAATGGACGGTTCTTACCTGACGGGCTGGCAGCAGATGGGCGGAAAATGGTACCTGCTCGGAGCAGACGGTTTGATGAAAACGGGCTGGGAGCAGGAAAATGGAACCTGGTATTATCTGCAAGGGGACGGCGCGATGGCGACCGGCTGGCAGAATATCGACGGAAAATACTATTTCCTGAAAGACAGCGGCGCGATGGAGGAAACGACCTTCACAAAGGATGAGACGCAGTATACGATCAACGCGGACGGCAGCCTGGCGAACGCCAAAAAGAAGAAAAACACGGGCGGCGGCGCGTACACGCTGGCATTTCTGGATGCAGATACCCAGGCGATGGCGGACAGCTTAAATGAGCTGAAGGCGGACGCGTTTGACGGGGATGAGGAAGAAGATTACTATGACGATGACAAAAAAGATTACGATAAAGATGCCAGCTTTATTTTAAATGGAAAATTACAGCAGATCGCCGAACACCGCCTGGCGATGGCACGCAGTAAGGGCTATGGAAGCAGCCGGATCCCGGATGAAGGCACACTTGATGATTACCTCAAATCCATCGGGGAAAGCACTGCGAGACGTCATACGGAGATTTACCTCATCAACTGTGATGATGTGACGCATGCAGAAGAAAAGCTTCTGCGTAATCACGACAGCGACGAGAAAAAGCGCGTGGACCGGGTGATTTATTATAAGGAAATGGGTGTTGCACATCAGCAGGTCGGCGATAAGCATTATTATATGATTATTTTGATGCGGTAAGGATCGCAATCATTGTATGACAGGAGCAAGCAGGCATGAAACTGAAATTTTTACATAAACGCAAAGAAGAAAAACAGACGGAAAAAGAAGCCTTCTCCCTGCCGAAATTCATCATTGAGCGGAGCAGGGCGATCGAGATTGTCTTTCTGGTTCTGGTGCTGATATCAGCGCTCATGGCGCCGTTTGTCGAGATCAACTATGATCTGACGGAATACCTGCCGTCGACCGTCCAGTCCAAACAGGGATTGGACCTGATGGAAGAGAAATTCGGCTACCCCGGCACGGGACGCATCATGATTGACGATGTTTCGCTTTATGAGGCGAAAGCCTACAAGGATAAAATAGAGGCGTTGGACGGAGTCGATCAGGTTATGTGGCTCGATACATCGACCAGCGTATACGCGGCGGACGCATTTATCAATTTTAATAGTGTTGATGAGTATTACAAGGATAATACGGCGGTTATGGATATTGTTTTTGTAAACGGCGACACGGATAAGAGGACGTCCCAGACGATCGATGAGATCAAGGACATTCTCGGAGACAAGGGACATTACGTCGGCATGGCGGTTCAGAATAAATCGTTGCAGGAAAATGTTTCGAGCGAGATGAAGCTGATTCTGACGCTGGCGGTCGTGGTTATTTTCCTGATTCTGACCGTGACGACGAACTCTTGGTTTGAACCGGTGCTGTATCTGACGGTCATGGGCGTGGCGATCGTCCTGAACAAAGGAACAAACCTGTTTATCGGGCGGATATCCTTTTTGACGAACAGTGTGTCGGCGGTCCTGCAGCTCGCCTGCTCGATGGATTATTCGATTTTCTTAAGCCACGCGTTTGCGAGGGAAAAGGCAAAGGGACTGGATCAGATGACCGCGTTAAGCAACGCGATCAATGAGGCATTAAACTCCATTTTCGCCAGCAGCCTGACGACGATCGTCGGATTTATCGTTCTGTGTTTTATGAAGTTTAATATCGGATTTGATATGGGACTCGTGCTGGCAAAAGGTATTGTCCTGAGTCTTCTGACAGTGGTGTTTTTCATGCCGGCGATGATTCTGCGTATGACGCCGATGATTGAGAAAACATCCCATCGTTCGTTCCTGCCGTCGTTTGATAAGCTCAGCCACGGTATCTACAACAGCCGCCGCATCGTGCTGATTCTGATTGCGGTATTGGCGATCCCGGCATACACGGCGCAGAGCATGAACGATTTCCTCTACGGAAATGACGCGGTCGGCGCCAGCGAGGGAACGACGGTATATGAGGATGATGAGCTGATCACAGCGAAATTCGGACGAAGCAATATGATGATGGCAATCGTGCCGGATACTTCTTTTATCAAGGAAAAACAGTTCACGGATGAGCTGGAAGACCTGCCGTACATGAAGAGTGTAACGTCCTTGTCCGGGCAGCTCCCGGAGGGCGTACCGGAAGATTTCCTTCCGTACAGCATCACAAGCCAGTTACATAAAAAAGATTATGCGAGAATCCTTATTTACGTTAAGAGTAAGGGCGAGAGCAAGCTGGCGTACCAGTGCTCGGATGAGATCCAGGCGATCATGAAGAAATATTATCCGGAAAATTCGTATCTGGTCGGCACAACACCGTCCACACAGGACATCCAGACGACGATCACGAAGGATTACAGCCGTGTCAATGTGATGTCGCTGATCGGCGTATTTGTGGTTGTCATGTGGAGTTTTAAATCACTGATTATTCCGCTCCTTATCATGATTCCGATTGAGGTCGCGATTTTCGTCAATATGGCGGTACCGTACATCGTCGGAGACACGATGATTTTCATTGGTTACATTATCGTAAGCTGTATCCAGCTGGGCGCGACCGTCGATTATGCGATTCTGACGACGAACAATTATCTGGAATGCCGCAAGACGATGGATAAGAAGGAAGCGGCGATCGGGGCGCTGAATCTTGGTATTCCGGCGATTCTGACATCCGGTTCGATCCTGACCTGTGCCGGATATATTGTATACAAGGTATCGAGTGTCGCGGCGATTGGCGATCTGGGACATTTGATTGGACGGGGGGCTCTGATTAGTATGCTTTTTGTCTGCTCCCTGATGCCGGCATTTCTGGTATTGTTTGATCATATCCTGATGCAGAACGAATTTGAGAGGATTCATCTGTTTTTCAAAAAACGGCGCGAACGCCGCCATGCCCGTATGAAACGGGCGGCAAGACGCGTGGCTGGTGCCGTGTGGAAAGGGAAAAAGCCGCTGGTAGATTCAGTTACGTCGAAAAGAAAACAATTCGAAGCTGAAACGAAAGCGCTGGAAGATACAGAAATGACAGAGATGGGCGGTTCTCAAGAGAAAACAGATTCCGATGCGGAGGCGCGGGAGAAACACAGAAGAAAGCTCCGGCTACTCGGAAAAGTGAGAGAACGAAGAAAAGACCGGAAACGGAAGATGACAGAAAAAAGGGAGGCAGGAAGCCATGAAGAAGATCATTAGAAGAGGAGCGGTGGCGACGCTGGCAGCGGTTACGCTGGTAACGAGTGCGGCAGTTCCTGTCCGGGCGGCTGCACCAAGAGTTCAGGTAGATGAAACGATGTATGTCAATCTGGACTATTATGGAACGGCAACGCAGATCAATGTGGTCAAAGGCTGTACCACGAATGGACTGACCGAATATACCGATTATGGTACCTATGACAAGGTGGTCAACATGACGGACGACACGGCGCCGGAAATTGGCGATGGAACTGTCACATGGAAACTGCCGGAGAAGAATTCGCGTTTTTATTATCAGTGTACGATGCCGAAAAACAGCATCGATCTGCCGTGGACGTTTGACGTTTCCTATAAACTTAATGGAGTGGAAGCGGATGCATCCAAACTGGCGGGGGCGTCTGGTCTGGTTGAGGTCAATGTAAAGGCGACCCCGAATGAGAAGGCGAAGGCGTATTATAAAAATAATATGGTGTTGACCGTGCTTGTGCCGGTGGATATGGAGAAATGCTATAGTGTCGATGCGCCGGGGGCGCAGGTGCAGTCGGTTGGAAGCTATCAGGCGGCAATGTTTGCGGCGCTTCCGGGCGAGGACGGCGATTTTACAGTCCGGGTCGGCACGGATAATTATGAGAATATCGGAGTCATTATGATGATGGTTCCGGGGACCCTGGATGAGCTGAACCGCATCAAGGATCTGAAAGAGGCGAAAGATACCTGGCGCGAGGATGGAAACAAGATGTATGACAGCATGAATGCGCTGTTAAAGACGATGGAATCCATGAAGTCGGATGTTTCTGGCGTGAAGGGCGGTCTGGCAAATCTCGATCAGGCGCGTGGAACCGTCAGTGCTAACCGGAAACAGATCGAGGCGCTCTCGACACAGGCGCTTGCCGATCTGCAGGCGGTCACGGATCAGACGACGGTCATGATTCCGTATTTACAGACGGCGCGCGATGCGGTGACGGATATTAACAGCAACACACAGGCGCTTTCCAATACGATGGAAGATATGCAGGATGAACTAGATCGCCTGTATGACCGTCTGGGAAGTCTGAGCAAATCGCTCCGGTCGGCTTCGGATGAATTAAATAAGGGTCTTGTCAGCCAGCAGACGCAGGATGCGATCGAGAAAGATATTGTCCAGCGGACGGCGGAAGTCCAGAAAATTTTGGAAGAACTCGATAAACTTCTGGGACAGGGAAATACCTCCCTGGCGGTGACAGAACAGGGGATTGGAAGCCTGAATCAGAGTTTAGCCACGTTAGACGGCATGAAGCTGAAACGGATCCGCAAGATGAAGAGTGCGGAGAAGGAAGAGACATCTGTATCGTCGGAGGCGGCATCTGGAAACGGAAATGGTCAGACAGCGGGGGCGGCTGGCAGCGCAGATATCACGGATTCTGCAGGTGCCGCCGATCATGCAAAAACTACGGGTTCTGCAAATACCACGGATGACGCGGAAATGGCAGCAGGCACTTCGGCCTCTGGCTCAGCAGGAACAGAAAGTAAAGATTCGGCTGAACAGGAAGCAGCGGGCGCAGGCATAGCGTCTGGTGCAGCTGGTAACCAGGCGGAAAAAGCGGCTGAATCAGCGACAAAGACGGAAGACAAGGATGCAGAGGTGAATGCATTTGGAACCGAGGTTTCTGCGGGAGCCCTGACAGCCGGACCGTCCGGCGAGCCGGGAAGCGGCGGTGTCAATGATGCGAGCTGGGAAGATGAGATTGGCAATGCAGAAGATGATGTAGAGGAGGCGCTGGAGTCTCTGTCAGCGACTACTTATTCTGCGGATGCTGCAAGTCTGGTGGAAGAGACGAAGGGCATTTTCCAGAAAGTGGAGCAGGCGCAGAAAACTGCGAAAACGATTGTGAATAAAGTGAATGGTGCGTTCAAGACGGCGGGAGATATTACTGGCAAGACGGGTTCGACTTTATCGGCGCTCAGAAGTTCGACCGATGAACTGATTAATTTGCTGGATGATATGCGGGTCCTGATTGACACAACGGATAAATATGTGCCGACGATGCTGGATTCCCTGTCTGATTCTGAAGAACTGATGAACCGGCTGACCAGGACACTTTATACCACACATGATATGCTCAGTCTTTTGAATGACACGCTGATTTCGGCAGGTGATTCGCTGGATGCCGGAACCAAGGCAACGCTGCAGGGCATGGAGAAGATTCTTGATAAGAACCTGACCATGATCGATCAGCTTGCGGCGGTTCGGGAAGCGGGGGAAGACATGAAGAGTACGCTCGATGAGCAGATCGATAAGTTTGAGGATGAGAACAACTTCCTGAACATAGATCCGGAGGCGGAGAAGATTTCCTTTACCTCCTCGAAAAATCCGTCCCCGAACAGCGTGCAGATCGTCCTGCGGACCGATGAGATCAGCGATGATGATGAATCAACCGATATCTCCGATCAGGAGGCAGACGGCAGCAGTGAAGAAGGTCCGTTAAAACGGATGTGGAATGTGCTGGTGGCGATCGTGAAGGCGATTATTGAGATATTCCAGAATCGGTAAAAGATGCAGAATAAAAATAGATAAGAAAAAGAACTGCCGCATCAGCAAATGATTTGCTGGGCGGCAGTTCTTTTTAGTGGACCAGACGGGAGTTGAACCCGTGTCCAAAAACCAATTCCCTGTTCTTCTACTATCATAGTCCGTTCTTTGACATTCCCTCTATCCTGCGGAAACGAACATCCTCAGAACTTCAGTAGTTCCTGATACGCCTGACAGTCCGGAACCCGCCTGTCATCGTTTCTCACATATTCGATGCCAGATTCTTAAAGTGTGAGTGCTCTAAGGCTGACAACTGCCAAATTAGGCAGCGTATGCTAATTTGTTGTTAGCGTTTAATTTTAAGTTTGCCATTTAACGCATCGCATGCGGATAGCTTCACCAGCTTCATGATCCCTGTCGAAACCGGTACTGGCCCTTATATTTAGATCCTTATTATCATACCATGAAAGAGGCGGTCTGTCAATGCAGTGAAAACTCAAGAGAAAAATATCTTGACAAAATAGAAACAGCTGATATAATCGAGACTGTAATGATGAACCAGAAACGGGTTTATCTATATAAAGAAAGTGTTGAGAAGACCAGTAGGATTGTGGAACTGGACAGAGAACGGCGTCGCAGGAAAAGCCTGAAATAACAGAGGCAGGTGGCTGTGGGTGGAAGCGTCGGACAGGAAAACAAATCTGAATACCAGCTTTGAATGTCCCTTAATCGGGAACGGTGATTCCGTTATCATCAGAATGAAGTGGAATCGATCCGAAAGATCGATTCAATAAGGGTGGAACCGCGATTTATCGTCCCTTAGTCAGAAATATCTGGCTAAGGGACTTTTTTTGGTTCTTCTGGTCAGGAAGCTTTTATTATTTCAGAACGAAAAGGAGAAAAAAGATGAAGATCACATTAAAAGATGGCTCTGTCAAAGAATATGCGAGCCCGATGTCCATCATCGACATTGCAAAAGACATCAGCGAAGGCCTGGCGAGAGTGGCATGTCTGGGTGAGGTTGACGGTGAGGAAGAAGATCTCCGTACCGTGATCGACCATGACTGTCAGTTAAATATCCTGACTGCAAAGGATGAGAAAGGTCTGGCAGCTCTGCGCCATACCGCCAGCCATGTAATGGCACAGGCTGTAAAACGCCTTTACCCGGAGACAAAACTTGCGATTGGACCGTCCATCGCAGACGGTTTCTACTATGATGTCGATCCGGCTACCCCTCTGACTGCAGAGGATCTGCCAAAGATCGAGGCAGAGATGAAGAAAATCATCAAAGAAGCACTTCCACTGGAGCGCTTTACTCTGCCGAGAAATGAAGCGATCGAGTTCATGAAGGAGAAAGAGGAGCCGTACAAGGTAGAATTAATCGAGGATCTGCCGGAGGATGCAGAGATTAGCTTCTACCGTCAGGGTGATTTTACTGACTTATGTGCAGGACCTCACATGATGAACACCAAGGGTGTTGGTAAGGCATTTAAGCTGATGAATCTGGCAGGCGCATACTGGAGAGGCAGCGAGAAGAACAAAATGCTGACCCGTATCTATGCGACCGCATTTGCAACCAAAGAGGATCTGGAAGCATACATCACAATGATGGAAGAGGCAAAGAAACGTGACCATCGTAAACTGGGCAAAGAACTTGGCCTGTTCATGATGCACGATGCAGGTCCGGGTTTCCCGTTCTTCCTGCCGAAGGGCATGGTACTGAAAAATACCCTGCTTGATTACTGGAGAGAAATCCATAAAAAAGCTGGTTATGTAGAGATTTCCACTCCGATCATCCTGAATCGCAAGCTCTGGGAGACTTCCGGACACTGGGATCATTACAAAAACAACATGTATACAACTGTGATCGATGAAGAGGATTACGCAATTAAACCAATGAACTGTCCGGGCGGCGTTTTAGTATACGCTTCTGAGCCACGTTCCTACCGTGATCTGCCGCTGCGTATGGGTGAGCTTGGTATCGTTCATCGTCATGAGAAATCTGGTCAGCTTCATGGTCTGATGCGTGTACGCTGTTTCACACAGGATGATGCACATATCTTCATGACACCGGAGCAGATCAAGGACGAGATCAAGGGCGTTGTACACCTGATCAACCAGGTATATTCCCTGTTTGGGTTCAAATATCACGTAGAGCTGTCCACCCGTCCGGAAGACAGCATGGGAAGTGATGAAGATTGGGAGATGGCAACCGAAGGCTTGCGTTCCGCTCTGGAAGAGCTGGGACTGCCGTATGTGGTAAACGAGGGCGATGGCGCATTCTATGGACCGAAGATCGACTTCCATCTGGAAGATTCTATCGGAAGAACCTGGCAGTGTGGTACCATCCAGCTTGACTTCCAGCTTCCACAGCGATTTGAATTAGAGTACACCGGAGCAGACGGCGAGAAACATCGTCCGATCATGATTCACCGTGTTGTATTTGGTTCCATCGAGCGTTTCATCGGTATCTTGATCGAGCACTTCGCAGGTGCATTCCCAACCTGGCTGGCACCGGTACAGGTAAAGATTCTTCCGATCTCTGACAAATACGCAGATTACAGCAAGGAAGTTCTGGACAAGCTGACCGAGGCTGGCATCCGTGCAGAGATGGATACACGTTCCGAGAAGATCGGCTACAAGATCCGCGAGGCACAGACCCAGAAGATCCCGTACATGCTGGTTGTTGGACAGAAAGAGGAAGAAGAGAAGACCGTTTCCGTCCGCAGCCGTTTTGCAGGTGACGAGGGCGCAAGCAGTGTAGAGAGCTTCATCGAGTCCATCCAGAAGGAGATCGAAGAGAAAAACCTGCGTGAGACTGTGAAAGCAGACGAAGCTAAATAATTTTGAAAAATTAAAAAATCAGGCAGACGCATCTGTGAGATAAAATCATGGATGCGTTTGTTTTAGTTTACACGAATAAATCCAAAAAAGAAGCAGATACTACTCCTGAATCTAAAAACCAGTAACTGTTCACAGGCAGGAATTTTCTGAACTGAAAATTCCGTACGATACAGTTCTGGTTGCAGATTTTGCCGATTTGGAATGCGAAGCATCGGCAAAATCCCGTTACTGGTCATACATGTGTGAACAGCAACGAAAACCATGACACATTGAAAAGTGTATCGCTGAAAAGTTTGACGGCTGGATGCTGGAGGAGACTTTCGGTGATGCATGTCAGAAAACAGGAGGAAAAATCATGACAAAACTGGATTGTAGTGTAACCGGATGTATGCACAATGCGGAAAACTGCTGCTGTAAAAATACCATTCTGGTAGAAGGAAAGA
>ERZ772867.2709-NODE-2709-length-16586-cov-2.965761_pt1 | contig 16586 bp, 9 predicted proteins | sample MGYA00511341_ERZ772867 | MGnify/ENA primary metagenome ERZ772867 (study PRJEB29015, sample SAMEA2737707) | human gut metagenome | biome: human gut; feature: human-associated habitat; material: faeces | place: China | collected 2012 ... | reverse complement strand
AAACACAAAATCATCACTATATATTTCAACTCACACGCTCACGTGGAGCGTGACAGTATGCCACTCGCTTGCCTCTGCTGTCTTGATTATTTCAACTCACACGCTCACGTGGAGCGTGACCAACCATTTACAAAAACTCATGTAAAGGATTTAAATTTCAACTCACACGCTCACGTGGAGCGTGACTGCGTAGCGATTTTTACAAGGACGATATCTTCGATTTCAACTCACACGCTCACGTGGAGCGTGACCAGGCATAACCAAAACACAAAATCATCACTATATATTTCAACTCACACGCTCACGTGGAGCGTGACATAACCAATATCACACGGCTTCTTATCTCTGTCATTTCAACTCACACGCTCACGTGGAGCGTGACTCCCAACTATCTGTCAAAATGTCAGGGGCTGTTATTTCAACTCACACGCTCACGTGGAGCGTGACGCTTACAGTGCCAAACGTCAAGGGTGATAGGCTCATTTCAACTCACACGCTCACGTGGAGCGTGACCGCGTGCGCGGCTTGTCAACGCTGAGCCGTCCCTATTTCAACTCACACGCTCACGTGGAGCGTGACAAAATCACGTTCACCAAACTTGTTTACAAAATATATTTCAACTCACACGCTCACGTGGAGCGTGACAGTGGGCAGTTTAACAGCACTGTATACAAAAATAATTTCAACTCACACGCTCACGTGGAGCGTGACGCATTATTTCTTCATCGTATCTCCGTATATACGCATTTCAACTCACACGCTCACGTGGAGCGTGACAGGCGGTGGCAGTGGTCAAGGGACAGCGGAGAACGATTTCAACTCACACGCTCACGTGGAGCGTGACGACACTTGTACTAATTATTTTACAAGTTTTTGCATTTCAACTCACACGCTCACGTGGAGCGTGACTAGGGTGCCGGGCGTTTCTTGCAAAAACATCTTTAATTTCAACTCACACGCTCACGTGGAGCGTGACAGGAGGGCTACGATGTACGGCAAGCGTATGTGTATTTCAACTCACACGCTCACGTGGAGCGTGACAATTTTCATGTTTTAAAGGGATTGACAGCACATTATTTCAACTCACACGCTCACGTGGAGCGTGACTAGCGGTGCAAAAGAGCATACATTGTTTGAAAAATTTCAACTCACACGCTCACGTGGAGCGTGACGGAATAATTTTCAATGGGATTATATTCCAACGATAATTTCAACTCACACGCTCACGTGGAGCGTGACTTGACCATAGGCTTCAACAGGCTCATGAAATACATTTCAACTCACACGCTCACGTGGAGCGTGACTCTCTGTCAAAGATAGTTCCAATAATACCTATCTATTTCAACTCACACGCTCACGTGGAGCGTGACGTGGGCTTGCAAACACTGTCCAAAAAAGTGTACAAATTTCAACTCACACGCTCACGTGGAGCGTGACGTCCACCATTTTTGCAAGGTCAGCTCTGAATGACGATTTCAACTCACACGCTCACGTGGAGCGTGACTGCAGGCTCTGAGTTTTCGCTGTCATAAAGCCCGAATTTCAACTCACACGCTCACGTGGAGCGTGACATAAACTAATGTTATTCTAAAAATATGGTGGAGATTTCAACTCACACGCTCACGTGGAGCGTGACTGCAGGACGCCCAGAACGCAGGCTACGAGCCTTGCATTTCAACTCACACGCTCACGTGGAGCGTGACCGGCAGAATAGCTGACCAGAAGTCTAAGTTTGCAATTTCAACTCACACGCTCACGTGGAGCGTGACCGAGGGTCAATGTGCGGTATGACTACTATCACATGATTTCAACTCACACGCTCACGTGGAGCGTGACAGTCACACAAGTGGCACGGAGTAGATTTCAAATGCATTTCAACTCACACGCTCACGTGGAGCGTGACGCGGTGTGCAGGAGAACGGCAAGTGCCGCATTTCTATTTCAACTCACACGCTCACGTGGAGCGTGACACAGACAGCATATTTGATTGGGATATGACCATAGATTTCAACTCACACGCTCACGTGGAGCGTGACTCCGTGCCAAAGCTCACAAATGCACATGATCCTATTTCAACTCACACGCTCACGTGGAGCGTGACAAATTCCCATAATGGGTATATAATATATAGTAGATTTCAACTCACACGCTCACGTGGAGCGTGACGACTATGACTTCACCGTCAGCAAGTTTGAGCGTACATTTCAACTCACACGCTCACGTGGAGCGTGACTACTACGATGTCACCCTTTTTCGGCACAAACGATAATTTCAACTCACACGCTCACGTGGAGCGTGACGTGTTTCCATTCGGATTGATATAGTTGTATGGAGATTTCAACTCACACGCTCACGTGGAGCGTGACTTCTCCTCCTATGATTTATAGAACGTATGTTCGATATTTCAACTCACACGCTCACGTGGAGCGTGACTAAAGGTCGCAAACCACCGCATTGAAGATTTAGAATTTCAACTCACACGCTCACGTGGAGCGTGACACAATGCACGGTGGGCAGAGTCATTGGTGACATTATTTCAACTCACACGCTCACGTGGAGCGTGACTGATGGCGCACCTACTATATACGAACCTTATTCATTTCAACTCACACGCTCACGTGGAGCGTGACACATATCCATTGCAGTCGGTCAAATATCAGTGCATTTCAACTCACACGCTCACGTGGAGCGTGACCTAACTCATCAGATAAAAAGAAAGTACAGAAAATATTTCAACTCACACGCTCACGTGGAGCGTGACCAGAGCAGAGAAACGCCGCAACTGCGTTATGGTCATTTCAACTCACACGCTCACGTGGAGCGTGACACGATCATGGCGGCTGCTGTGAGTGGTGTGCAATTTCAACTCACACGCTCACGTGGAGCGTGACTTACTCCTTTAGGAAAAACATAACTGACACATCCATTTCAACTCACACGCTCACGTGGAGCGTGACGAGAGGACGGCTTATACTTGTCACCGCCAAGCGCCCATTTCAACTCACACGCTCACGTGGAGCGTGACCATACGATTGGGACGGCGAGATAGTTGCAGAAGAATTTCAACTCACACGCTCACGTGGAGCGTGACATCTTGCCGTCGGTTGTTTTTGCAGCGACAGCCAATTTCAACTCACACGCTCACGTGGAGCGTGACGACGGAACGTCTTATCGTAGCTCAGACGGCACAGTATTTCAACTCACACGCTCACGTGGAGCGTGACGGATATCTGCTATGTGGACTATCCTGCTAAGATAATTTCAACTCACACGCTCACGTGGAGCGTGACATACGAATTCAAGGGTGGCATGGGTGAGTGTCAATTTCAACTCACACGCTCACGTGGAGCGTGACAACGTTATAGTGTTCTATCTGGTCTATTTCCGAAATTTCAACTCACACGCTCACGTGGAGCGTGACCAACGGCTATGTTTACGAAAAAGAGGAGATAGGCATTTCAACTCACACGCTCACGTGGAGCGTGACCGGCTTTTTTTTATTCTTTGTACAATCCGTGCAATTTCAACTCACACGCTCACGTGGAGCGTGACGGAGGAATAAAACATGGGACTACCAGTTCTAATCATTTCAACTCACACGCTCACGTGGAGCGTGACAAGTCGCCCTGCTATCGAAACAGCTTGGATTTAATTTCAACTCACACGCTCACGTGGAGCGTGACTTGCTACGAACTGACAGGGTGCATTATCCGCAAATTTCAACTCACACGCTCACGTGGAGCGTGACACGTCCTTGAAACGGTGCAGACAAGATGCTCTGTCATTTCAACTCACACGCTCACGTGGAGCGTGACATCTCCGTCAACCTCGTCAACGTGGTGGAAGCAATTTCAACTCACACGCTCACGTGGAGCGTGACCTGAAAGCCACAGAAACGCCATATATACAGCACATTTCAACTCACACGCTCACGTGGAGCGTGACCGGCCGTAAAATGCGTTTCTGACAGTTTCGATAAATTTCAACTCACACGCTCACGTGGAGCGTGACTCCGTCAATCTCTTTCTTGTACGCTTTGATTTTGATTTCAACTCACACGCTCACGTGAAGCGTGACTTATGTACTGTCCGAAAAATCGGACTAGAATAAAATTTCAACTCACACGCTCACGTGGAGCGTGACCTTGCGAACGAAAATGTTTTCTGCTACCAGGACAATTTCAACTCACACGCTCACGTGGAGCGTGACAGGGGGTAAAGTGGTTTGGCTGGCAATGCACCAATTTCAACTCACACGCTCACGTGGAGCGTGACCAAACACGCAATAGGCTTCGGTCCTCAGCATGACATTTCAACTCACACGCTCACGTGGAGCGTGACTCAATCTATGACCTTGCCGAGCTGGCAGGGGTATTTCAACTCACACGCTCACGTGGAGCGTGACAATATGGCAGCTACGGAGAGCTAAGAGTGATATTATTTCAACTCACACGCTCACGTGGAGCGTGACGGATTTGACCGTGAACACGGTTAGAACGCTTGACATTTCAACTCACACGCTCACGTGGAGCGTGACAGGACGTTGTGAGAGCCGCCAAGCTCTTTCGCGTATTTCAACTCACACGCTCACGTGGAGCGTGACGTCCAAACCCAAATTTCGGGGTAATAACTACACCAGATTTCAACTCACACGCTCACGTGGAGCGTGACTAGACGAAGTCACACATGGCATTATAGCCTTCATCAAATTTCAACTCACACGCTCACGTGGAGCGTGACTTGTTTTGGCTGCAATAAATCTGGGGGTCCTGAATTTCAACTCACACGCTCACGTGGAGCGTGACGAAGTCCACTTGCACCCTTAATCCAACTAATATTATTTCAACTCACACGCTCACGTGGAGCGTGACCGAACGAACATCGTCAGACAAAGCGACATCAAGAATTTCAACTCACACGCTCACGTGGAGCGTGACTAACCATCTTATTTTGAATCCAGATACTGACATATTTCAACTCACACGCTCACGTGGAGCGTGACATGCGTACTGTACATGATAGGGTGCATAATACTGATTTCAACTCACACGCTCACGTGGAGCGTGACCACGCCTTGCGAGATATTGCTGCAGCGAATTAAATTTCAACTCACACGCTCACGTGGAGCGTGACTTTGCCGTCCTTTTCCCATTCCTTTTCGTTGAAAAATTTCAACTCACACGCTCACGTGGAGCGTGACAATATTCCACGAAGCGCAGTGGAATTTGACAAAAATTTCAACTCACACGCTCACGTGGAGCGTGACTCGAAAATACTGCGGGGGGTGCGCAGTATATTAATTTCAACTCACACGCTCACGTGGAGCGTGACGAAGACCTGTCAAATATCGTCGATATTGGCAGAATTTCAACTCACACGCTCACGTGGAGCGTGACTTGCGACTGGTACTAATTATCAAGAAGCGAGTGCATTTCAACTCACACGCTCACGTGGAGCGTGACCCCGATACAATGTTACCATTAAAAGGTAACAAAATTTCAACTCACACGCTCACGTGGAGCGTGACATGCAGGCGGACACATTCCATGACGATTTGGTAAATTTCAACTCACACGCTCACGTGGAGCGTGACGTTACAATTTTGTGCTAAATGTGGCAGGTGGCGGATTTCAACTCACACGCTCACGTGGAGCGTGACGTACATTTCTAGTTAATAGAAATGAAAATATTGGATTTCAACTCACACGCTCACGTGGAGCGTGACTGGGAACGTATTATACATTTTCTGAAAATTTAGCTATTTCAACTCACACGCTCACGTGGAGCGTGACTTCGCCGTCATTGAAGCAGTCGCTGAGAATATCGGCATTTCAACTCACACGCTCACGTGGAGCGTGACTGCTTGCGAAAAAACTGGAAAACTATCAGATTTTAATTTCAACTCACACGCTCACGTGGAGCGTGACTGTGGGAATCTGGAGTTAGTCAGGATAAGCTGGAAATTTCAACTCACACGCTCACGTGGAGCGTGACTTGACCGCCTGCAATGGATATGTTGGTCGCAGACAATTTCAACTCACACGCTCACGTGGAGCGTGACCACAGTAGGTTTATTGTTTTCATCACAAATCGTAATTTCAACTCACACGCTCACGTGGAGCGTGACGATCAGCGGTGCGCCGTGAAGTGAACTCAAATGCGATTTCAACTCACACGCTCACGTGGAGCGTGACACTTGATGTTGTGTATATCTGGTGCTTGCTCAACGTGATGCGGACTTATTTTTTTATTTAATGGGTATCGGTTTGATTTTGTTCACTGTGCATTCATAAATAGCATGGCATTTTCATGCGAACTTACTAGGGATTTGTGGATCACTTGGGGTACGCAGGTCAAAATATTAGGACACCTTCGGGGTCATAGGTCTCTTTGGTGCCGTAGTGTTCTACTCTATGCTTCCAATTGTTGCCTAAGTAATATATCCGCAGACTATCATGCTTTGGGTCTATTATTTTCAGAAGTTTATCTTTCACTTTCAGAAAAGTGCCATAGTCTACGTCTATTTCAAACACGCTGTTCTGCACTCGCTGTCCATAATTTTGACACTCTTTCGACACTTTTCTCAGCCTTGTTTTACCCTTATTATCTGTTGTTGATACATCATAGCTTACTAAGGTCATCATTTATATCACCTCTATTTCAGCAAATAGTTCGGGTACTCATCTAGCTCGCCACGGATATATTTTGCGAGAAGCGAGCTTTGCACATATGGGAGTAGCCCTTGCTGTATCTTTTCGCCTAGATATGGGTGGACTATGCTTGTGCGCTTACGCTCCTGCCATGCGGTGAGGACTTTTTTCTTGCCCTCTTTGGATAGGTATACTGCGCCACTGACCTGAGTTTCAAAGTCCTCGGGCTTTATCATTTTCAAGTTTATCATGGTAAGCACAAGTCGCTCCACCACGCTACGAAATTCCTCTACAAGGTCGCAGGACAGGCTGCTTCTGCCTGAACGTAGGGCGTGGTAAAAGCCGAGGCAGCTATCAAGTCCTACGCTTTCAAGGGCTGATGTATATGATGAAATTGCGATAGTATACAGAAACGAGAGCATGGCGTTTACTCTGTCGAGGGGTGGGCGTTTAGTGCGGTTGGCAAGGTAAAAATCTTCTTTTTGGTGGAGTATCAGTCGGTCAAATATATCAAAATATGCCTTTGCACAGCTTCCCTCTATACCCATGATGATATCTTTATCGGCAGTTTCATAGACGGTCTTTATGCCGTTTTCAAGATATTTTATACAATCTGTAAGCGCTCCGTCACTGTTTATATCCGGGTTATCGTGGAGCGAACGTCTGATAAGATAACGTGTATTTGAAAGCTTTGCGGCGACAGTATTCCTGATAAAGTCGAGCTGAGGAATAGAAAAAAGCTCAAACTGCTCTTTTCGCAGATAGACGTTGCCCTTTGTTTTGCCCTGAACTCTTGCGAGAAATTTACCTTGAGGAGAAATAAAATTAACGGCTATGCCATATTCTGCACACTTGCCCATGAGCGCAGGTGAACAGCCCGAATAGCTGAAAATATAGATATCCTCGATATTGGTAAAAGGCACACGGAACTTCTCGCTGTCCTCTGCCCTGCACACTATGTTTTCGCCGTCAAGTGTGAGGTAGGCAGTTTCTTCGAGAATATAAAGTGAATTGAGCAGTTTACGCATTGTTTTCGCCTCCGTTCATGGAGAAAATCGTATTTTTCACGCTATATTTCTTCACTTTTGGAAAGCACATATCCGACAGTGAACAGCCTGAACATTTCTGACCTTTTACACGCTTTGGGATAATATCCGCTGCAAGTATCTCACGCATTTTTCCAAGATAGTCGCAAAGCATTTTATCATACTCTGCGCCCTGAGTATCAAAGGGCAATTCTGATCGTCTGCGCACATCTGCATAGTACAGAAAACATCGGCTATTGCAATGAAATACGTTATCCACGCAAAGCTTCTGCGCATAGACTTGTATAGCGTCGGTCTGATTGAACTCCCCTGCTTTGGGTCTGGTGGGTTTATACTCCACAATTTCCACACGGAATGTGCCGTCCAGGGTATCTATATAGTCGCCGCATTTGTCACGGACGAACTCGATACAATCTACAACTCCGAAAATATTGTACTTAGTGTCATCGTTATACACTGACACGTCACTTCGGACGATCTTACGCTTATTTTCAAAGTTGCGCTCACCGCTGTGGACGTTCTCATGGAGGAGGTTTGCTTTGACGACAAAGGCGTTTTCAGCCCAGTCGTCATTAACTTCTAAAAGAGCAAACCTGCGTGGACAATACATATAATGCTGTATGTCACGGATATTGATAGTTACATCTTCGCTCATCAGAGCTTTTCAATTAGGGTAACGCCCTCAGGCATATCCTTATCTATGGAGATATCATAGTCTGAGTAATGTCTTGGAGTTGTCACGCCGTCTTTGAGCTTAACTGACACCTTGTCAAAGAGGATATGTGCAGGGGCATTGCCCAGGGCGGAGTCATGCTTGAACACGATAAGCTTACGCATACAGAGCTTTCCTCTTGCGGCACTTCTGTCATGCTCGAACATATTGATGATAGATGTCCAAAGAAGCTCAAGGTCGTTCTCGCTAAAGCCTGTTATCTTCTGAGCGAGCATTGCGGAAACATAGCCCTCGCCACGATAGAGAGCGTATGGGATTATGCTCTTTTTGCCCATTTCGGTCTCACCGCTCTGCTGTCTGTCTTCTGTTGTTCTTGCCTGTCTTGTGATTGTGATATCCTGAGCAAAAACAGGGTCGATACTTCTTGCAAAGTTGAGCTGTACAGGACCTCTTACAATGCCGCACGGGTCATCGCCTGTACTCATTACTGCACCGAAAGTTCTTACGTCAAAGTAGTTCTGACAGATATAGTCACGAGCCTGCTTAACGTCATCAGGATTCTTGCCTTTCTGCTTTGTGGCAAGGCCAAGGGTATTATAAGCTTCGGTGAACTTTGTATTGAGGGCTTTGTCTGCCTTGATAAGGATATTGTAGCCTGCTTCGCCCTCTTTGGTAAGTTCTACAAAGTTTCTTATCTTTCTTTTAAGGCACACGTCTGTAACGATACCGAGGCTTGTTTCGGGGTCTGTTCTAGGCATATTGCCTGCGTCAGGGTCGCCGTTTGGGTTGCCGTTCTCAACGTCAAAAAGCATTACAAATTCATATCTGTTCTTGATTGCGTTTTCCATAATATTTCGTCCTTTCTTTATTCTTCTGATTTTTTGGTGTAAAGTGCTTTATTCTGCTGTGCATAACCTACAATAAATCTACCCTGATCGTCTAGGGAGAGTGTAGACGGGAATTTGCCGTCAAGTCCGTCAAGTATCTCTCCGCAGAGTTTGTTATAGAATATTGGGCTTGAAAGCTTCTTGATATGGTTTTGTGAAAGCTTATACAGCTTTGGAAAAACTGTTGACGGCTTTGAGCATGCAGAAGCAAAGTATGAGTCCTTAATTGTTCTGTTAAGTCCTCCGCCTGAAGCGTCCTGCTGGATCTTTTCAAGCACTGCGAAAAGTCTTCCGCAGAGATAAGCCTGATTTTTGTTTTCAAGGTCTAATGACATTTTGATCTCCTCCTTATTTTGTTTACGGTTTATGCAGCCCTTTATCAAGCCTGCCCTTGTATCATTGAGTTTTATAAAATGGTTGTTCTCCTCGTCGCTGTCGGTCTTGACCCTTGTTATTACTGTAGAAAGCAGTTCTTCAGGGTATCTTGTGCCTTTGAGTATTGCTTCAAAAAGTGCGGCGGTGAGAGGCGACGGAACTTTTTCTTTGGACGATTTTGGTGAGATAAGCTCACGCTTGATACGTTCAATGCTTACTTGATGCTGACCCTCAGTAAACGAGATATCCTGCTGATGTTTGAGTACATTGTCAAATATCCTGCCGAACTTATCGTGGAAGATGAACTTCTGGGATATTCTTGAACTGTTTGGGGTAAAGCCTGCAACGTAAAATTCTACGTTAGGGTCATATGGCATATCGGCTGTCCTGCCCTGTTTAAGCTGGGTCATGACAGTGTTTATGTTTCGGTCGGCTTCGGTCACAACGGTTTTATTTAATTCGTCCTCAAATCCGCTGAACATACCGGCAAACATATTGCATTCTTCTGCATCGTTCTTCTTCATTGCGAAATAAACTATTGTCATATCGTCAAAAGTCTTGTAATGGCTTCTGTCAGCAAGTAGAGAATTAAACGCAGAGGTATACATTTTCATGGCTTTCTCAGAAACATTGCTGTTGTAGGACTGCTTCTTGCCATAGGACTCAAAGGCAGATTCTTTCATGCCAACGAGAACACAGCCTGAGGACATTCCACCTTTGATACCCTTTATTTTATCATGGATACGGGCTTGCGGGAGCTTCTCACCAAGAATGGAACAGGTGGATAATTCGGTATCGTCACTGTCGCTGTCGGCGTTAAGCTGGGCGAGGTAACCTTCATAGGCAGCTTTGAATTTGCTGTCATTGTGAAGCTTAGTTTCAGGTGAGCCGTCAAGTCCAAACTCATAGTAGGAGCTTGAATACTCCTTGCCTAGGGCAAGAAGATGTGGGTTTTGGGTCTCCTGCTCAGGATCCCATGTACGGATAAAATTAAGATAGGCTTTGCAGATAGGTGAGTCGATATTCTCAAAGAACTTCTCATTCCATTCGCAAAAGCATTTGTGTGATTTTGCCGCTTTGTTGGTAGCGTCTGTAGGGGTCAAAGTTCCTTTATCATAGTTCAGACCGAATATGTAGAGTGGTCTGTGTTCGATCGTGTTTTTGTCTATGCCCGGTTTCTGCGTTCTTACAGGAAGCTGTTCCATTACTGGATCATAGACTGTTTTTGTCTTTTTATTTTTCAGAGGGATAATTCGGGGTACTCTCAAATCGTTTATTGCGGCTATCTTGCCCTCGGGGGTAAGAAGAATTTCAAAGTGTATGGCTTGCTTACAATAGCCTGCAGGAGTTTTATTCTCCTGCAAAGCACTGTAATCGCACAAGGCTTTAATCAGCATTTAATCTCCTCCCTGTATTTTGCAACATCGATAACACCGTCTATCATATGCGGACGGTAGAAAACTGCGTCGGCCTTGTCAGAAAACTTAGGGTCATTCCAATCATTATTGACAGGCTTGCCTCCGTCCTCAAACTTCATGCCGTAAAGCATAAAGCCAAGGTCTTTATCACCCATATTTTGCGGTGCTATCTGTGTAAGGTCAAAGTCGTCAACAAGTTCAATACTCTTTATTGCAAATTCACGGCAGCCAAGGCATGGCTGTCTGAAATGCTGGCCGTTTCTGAGACGTCTGAGCATTATGTTATAATGCTTCTCATCAGATTCGTCGGGGTGGTCTGATTTAAGATAGGTGCGCTCAAACGTGAACTCGATACCGTATTTCACATTTTTCAACACCATTGCCGCACGCTGACTTCGTATCTCCGAGGTGTACATCTCCGCCGAGCCTCCGCCTTTCATTTGCTGTTTCACTGATGATAACAACAGCTTATCTTTGACCTCGTTTCGTCGGATATTGGTAAACTCGATAGGGTTGAACACCACTATTTTGTTTATCTGATAGCGCACGGCAGGCTTCCAATATACTGATTTGATAAGTCCCTCCAGTGCGCTTGGGGTGGGTACGTCATAGCTCACCCTCTCAACTTTCATTTCAGGTCTTGAGAAGCAAGCATAGTCACCTGTCACGATGATCTTAAAACCATAGCTCATTTTTACATCACTCCTTTTAAACTTATATTAGTATTATGTACATTGTTTTTGCTCTACATATATGGTACACCATTATTAATAAAATGTCAATAGTTTTCATGTATAAAAAAAGTGTCGGATTTTAGGCATATTTCACAATTCCACGTTCAATGGTTTGTGGTATAAAAAAGTTGACTTTTTAAAATAATGTTTGTATAATATATTTGTCTATGCTTTACGCATATGTGAGTTGAAAAATATTTGTATTCGGTACGATATGGAATGCAGCAAGTGGCAGACTGTCTTGGTGGCAGCCTGCCATTTGTTTTAGATGAAATAATCCTGCATTGCGGCTTGGGTGTTCAAACCTGTTTCATTATTATAATAGCTTTGATTTTCAAGAATGTATATGCCTGTGCCGTGATCATTGAGAACACCCTGAGAATAGAGATCCTTGAAAACGTTCATATAGACGGACACTGAATATTTCTGCAATGCTCTTCTTACTGACATATCACCATTACGCAAGGTTTCAACAAGTTCATGGCAAGTCTGGTCGTTAGGATCGTCGATAACGATAGAGATAGTGTCGGCGGAGATGTATTCAAACTGCATTGCATAGCTTCGGAATGGTATGCTGTATGGTGACATTAAGCCTTGGCGGTCGAATGAGTTGCTTTGTTCGTTATATTTCGCAATAGAGTTTTCAGCTATACGACTTTGGTTGAAGTTGAAAATGCCGTCGTAGTATTCTTTAATACAATCATAGGAAGTTATGTCTTGGTACTTTTCCAGCAAACCTTTTGTCTTGTTAATTCGCATGGCAAGGTCGCTTCCCTTGCGGTATGTTTCGTCAATGTCAAAAACGTACACATAGCCCTTGTCATCACGATTACATCTGCCCCCTGCCTGCAAAATACTGTCTAAACCTGAAAGCTGGCGGAAAACTGTGTTAAAGTCAAGGTCAACGCCTGCTTCTACAAGTGAAGTTGAAACTACTGTGATAGGCTCGCCCTTTTTAAGCTTCTTTCTTACTACTTCTATGACACGGCTTCTGTGGGCTGGGGTCATATTGGCGGAAAGGTGATATTTTTCACCTTGAACAAGGCTATAAAGCTCTGCCGCTGTTTTCTTGGTATTCACAACGATCAGGGCATTTTTACACTGAGAGGCATTTTCTGCAATGGTTTCAAGAGTGGTTTTGCCCATGTCTTTATATTCGCATTTCTTGAAATACTTAAAATTGGTTCGGTCGGTAACAAGCTTATTATAGTTCACATCAGGCAGGAACTTATCAAAAAGCTTAGAATAATCGGGCATTGTGGCGGAGAGAAAAAGGGCTTCGCTGTTAAGATACTTTGTTATATAGCCCACAGCTTTAAGGCAGGGGCGAAGAAGTTCTGTTGGAATAAGGTGTATTTCATCAAAAACTATCACGCTGTCACGGAGATTGTGGAGCTTTCGCAGTGCTGAACCTTTATAATGGTATATGGATTGGAAAAATTGCACGCTTGTGGTGATTATAAGTGGTGCGTCCCAATTTTCGCAGGTCCTTTTGAGCTTCTCTGCGGTTTTCTTTTCTTCCTCTGTGGTTCCGTCATAGGAATAGTTTGAATGATGCTGTAGGACAGGGAGAACGTCGCGAAACATCTCCTCGAAATCTTTGGCTGTTTGTTCTATAATGCTTGTGTATGGGATAACGTATATGATATGCTTTTTGCCGCTTTCAACGGCTTTTTCAAGGGCTATTTTAAGACTGCAAAGGGTCTTGCCACTGCCTGTTGGCATATCAAGGACGGATATGTGGCTGTCTTTTGTACAATGGTCTATAGCTTGCTTTTGTATACTGCTTCGTGCCTGCTGTAATTTGGTTTCAGAACGCATATTTTTCATGCGCTCATTAAGAATGGAAAGTGCCTTTTCAAAATCGCCGTTCATGCCACGTTCAACATTTTTATTGCAAAATACTTCGGTATCGAGAAAATCTGCGTCTGTCAGGCAAGAGAACACATACTTGGTGAAAAAGGCGTAACGCTCGATACGCTCGGTGGGGTCTTTTGTAGAAAGCAGTTCATTTAATGGCGGTGTTATTTCTTCCTGAGTTAGGGTGGCAAATTCTATTTCAGTGGCGTATGCGCTGTAGTCACTATCCCCTGTATATTCGTCTGCTCTTTTTAGTGTACCGTTTAAGGTTGGGCTGTCAGAGTTGTCTGCGCCTGTGCCGCCGTCCATAAGTCCTGTGTGGTGTCCTGCGATGCAATACTCCATAAGGGGTGCGAAACAATCGTTTTTATCTGCAAACTTTTTATACTCTAGTGCTCCGCAGGCAGCGTGGCTGAACTTTATATTATCGTCGTCCAATCGCCATTGATATTTAAGGGCGTATTTTCCTGTGTCGTGATCATAAGACGCTTTTTTAGCTAAAGGTTTCAGAAAGTCTACTGAAAAGCCCTCCGCCAATTTGCTTACGCCTATAAGGTGGGCTTTTACAGTTTGCCTTTCACCGTCCTCACGGGTATGTGCATAAAATTCCATGGTCATTCCTCCTTTTAGATATACAAGTTTATCTATGTTATTTTATTATAGCATACAATTTAATACTTGTGGGGAAAATTTTTGTACACATAAACAAACATTTGTACAAATTGTTATATTTTCATTATAATGCACTATAGTATGCAGGTCAACATAAAGCATCCGACATTTTGAAAATTCGACTTGATTATTATTTAAAAATGTGTTAAAATTAAACTGTAAGTAAATTTGTATTTTTTTAAAATGTTATGAGAGGAATTTATATGAAGTACAGACTTTTATACAATAAGATCACAGTAGTGGCTCTTTCGGCGATGTTGTCGCTGAGTGCTGTATCATGCGGTAAGCTTGACGCGAGCAAGCTTGACGGAAACGCTTTGACAGTGACCGAAACCGAGAGCAAAGCGGAAGTCAAAAAAACTGATGACAGCTCCAGTAAAAAAGAGGTCAAGGTGAATGAAGAAGAAAAGAAACAGCCAAGCTACACCTGCTCGCTGGTTTGCGTGGGCGACAACCTTATACACGACAACATTTATAATGAGGCGCTAAAGCTTGGCGGTGGTGAAAAATATGATTTCACGCAGGCTTATGAACACGTTACAAAGTACATAGAAGGCACTGATGTGGCTATAATCAATCAGGAAACGCTTGTTACAGACAGCGTTGAACCACAAAGCTATCCTATGTTCGCATCGCCGACGGCTGTGGGCGACAAAATAGTTGACATGGGCTTCAATGTGGTTTCTATGTCAAACAATCATGTTCTCGATCAGGGTGAGTCGGGGTTGATAAGCTCTCTTGATTACTGGGACACTAAGGACGTTGTACACTACGGTGCTTATCGTTCGCAGGAGGACGCTGACACTATCAAGACCATGGAAGTCAACGGCATAAAGTTCGCTTTTCTGGGATACATGGAGCACACCAACGGCAATTATCTCAGCGGTGACGGCGCACAGGTGATATATCTTGATGAAGAGGACAAGATAAAGGCTCAAATAGAAGAGGCTGACAAAATGGCGGACGTTGTTGTGGTTTCATGTCATTACGGCACAGAGATACAAAATGAGCTTAACGAACAGCAGACGGAGATAACGCCTAAGCTTGTAGAGTGGGGTGCTGACCTGATAATAGGCACGCAGGCGCACACTATCAGCACTTGCGGATATCTTGACAAGCCTGATGGCGGACAGGCGTTCGTTTACTACGGTTTGGGCAACTTTATTTCCACTATGTATGACACAAAGTCGCTTGTGGGACTTATTGGCAAGCTCAATGTTGTGAAGGACCCTGACACCAATGAGGTGACATTCGAGAACGTTAAGGCGATACCGATAATATCGCACTTTGAGGGTGATTCATACTATGGCGATTGGTACAACTGCACTGTTTATCCTTATGCGGAATACACTGACGAGCTGTTTGCCAAGAATTATGTTGAGGGCTTCACTCGTGAGAGCGTGAAGCAATGCTTGTCTTACATACCTGATGAGTTTCTTAGTATTGAGTAGTCGGGGCAATATGTAGGGGACGGCGCCCTCGACGTCCCGTTTGCAAAGTTGATAAAGAATATGATATTTCTGCGGACGACTTTTATGCCGTCCGCTTTTTTTGGGTATTGTGTAAAGGTTTACATATATCTTAATAAATTTATATAATGCAAATATCAATTCATGAAATGTTTACATTAAAATATGCTCAATCCATTAAAATACTTGCACATATCACTTTTTTACTATTGCAATTTAGGCAAATATGCTATAAAATATACATAAAGGGGGAGGAACAGACTTCCCGATAAAATTTTCATTTTTTTATATTCTGAAAACTATTTTAAATTTACAGGAGGGTTTATTACATGAAATTTGCTGACGGTTTCTGGCTCAACCAGAGAGGCTACGAAGTAAACTATGCAAATCAGGCTTTCGAGATCGAAGAGATCGAAAACGGATTCCTCGTTGTGGCAACACCTTTCGTTGTATACAACAGAGCTATGATGCTCGGAAGTGCTAATCTTGAGATCGCTTACACTTCAACTCAGGAGAACTGCGTAAAGGTAAGCATCACACACCACAAGGGTCATGTTGACAATGGTCCGCACTTTGTTCTCGAGGACAAGGGCTTCAAGCCACAGGTAACTGTTACAGACAAGGAAGCCGTACTTGTTACCGGCGACACAAAGCTCGTTGTTTCTAAGGAAAACTGGAGCTTCACATACTATTATAAGGATAAGAAACTCACAAGCGGTGGCTGGAGATCGACAGGCGTTATTTTTGAGAATGCTTACAAGCAGCAGGCAAGACTTCAGACACAGCTCGACGACACATTCTGG
>ERZ772867.2699-NODE-2699-length-16624-cov-6.794556_pt1 | contig 16624 bp, 18 predicted proteins | sample MGYA00511341_ERZ772867 | MGnify/ENA primary metagenome ERZ772867 (study PRJEB29015, sample SAMEA2737707) | human gut metagenome | biome: human gut; feature: human-associated habitat; material: faeces | place: China | collected 2012 ... | reverse complement strand
AGGGCTTGAGGCTACCGGACATTACAGCTACAACATTCTCGGGTTTCTTCTTGACTGCGGCCTGCCAACCTATGTCATAAACCCATTGCACACCAACCTCTACCGGAAAAGCCTGAGTCTTCGTAAAACCAAGACCGACCGGATCGATGCGCGAACCATTGCAACTATGCTCATGTCTGATGTGGACCTCAAGTCCTACACAGACACAGTATACCACAACGAGGAGCTAAAGTCACTCACAAGATACCGGTTTGACAAAGTTCGTGAGCGGGCACAGCTGAAAAGCTCCATTGCCAGATTGGTCTGTATTCTCTTTCCAGAACTGGAAAAGCTGGTCCCTACCCTCCATATGGCATCTGTTTACACACTTCTCAGCGAATTTCCAGGGGCCAAGCAGGTTGCATCCGCACACTTGACCCGGCTAACAAATTTGCTGCATGAGGCATCCAAAGGCCGTTACGGAAGAGAGAAAGCAATTCAAATCCGGGACGCTGCCAGAATATCCATTGGCTCTGCCATGCCGGCAAAGTCTCTGGAACTGAAGCACACCATTCATCTTATCCGCGAATTGGATGCGGAGATTGAGGAAATTGAAACGGAAATTGACTCCGTAATGGAAACGCTTCATTCTCCCATTACGTCCATTCCAGGCATCGGCAACCGCATGGGCGCTATGATTCTGGCTGAAGTCGGGGACTTCTCCAATTTTGATTCCGCAGATAAGATTCTGGCCTATGCCGGCCTCTCACCGTCCACCTACCAGTCGGGGCAGCTTACCAGCAGCTACGCCCACATGGAGAAACGAGGCTCCAGGTATCTGCGCTATGCCATTTTCAATGCCACGAAATTCGTTTGTAACTGGGATCCAACTTTTGCGGCCTACCTTGCAAAAAAACGGAATGAGGGAAAGCATTACAATGTCGCTATCTCCCATGCTGCCAAGAAGCTTGTGCGACTAATCTACACAATGGAGCAGACCAGGCAGCCATACAGACGAGCCGCTGTCTAAACCCTGTCAAGCTTTCCTTAGAGCGCTGTCAGTGGCGCTCTGCTTGCTATAACGTGTTTGCGTTTTACTTTTTTGCACCAGCACCGCTAAATTGGGCCTTGACTTTTAATAGTTAGTCTTTCTTTGTCGCTCTCCCGGTAATGGGAGGCGCGGTTGTCATGTACCATTTATCGTCCTAAACATTCTGTCAAATCGTGTAATGAATGTTTAGTGAGACGGCAAAAACATAATACTTCATATTATGTTTATTGGCTATATCAAATTTTTACAAATCTTTCGTCACATTTTCGTCACATTTTGCACTTGTTAATAAAATGCTAAAATTTATGATAGAAACGATGCCAGCCGGACAAATTCGCTTTTTTCAGTCTGTTTTGTGTTTACAAATATTCAAAAAGTATGTTATACTACCATTTAATTTCTCTTGTTAAAGAAAAGGAGGAACCCCACATGAGCAAAAAAAAGCTGCGGGATTTCGCCCCCATTCTGCTGGCACTGCTGTGCGCCGCCGTGTTCGGCGGGCTGATGCTGGCCGGTGTAATTGATCTGGAAACCATCCCGCAGCTGGTGGCGGATCAGCCTGCACTGGCCGTTTTGGTGGTGGCCGGTTTTTATGTGGCCAAGGGTTTTTCCGGTGTGGTTGTATACAATGTACTGGTAGTGGTCGTATCCATGATTTTTGATCTGCCTGCCGCGCTGCTGATTAACTCTCTCGGCACCGCCGTCACGCTGTCAATCTCTTATTTTTTGGGGCGAAGCACCCGGACAGAATCTCTGGAGGAGCTGCTGGATAAGCATCCGAAGATGAAACGCTACTTTACCTCCACGCAGAAATATGGATTTCTGTTCTGCTTTTCCGTGCATCTGCTGGGGCTCAATATGGAGCTGCTGGGGCTGCTGTTCGGTCTGCTGCGAACCGGATACCTGACATATCTGGCCGCATCATGGCTGGCCATTGCTCCGGGTATGATCTGCCTGACGATTGCCGGAGCGGAATTGAACCTTAGCTCCCCCCTGTTCTGGGTGATGCTGGCCATCAATACGGCCATGGTAATTTTCGGAATTACCTATACCGCCAAAAAAATCAGAAGCGAAAAGAAGGCTGAGCAGAAGTCTGCCAGCACAAGAACCGATGTGTGACAGCAAGCCCTACAGCCCACAAAATGCGGCTGTTTTCGTTTGGGAAACAGGGGGCCGCACTGCATCGCTCATATATCATTCATTCCGGTATACCGTTGACCAGCAGGCGCAGAGCCTGCTGAATATTTTTTACGGGGTGCAGACGCAGATTGGCAAGAGGCTTCAACTCCCGAGCCCGGTGCTCCGGAATCACACACTGGGTAAAGCCCAGACGCTGCACCTCACTGAGACGCTGCTCCAGATGGCTGATGCTGCGCACCTCGCCGGACAGGCCCACCTCGCCCATGGCGGCCATTTTCGACGGAACCGCCTTATCCAGATAGCTGGAGGCAATGGCCACCACGGCCGCCAGATCCGCCGCAGGCTCGTCCAAGGTCAGGCCGCCGATGATATTCAGATAGGCATCGCACTGGGACACCTTCAGCCCCCCCCGCTTTTCCAGCACCGCCAGAAGCATGGCTGCCCGGTTATAGTCAAATCCGTTGCTGGTGCGCCGGGGATTGGAGGCGCTTGCCGGAGCAACGAGAGCCTGCACCTCGGCCAGAACAGGACGCGCCCCCTCCATCACACAGGTGACGCAGGTGCCCGGTGCGTCCTCCGGCCTGCCGGAGAGCAGCATTTCCGAAGGATTCTCCACCTCACGCAGACCGCTGTCCATCATTTCAAAAACACCAATCTCATTGGTTGCGCCGAAGCGGTTTTTGGCTGCCCGGAGGATTCGATAGGTCATGTGCTGATCCCCTTCAAAATACAGGACACAGTCCACCATGTGCTCAAGCACCTTGGGCCCTGCGATAGAGCCCTCCTTATTCACATGGCCGATGACAAAAACCGTCACATCCTCCCCCTTGGCCAGCTGCATCAGCTTCATGGTGCAGTCCTTTACCTGCCCCACACCGCCTGCGGGAGAATCCAACTCCTCATTGTAAAGGGTCTGAATGGAGTCCACGATCAGCACATCCGGTTTTTCCTCATGAACGCATTCCAGCACAGTGCCCAGATTCGTTTCCGACAGCACATAAAGGCTTTCACTTTCTGCCTGCAGCCGTCTGGCCCGCAGCTTCAGCTGATAGGCAGACTCCTCGCCGGAGACATAGAGCACCTTGAACTGCTGGCCAAGATGCTTGCAGATCTGAAGCATCAAGGTGGATTTCCCGATGCCCGGCGCGCCGCCCACCAGCACCAGCGATCCTTTGACCGCGCCGCCGCCCAGCACACGATCCAGCTCACCCATGCCGGTTTGAAATCTTATTTCATCATTAGATTCAAGTTCTGTAATGGGAGATGCCTTCACAGAAGAAATGCTGTGCAGGCGTGTTTTTCCCCCGTTGGTTTTTCGCTCTGCCTGCTCCACAATGGTATTCCACGCGCCGCAGGCGGGGCAGCGCCCCGCCCATTTTGGTGTTTCATTGCCGCACTGTGTGCAATAAAATACGGTTTTTGTTTTCATGGGCTCCTCCCCTGTTCCTTTGTCATCTGCTCCAGATACCCGGCAGCAATGGCTGCGCCAAGCCGCGTCTGATGCACCGGCATTTGCAGCAGCCTCGCGTCCCCTTCGTTAGACAAAAAGCCGCATTCTACTAGAATGCCGGGTTTATCAATTTCCTTCATCAGATAAATCGTCTTGTCAATTTCCCGGGCAAACTTCTCATTACCCGGGTTGACAGACCGATTCAACGCCTGCTGAACCGACAAAGCGGTCTCTGCAGCGCCAGCCTGTGTGTTATAAAACACCTGCGCCCCATGCACAAGGCGGCTTTCCGGCAGACTGTTCTGATGTATGCTGATTAGAAAAGCGTGCTCTGCATCATTCACCATAGCAACCCGGTTTTTCAGATCCGACACTTTTTTCTCCCGCAGCGTTTCGGCACCCGGCGAATACACGGCGTTCTCGTTCTCTCGGGTCATGCGGGTCTGCTGCCCGGTAAAATCCAGCACCGCCTGAAGTCGTCTGGCAATTTGCAGGTTGATGCCGCTTTCCGCCACACCGCCGGAAGATACGGCGCCGCCATCCTCCCCGCCATGGCCGGCATCAAGGATCACAATGGGGCTGCGCTCCGTTTCCTGCACACCGGCTAAAGTGGGCCTGTCCCCTGTTGGGCGGAACAAAAGGCCCATGCACAGCGCAGACAGCACCAACCCTCCGCCCATAATGCGCGTTATCGTTCTGCGCCGAAGCACTACAATCATACGCCGCCCCCCTTTCGGGGCATTGTATGCGCCGCTGATTTTCTTTATTCTATCACAGGCAATTGAAAATGAAAATCCCCCAGTTTCCCTTTTCATCTGCCCGCCATACACTGGTATGTACCCAAACGGGCAACCTATATAAAGGGGGAACTACCTTTGTATTCCGAAAAATCCGCCGCGTCTGCGGACGCGGCCTCCGCTTCTTCCTGCAGACAGGGACAGGGACACCTGCCGGGGCACTGCGGCTCGCTGGCATTTCCTTATGTACCCATGCAGGAAAATAACCCCAAGCAGTATTCAAGACAGGAAGCCCTGCAGCAGGGCACCCTGTTTCCCGGACTTGACCTGCCCTTCCACCGGCAGCTGAAAAGCCGCTTTCCCGCCGTTAACAACGCGTTGTCGGAACTGATGGCTCTGGATTTCGCCGTGGATGAACTGGGACTGTATCTGGTAACCCATCCGGAAGATCAGGAAGCGCTTGAGCTTTACTGGAGCTATATTCGTCTGGCACAGGAGGGGCGCGACAAATACCGGCAGGCATACGGACCGCTGACACAGACAGATGTTACGCCGGGCAGCTATCGTTGGCTGAATGACCCATGGCCCTGGGATGAAGGAGGGAACGGCTGATGTTTGTATATGAAAAAAAGCTGCAATATCCTGTGCGTATCACAAATCCAAATCCGCGTCTCGCCGCGTTGATTATCAGTCAGTATGGTGGACCAGACGGTGAACTCGGCGCATCTTTGCGCTATCTCAGCCAGCGATACTCTATGCCTTATCCGGAACTGAAGGGACTGCTGACCGATATAGGCACAGAGGAACTGGGGCACCTTGAGATGATTGGAACCATCGTCCATCAGCTGACCCGGAACCTTTCCGAAAAAGATCTGAAAACCGCAGGGTTTGACGCCTACTTTGTGGACCATACCACCGGTGTGTATCCGGTAGCCGCCTCCGGCGCTCCGTGGAATGCTGCCTCCATGGCTGTCAAGGGCGATCTGATTGCCGACCTGACAGAGGATCTCGCTGCCGAGCAGAAGGCCCGGGTAACCTATGACAACATTCTTCGTCTATCCGACGATCCGGATGTAAATGATGTCATCAAGTTCCTGCGCGCCCGGGAGATCGTGCATTTTGAACGCTTCGGTGAGGGACTGCGGCTGGCCAAGGAAAAGCTGGACCAGAAAAATATCTATTATATGAATCCATCTTTCGATCAATAGGGAACTCTGCCGGGCCGGCCTTTGGCTGACCCGGCTCTGCTTTAAAAAAGCACTTGCATCTATAGCTGCAAGGCTGTATAATAAGGTTGAAATAACAGGGGAGCTTGTGAGAAAGCAGGCTGAGAGGAAGTTCTCAAACTTCGACCCTTTTACCTGATGCGGATAATGCCGCCGTAGGAAGTCACCGATTACCGATTGATTTTTTACAGGGGCGTCTGCGTGCAGCCCCTGTTTTTTACTGCTTTGAGAAAGGGGGAATCGGCCGCGCATGCCTGCGCCGGAGCAAGGGGGAGCGCCCTTGTTCTTGTAGATTTCAGCGATGGGAAGCCGTGTTCCGGCGTGAGAGGAAGCCAGTAAGCTTCGACCGACCTTCCGGGCGATTCTGATTGTAATCGCTGCCATCTTCAGGAAGCGACGCTGTAATCTGCCGTTTCCTACAACTTTAAAGGAGTATTTTTCTATGAAACAGAATTCTGTAAAAAAACTGGCAATCGCCGGTGTATTCTGCGCTGTGGCCGTTGTGGGCAGCCTGTTTTCCTTCCCTGTGTTCGGCAGCAAATGTGCACCGGTGCAGCATATGGTCAATATTCTCTGCGCGGTTCTGCTGGGGCCGGGTTACGGCGTGGGTGTGGCCTTCTGCGCCTCTTTGCTGCGCAACCTGCTGCAGCTTGGCAGCCTGATGGCCTTCCCGGGCAGCATGTTTGGCGCACTGCTGTGCGGTCTTGTCTACCATAAAACCAGGAATATCCCGGCTACGCTGCTGGGCGAAGTATTCGGCACGGCTGTTCTGGGCGGTCTGTGCGCCTATCCTGTAGCCATCTTCCTGATGGGGCAGAATGCCGCCGCCATCGCATTTTATGCCTATATCATCCCCTTCCTGATTTCTACAGCCGCCGGCGCTCTTATCTCCGCCGTGGTGCTTTATGGCCTGAAAAAGGCAGGCGCCCTGCAGAAGATGCAGGCCGGTCTTGCCATGTGAACCTGTAAACAAGGAGCTTTGCCATGTTTGAAACCATACTGGAAAATGTCCGCCGCAGTCACCCGCTGGTACACAGCATCACCAATTATGTAACGGCCAACGATTGCGCCAATCTCCTGCTTGCCTGCGGCGCATCCCCCATCATGGCAGATGACCCCGGCGAAGCCCCGGAAATCACGGCGCGTTGTGCGGGGCTGTACCTCAACCTCGGCACACTGCAGCAGGGAAAAATTCCTTCCTTCTTTCTCTGCGGGCACGAAGCAAACCGTCTCAACCTACCCATAGTTCTGGATCCGGTGGGAGTAGGTTCTTCCACGCTGCGTACCAGCACGGCCCTGCGCCTTCTTCAGGAGCTTCACCCTACCGTAATCCGCGGAAACAGTTCCGAAATCAAAGCGCTTGCCTCGGGCTGCGCCGGGGAGTCCGGCGTAGATGCCGCAGAGTGCGATCAGGTAACAGAGGATACCCTTGCCGATGCGGCAGCCTTTGTTAAGAGGTTCGCCGCCCGGACCGGTGCGGTCGTTGCCATGACCGGCGCAATTGACATCATTGCTGACGGGCAGCAGGCCTACTGCGTCCGCAATGGCCATCCCATGATGGCTTTTGTCACCGGAGCGGGCTGCCAGCTTTCCGCGCTTACCGCAGCCTTCGTCGCTGCAAATCCGCATGCCCCTCTCCTGTCCGCCGTTGCAGCCGCCTGCGCTATGGGCCTTGCCGGGGAAATTGCGCATTCGCGTCTGGCTCCTTTGGACGGCAGCGCCGCTTATCGCGGCTACCTCATTGACGCAATTTATAACCTCACGCCCCAGCAGCTTGAAGCCGGCTCCAAGCGGGAACCGCTGTAAATTGTCTCTTTTTCGCAACAGCCGGAGACACCGTGTAAAATGCGGCGTCTTCGGCTGTTTCATATCACTCTTTTGCAAATTTTGTTTTTTCCATACTATGTGGCTTGATTTTTCCCGGAAATGCGATACAATCAATTTGTAAGCAAATGGCGGAGGCATCCCCATTCCCCCCTGCCTCGCCCGGATTCTATCTGACATCAGGATGAAAAACGGCAAAGGAGAAGAATTATGATCTATTTTAACAGTGACTATCTGGAAGGTGCGCACCCGGCTGTCCTGCAGCGTCTGGTCGACACCAATCTGACACAGACGGTGGGCTACGGTGAAGATGACTTCTGCGCCGAAGCGTGCGAAAAGATTCGTCAGGCCTGTCAGGCGCCTGAGGCGGATGTTCATTTTCTGGTGGCCGGCACCCAGACCAATACCACGGTGATTGCCTCCATCCTGCGGCCTCATCAGGGCGTCATTTCCGCTGTCAGCGGTCATGTGAACTGCCATGAGGCCGGTGCGATCGAATCCACCGGGCATAAGGTACTGACTCTCCCGGCAGAGGGTGGAAAAATCACCGCGCAGCAGGTAGAGGAGTATATCCGGTGGCACGATAATGACGAAAGCTGTGAGCATATCGTCTACCCCGGCATGGTCTACATCTCCTACCCCACCGAGGGCGGCACCCTGTACACCAAATCTGAGCTTGCCGCCTTGCATGAGGTATGCCAGCGTCACGATATTCCTCTCTTTATTGACGGCGCTCGCCTGTGCTATGCCCTTGCGGCAGACGAGTGTGATCTGACACTGGCAGAGCTTGCCCATCTGTGCGATGTATTCTACATCGGCGGCACCAAGTGTGGCTTGCTGTTCGGCGAAGCTGTTGTTATCATGAAGGAGAGTCTGAAAAAGGACTTCCGTCCCATCATGAAGCAGCGCGGCGCTATGCTGGCCAAGGGGCGTCTGCTTGGCGTGCAGTTCAGCGCTCTGTTTACCGATGAGCTGTACCGGAAGGTAGGGCAGCACGCCATTTTCATGGCACATCAGATTCGGGACATTTTTGTTTCTGCCGGATACCCCCTTCTGTTCGACTCCCCCACCAACCAGCAGTACCCCATTCTCCCCGACACCGACCTTGCCATTTTGGGAAAAGAGTTTGGCTATGAATATTGGGAGCGGGTAGATGCATCCCATTCCGGCGTTCGTTTCTGCGCCAGCTGGGCCACCACGCAGGAAAATGTGGACGCTCTGCGCCGGGCCGTACAGGCCCTGCACCGGACATAAAGTCTGTCTGGTTCTACTTCGCCCCTCCAGTAACAGGGAAACCGGCGGCATATGCCGCCGGTTTCCCTTCTTTTGGCAGTCCTTCGGGTTACAGATTCTTCTCGTAGGACTCAATCATCTTCTTGACCATCTGGCCGCCCACACTGCCCGCCTCACGAGAGGTCAGGTCGCCGTTGTAGCCTTCCTTCAGGTTCACTCCCACCTCATTGGCAGCCTCCATCTTAAACTTATCCATGGCGGCGCGGGCCTGGGGAACATTCAGCTTGTTGCTATTCTTGGTAGACATAATTTTGTTTCTCCTTTCGTTGGATACCGGGCGATGGCCCGTTTTGGGTATCGCAACAATAGCATCTCCTGCGGCAATCCAAATATGCGCCAGGTAAAGCTGGTAATTCCTGTGAAATTCCCTGAAATATGTCAAAAAAGCAGTCAGAAAATTTATTCTGTTTTCCCGGCCTCAACTATGTTATAATGGTGCAATAAAAACTGAGGAGGCCAAGCATGCATGTTCTCGCCCATTTGCGCACCGTCAACCGCCACCGTCGGCTGGTGCGGCAATACTGCTTTCGGCTGGGCCTGTACCGGCAGGGCCTGATGCACGATCTAAGCAAATACAGCCCCACGGAATTCTGGCGCAGCGCCCGATATTACCAGGGCTACCGCAGCCCAAACGATCAGGAACGCATGGAAAACGGCGTCAGTCTGTCTTGGCTGCACCACAAAGGGCGCAACCGTCATCATTTTGAATACTGGATTGACTATTGCATTGCCCCGGACGGTTCTGTGCATATGGGCGGGTGCAAAATGCCCCAAAAATATGTGGCGGAAATGTTCTGCGACCGCATTGCCGCCTGCCGCGTTTATCAGGGCGCTGCCTACACCGACGCCTCCGCCTATGACTATTTCCAGCGCAGCAAGGGCCACATCTGGATTCACGAGGAAACCACCGCTCTTCTGGATCGCTGGCTGCTCCTGCTGAAAGAGCAGGGTGAGGAGGCTGCCTTTCGGCAAATCCGTCAGGAACTGTGCGAAAGCCCCACCTATTGATTGGAAGGCTGTCTCACGGGGTTGCACGATGGCGTTGCCATGTCCTTCCGGGCCGATACCGCTCTTTTTCTGACTCCGCCAATAAATTGACGACAAATTCCACAACTTCCCCCTTGCTTTTCCCGGTAATTCGTTATAAAATAGCGTTTGAACTATTTATGGAAGGTAGATTATTTGAGATGAGCCATCCCTACAAAACCCGGGCGGGCGGCGCCACGGTCACGGTGTTTGTGCCTTACGATTGCCAGAACCACTGCCCGTTTTGCATCAATAAAAAGGAGTACGCCGATTGCAGCGGCTTCAGTTTGGACGCGATTATTGAGAGCATCCGCACCATGGACACCATCACCCCCTACTGTGACTTTGTCTTCACCGGCGGCGAGCCGCTGGCCGACCTCAGCGCCCTGCAGAAGATGCTGGATGTGATTCCCTCCACTCATAAAATTTATATCAACACCACCTTCCCCGTGCAGCCCAATTGTCCCGCCGGGGAAATGCTGGCCTTTACCGAGAAAAACCGGGATAAGATCACCTGCATGAATATTTCCCGCCATCTGGTAAAGTATGTGGAGGAATCTCCCGACGAGGTCATTGCCAAAATCGCCTGTCCCACCCGCATCAATTGCGTGCTGTATAAGAACTATCCAGCCGACAGACTCACAGCTTATGTAGAGCGTTTTCTCCCCTACCGCATCCCCATCCAGTTCCGCTATGACTATACGGAGACTACCCCGGAAAACCTGTATGAAGAAGCGGATGATAAGATTTTGCAGGATCTGAAAAAGCAGTTCACCTATAAGGGGCTGGACGGTTGCCGCATGCGCAACGGCTTCCATTTCGAGTATAAGGGCCTGCACATGACCTATCATAAAACGCTCCCCTATTCCACCATCGTAGAAACCGGGGACGACGGCGTCACCTATGACATCCTCTATGATATTCTCATCAAGCAGAATGGCGAAATCCATTCCGATTGGACAGGCGTTAAGATGGATGTAGATGCCTATCGCAAGGTCGTTTTCGAGCCTTACGATTTGAAGGTGCTCAATGGCACCGTGGATTTCTGACAACCGAATTCATTGTTCTGCCACCGGGTAGGAATGCCAAAAGCATTCGCCGGCGCACCGTCAGGTCTTAGAAGGTGCGTCCGCGAATGCTTTTTCCGTCTCAGAAGGAGTTGCTTTATGAAAAAATGGATTGATTCTCTCACGCTCGCTGAAAAGGTTCTCTGGTCCGTTTCCTCCGCTGCCATCGTTCTGTCTTCTGCGTTCTTTGGCGGACAGGGCTGGCTGACACTTGTTACCTCGCTGATTGGTGCAACCTCTCTGTTGCTGTCTGCCAGAGGCCATTATCTGGGGCAGGCCCTGATGATTCTGTTTAGTCTTTTATACGGCGTCATTTCCTTCGGCTTTTCCTATTACGGTGAGATGCTCACCTATCTGGGCATGACCATGCCTATGGCGTTTCTTTCTCTCTGGTCATGGCTTCGCCACCCTCACCCCGGTCAGCAGACGCAGGTGCAGGTAGGGCGCCTTCTTCAGTGGGAGCTGTTCTTTCTGCCACTTGCCACCGCTGCCGTTACCTGTCTGTTTTATTTTCTGCTGGCCCATTTCCACACGGCCAATCTTCTGCCCAGTACCCTGTCTGTCGCCACCAGTTTCCTGGCTGTGTACCTCACCTTCCGTCGAAGCCCGTGGTACGCTGTTGGCTACGCTGTCAACGATGTGATTCTGGTTCTGCTGTGGCTGCTGGCCGCTCGTGAAGACCGGCGCTGCTTCTCCATGGTGATCTGCTTTCTGGCCTTTTTTGCCGGTGATCTCTACGGCTTTATCAGCTGGCGGCGGATGGCTCGCCGTCAGGCAGTGTCACAATAAAGGTTGCGCCGCACCCCACCTTTGAATACACCTGCACGCTGCCACCGCACAGCTCCACCGCCCGGCGTACAATGGCCAGCCCCAGTCCGTTGCCCCGTACCTCAGATAGCTGATCTGCCCGATAAAATTTGTCAAAAATATGCCTCTGCGTCTCTGCATCCATGCCGATGCCCGTGTCGGACACAGTCACTGTCACCTCTCCCGCTCCCCGGCGCAGCAGCACTGTAATCTGTCCGCCGGCCGGAGTAAAACGGATTGCATTGGAAATCAGGTTCGACCAGATATGCTCCACCAGTTCCTCATTTCCATAAAATTCCACCGGCTCCAGTTCTCCCTCCACGGTCAGTCCCTTTTGCAGCCAGCTGCGTTCCTGCAAATGAATGCACCGGCGCAGCTGCTCATCCAGACTGTAGCTGGTTTTTCCTGACACAATCTCCGTGTTTTCATACTGGGTCAATTCCAGAATATGGGTGCTCATAGCCGTCAGACGCTCTGCCTCCCGCACGATAGTGTCCGTATAGGTCTGCCGCTGCTCCTCTGTCAGATTCCGTGTCTGCAAAAGCTTCGCAAATCCCCGGATAGAGATCAGCGGTGTCTTGAACTCATGGGAAAAGGTATTCACAAAGTCAGACCGCAGCATCTCCACACTGCCCAGCTCCTCGGCCATCTTGTTAAAGCTCCGGATGTATTCCGCCACATCTCCTCTGGCGCCCCGAATCTCCACCCGCACGGAATAGTCCCCCGCCGCCACCGCCTGCGTGGCCTGCATCAGCCGGGCCAGCGGCTCCAGATACCTCTGGAAAATCAGGATTGCCAGCACTACCCCCAGAATGGCGCTGACTACCAGAATCAGGATTGACCACAGCAGCGTATAATCCTGGCTCTCCAGCCGTACCAGCTGCTCCACCAATGTGTAAATTCCCAACGCCAGCGCCGCGAATACCAGCACCAGTATCAGCACCAGCAGCGACATGGTGCCCAGCAAGCTGGCCGGCGGATTTTTCTGCCTATCTCTTTTTTTGCGCATTTTCTTCCTCCAGCGGCATCCCCATGTATCCAAAGCCCCGGATGGTGCGCACCTCAAAATCCCGGTTGTCCCGGAATCTGTCCCGCAGCCGCGAGATATACACCTCCACCGTATGCTCGTCCACTTCACTGTCCAGATCCCACAGGTCGTCAATCAGCTGCCGTTTTGTAAACAGCGTCCTCGGATAGCTCAGAAGCTTGAACAGCAGCATGAATTCTCTGGCTGTCAGCTGCTCGGTCCCCTGCGGGGTGATAACCTGCAAAGCATTCCGGTCCAGAACCGTGCTGCCCACCGTCAGCCGCCGTTCCGCCGTGCTGCGGTAACGCCGCAGCAGCGCTTCGATGCGCCAGAGCATCTCCTCCTCGTCCACCGGCTTGACCATATAATCGTCCGTTCCCGCCCGGAATCCTCTGCGTTTGTCCTCTTGCGTCACCCGGGCTGTCACCATCAGCACCGGCAGGTCGCAGTTTCCCTCCCGCAGCGTTCTGGTAAATTCGACGCCATCCAGCCGCGGCATCGTGATGTCCACCACCGCCAGATCGCACTGGTAGTGCTCCATCACCTCCAGCGCCTCCACGCCGTCCCGGGCAGGGCACGGCTCATACCCCGCCTGCCGCAGCACCTCGCACATCAGCAGCCGGGTGCTTTCGTCGTCCTCTGCCACCAGAATGCGGAACATATCCACTCCCCCTTTCAGGTTTTTCCTGATTGTACCACACTTTTCCGCAAAAATCGAGTTTTCTTAGAGGTTGGCTTGAGGTTTCTTCTATATAATGCTATAATGTACATTAGTCTATAGGAGGATAAGATTGTGTCCAAGCCTGTTTGTATTACCTACGACAGCACCTGCGACCTGACGCCCCAGCTGCTGGAGCGTTTCCGGATTCGCACCGTGCCCCTGACCATCCAGAGCGGCGAGCGTTCCTTCCCGGACGATGGCCGCTATACCTCTGCCGATCTTTACGCCGACTACCGGCGGGACGGCGTGCTTCCCAAGACCGCTGCTGTCAGCCCCCAGGAATTTAAGAATTTTTTCCGTCCCATTCTTTCCGAGGGGTATGATATTGTACACATCGACATCAGTTCTGACCTGTCCAGTACCTGCCAGAACGCCCTCATCGCCGCCCGCGAGCTGGAGGAGTTGGGCTGCATCCATGTGATCGACAGCCGCCAGCTATCCACCGGCGGGGCGCTGCTGGCCCTGCAGGGGGCCAAGCTGCGGGATCAGGGGGTGGACGCTGCTGAAATTGCCCGTCAGCTTCGTGAGCTGGCTCCCCATTCCGATACCAGCTTCGTGCTGGACACACTGGAATTTATGTGGAAAGGCGGCCGCTGTAAGGGCATCACCTCTCTGGGCGCCAATATGCTCAAGCTGAAGCCCTGTCTGGAAATGCGGAACGGCAACCTGACTATGTGTAAAAAGTACCGTGGTTCCATCGAAAAGGTCTACCGCCAGTATATCACCGAGCGTCTCGCCGGTAAGTCTGTGGTAGACGACTGGGTTTTCATCACCCACTCTGGCGAGGTATCTGAGCATACCCTGTCTGAACTGACAGCGCTGATTCGCAGCATCGCTCCCTTTAAAGAGGTATTCATCACCCAGGCCGGCTGCACTGTTTCCTCTCACTGCGGGCCAAAAACTCTGGGCGTACTGTTCTTACGAAAGGATTGATTTTTCATGCCGCCGCTGCTAAAGGGCATCGTATATTTGCTGGCGCTCAGCGCTCTGGCCCATCCTCTGGGACAGGCGCTCCCCCGCCGCTGGTTTCATTGGGAAAAGTGGCCTTGGGCAGCCGCTTCCTTTGAACAGGGCGGCCGCTTCTGGCGCAGGCTGGGCGTTCACCGGTGGAAGGATAAGGTGCCGGATATGAGCCGTTTGATGGGCGACATGGTGAAAAAAAAGCTCCAGCCGCAGGGCCGGACCGATTATGTCCTGCTGGTGCAGGAAACCTGTGTGGCAGAATGCGTTCATTTTGTGCTGATGCTTCTGGCTTTTGGTGCCTTTTTCTTCTGCCGCAGCGGCTGGATGGTTTTCTTTGTGGCTATTTATATTCTCCTGGGCAATCTGCCCTTTTGGATCATCCAGCGGTATAACCGGCCCAGATTGGTGCGTCTTGCACAGAAAGCGGGTAAAAAAGCATGAATGTAACCATCTTCACCTGTGCCACCGGCGGCGGCCATAACAGCACCGCTGCCGCTATCCAGTCTCAGTTATCCGCCATGGGGCACACGGGCATCATCCACGATGCGCTGGCCTTTCTTCCTAAATCCTCAGCGGAATTGATCAGCAAGGGGCACAACTTCGCCTATCGCTATGCCCCCAAGCTTTATGGCGTGGGCTATCGGTTTGAGGAGAAGCATCCCCCCACCATCTTCTATGAGCAGTCTGCCAAGGGGGCCGATGAATTGCTTCGCACGCTGCGCACCGACGGGGCCGATGCTGCTATCTGCGTCCATGTGTTTCCCGCCATGATGGTCACCGAGCTGCGTCGGCGTGGCCAGCTCTCCATCCCCGCTTATTTTGTTGCCACGGATTACACCTGCTCCCCCGGCGTGGGCGAGTTGGATATGGATGGTTTCTGCATTCCCCATGAGGCGCTGATGGATGAATTTACATCCTGCGGCGTCAAGCGGTCCCTGCTGTATGCCACCGGCATCCCCGTCTCCCCGGAGTTTTCCCAGCCCATGGACCGAAAGGCTCTGCGCCATACCCTCCACCTGGAGGACAAGCGTCGGATTCTGGTGCTGGCCTGCGGCAGCATGGGAGCCGGGCCTATGCGGACTGCGGCAGAAAAGCTGGCCCAGAATCTCAGCACCGATGATAAGCTTATCATGGTCTGCGGCAGCAACCGGCGGCTGTATCGCTACAGCAAGCTGGCTCTGGCTGAATACCCGCAGGTACAGGTGGTGGGCTTTACCAAACGGATGCCGCAGTATCTTCATGTGTGCGATGTGCTGATTACCAAGGCCGGCGGCCTCACCACCACCGAGGCAGTCGCCGCCGGCGTGCCTTTGGTGTATCTGAATGCCGTGCCCGGGTGTGAAACCCGTAATCTGGAATTCATGTCCTCCCGGGGATATGCCCTTGTGGCTGAGGATGAAACGGAGCTTCCTCCGCTGGTTCGCGGCCTTCTTTCCGGTGCTATCGACCCGGCCACCATGGTGCGCAACCGGGAAGGTACCTTCCCCCGCCACGCGGCCGAAAACATCTGCCGTCTGGTGTGCCCTCAGCCTTGACTACATAAGCATCCCACCAAAAAAGCCTTGCCGCCCGTTGGCGGCAAGGCTTTTCAGTTTTTCCAAAGCAGGCGAATCTCTTATTTTACATTCGGCACCACGGCAAAAATCACCAGCGGCTCCTTGCCGTCGTTCACTACGCTGTGTCCGTGTCCCACCGGGCAGTAGTGGCACATTCCCGGCAGCAGACGCACCTCCTGCCCCTCGTCATAGCACACGCCGCTGCCGGAAAGGATGTACATCACCTCATAGCTGTCCTCGTGCACATGCTGGCCGATCGAGCTGCCCACCGGCAGCGTCAGCTGCAAAATTTTCCCCTGTGCATCCTCCTGCTTGCGCATCAACGTGTCGCCCTTGCCGCCCTTAAAGTGGGGCACAACATTCTCCTGCATTGCGGAAAAATCCAGAATCATCTCGCATTTCCTCCCTGTCGCCTTATTTGTCCGCCCTGAAAATACCGGGCATGGTTTTTTTGATTGCGCTGCCGGTGGGCGTGTTGGCCAGTCCCCCCAGTGCCGTCTCCCGCAGCTCCACCGGCATCCGGCGGCCTACCTCGCCCATGGCGTCGATGACCTCATCCACCGGAATGCGGCTTTCAATGCCAGCCAGCGCCATGTCCGCAGCGGACACCGCATTCACCGCACCGATCACATTTCGCTTCACGCACGGCACCTCTACAAGGCCTGCCACCGGGTCACATACCAGCCCCAGCAGGTTCTTCAGCGCCATGGCCACAGCGTGGCCGATCTGCTGGCAGGTCCCGCCGTGCAGCGCCACC
>ERZ772867.2697-NODE-2697-length-16637-cov-3.586057_pt1 | contig 16637 bp, 19 predicted proteins | sample MGYA00511341_ERZ772867 | MGnify/ENA primary metagenome ERZ772867 (study PRJEB29015, sample SAMEA2737707) | human gut metagenome | biome: human gut; feature: human-associated habitat; material: faeces | place: China | collected 2012 ... | reverse complement strand
TGCGCGCCGTACCCCTCCTTCTGAAATGGCAGACACACCGCCGTCGTAAAGCCGCATTCTTCAAGGATTCGCTTGGATTGTACGGCAACTTTCATATCCTGATCCCGATATGGATTGGGGCACAAAATGATTTTTCTGCTTTTCAAAATCGGTCACTCCTTCAGTACGCTGTGGGACTGCTCCACAATGTCCGCCAAATTCACCTCTGCATCCTCTCCGGCATCTTTTTTCAAATACCCCAAATATTCAATATTCCCCTCCGGTCCACGAATCGGAGAATAGGTAATCCCAAGCACTGTAAAGTTATTCGCCCTTGCATGCTCCAGGAAGTGTTCCAATACTTCCAGATGCACAGCCTTATCGCGGACAACTCCCTTTTTTCCTACCTTTTCCCGGCCGGCCTCAAACTGCGGCTTGATCAAACAGGCAATCTCCCCATGCTTGGAAAGAAGCTGATACAGCGCCGGGAAAATCAGGCTCAGGGAGATAAAAGATACATCAATCGACGCAAACTCCAGCTCGTCCGGAATCTGCTCACGGGTCAGGTATCTGGCATTTGTTCTCTCCATACATACCACCCGCGGGTCATTGCGCAGCCGCCAATCCAACTGCCCATATCCAACATCCACGGCGTATACTTTTTTTGCCCCATTTTGCAGCATACAGTCTGTAAAACCGCCTGTTGAGGCGCCAATATCAGCGCAAACCTTCCCTTCCAATGTAATCGGAAAGGTCTTCATAGCTTTTTCCAGCTTCCAGCCTCCCCGGCTCACATAGGGCATTACATGACCCCGCACCTCAATAGAGGCATCATTGGCAATAGCCATGCCGGGCTTATCTGCTCGCTGTCCATTGACAAAGACAACGCCGCTCATAATAATTGCCTGTGCTTTCTGTCGGGATTCCGCCATTCCCTGCTGCGTCAGCAGCACATCCAGCCTTGTTTTATTGCTCATGCATTGTCTCCTTAATCGCTGCCGCAACAGATATTGCATCCAACCCCAAACGGTGGTACAACTCGTCCACACTGCCTTCCGGCGCAAGCGTACAGCCGCTGTTTTTAAGCAGCAGCCGTTCCGGACACGCACCCACCTGTGCAGCCACAGCAGCCAGCCGCTGTCCCACGCAGCAGGTAGCCAGACAGTCCTCCAGCACCAGCACATGGGGCGCCCGCTTCATAATTTTAGCCACCGTTTCCGCGCTCAATGGTGTAATGCGATTTAGCTTTACAATGCCTGTATGTATGCCATTTTTCTCCAATTCTTCTGCCGCTGCAATGGCCTGATTCACTAAAACGCCATAGGTCACAATGGTGAAATCCTCTCCTTCTCGCAAAACCGTCGCATCCTCCGCACCGCAGCAGCCCTGATACGCGCCTTCGCCGCCTCTTGGATAACGCACAGCCACCGGGCCGGTACATTCCAGTACAGCACGGCGCAGCATTTCCCGCAATTCCTGAAAGCTGGATGGACAGAAAACCTCCATTCCCGGAATCTGAGATAGGTACATCGGATCAAAGCAGCCATGGTGCGTCTCTCCATCCGCACCTACCAAACCGGCCCGATCTACTCCCAGCACCACATGCAGGCCGCTCAGCGACACATCATGGACCAGCATGTCAAAGCCTCGCTGCAAAAAACTGGAGTACACAGCAAACACGGGGATTAGCCCCTGCTTGGCCATGCCTGCACACATGGAAACGGCATGTCCTTCGGCAATGCCGACATCAAAAAAACGCTGCGGATAAGCATTTGCAAAGGGTGTCAGCCCGGTGCCGGAGGTCATAGCCGCCGTCACGGCGCAAATGCGATTGTCCTGCCCGGCCAATTCTGTGAGTGTCTCCCCAAAAACGCCGGAAAAAGATTTGCCCGATGCTTTCAGCGGCTTGCCGCTCTCCGTGTCAAAGGGCGGCGTCCCATGAAACCGCTCCGGCTCCTGCTGCGCATAAGTGTATCCCCTGCCTTTTTCCGTCAACACATGCAGCAGCACCGGTCCGTGCTTTTCTCTGGCCCATGTCAGCATCTGAGCCAGCTTTTTTACATCGTGTCCATCTACCGGTCCCATATAGGAAAAGCCCATTTTTTCAAACATGGTGCTTTCCGGCATCAGGCTGCTTTTCAGCCACTGCTTCACATCATGACTGGCTTCATATACCTTTTGCTTGGCCTGTGAGCCCTGCATCACCGTGCGATACCATTTTTTCAGGGAATTATATCCCTCCTGTGACCGCAGTCTCGCCAGATGCCGGCTCATGGCTCCCACATTCGCCTCAATGGACATGCCATTGTCATTCAGGATTACAATCATCGGCTCTCCGGATGCGCCTGCATCATTCAGCCCTTCAAAGCTGAGTCCACCCGTCATAGCGCCGTCGCCGATCAAAGCCAGCACATTATAGCTTCCGCCGGAAAGCGTTCTGGCCCGGGCCATGCCCAACGCCACCGAAACCGAGTTTGAAGCATGTCCCGCAATAAATGCATCATGCACGCTTTCATAGGGCTTCGGAAATCCGGAAAGTCCATCCAACTGCCGCAGCGTCGGAAACCGATCCCGCCGCCCCGTCAGCATTTTATGCACATAGCATTGGTGGCCCACATCGAAGACCAGCCTGTCATTGGCTGTGTCAAATACGCGGTGGATGGCCACCGTCAGTTCTACCACACCCAGATTGGATGCCAGATGCCCTCCGGTTCTTGATACATTTTCAATCAAAAAACGCCTTATCTCCCCACATAGGCGTTCCGTATCCTCCCAAGACAGTCGTTTTACATCCGATGGTCCGTTAATTCTCTCTAAAATCACTGCTACTTCCCCCGTTATCTGAACAGATGCAGCGTATTCATCAGCCTCGCCACCCGGTATACCACACTGGTGCTGTCGTCGATGGCAACGCGCTTTCCCAGCGCCTTTCCGCCAATGGTCACGCCGGAAATCAGCGCTGTCACAGCAATGGACAGCAAAATGCCTGGCACGCTGAGATTCCGCTGCAGTTCCGTCACGATTACTGCCGCCGTCGAGCCGCTGACGATGCCGCAAATGTCGCCCACCACATCATTGCAGAAGGACGACACCTGATTTGCCTTATTCAGCAGCCGTATGGCCTCGCGTCCGCCTTTTTCCTTGTGGGCCGCCATGGAGTGAAATGGCTTTGGATCTGCCGCCGTCACTGCCACGCCGATCATATCAAACACAATTCCCAGCCCCACAAATACCACCAGCACCAGCAGTGTTGCCAGCAGGCTTGCACCGGTCAGCACGGTGGATGAGCAGAAACTAAGCACTGCAGACAGCGCCACAGCCATTAAAAACACCCGCATAGGCCAGTGGTCATGCGCCTTTTGTGTTTTTTTCTTATTCTTGTCCCGATCACTCAAGACCAATCCCTCACTATCATCCATGATCCTACTGAACAGCGGCAACGGCAATGGTAAATCTTACGGCTTAGGTACGGGTTGGATTTCCCCACGGCTTACCTCTCGTTGCCGATCAGGCGGTTTCCCTTTAAAAGCCGTGCCGCGCTGTTACCAGACGCGATACCCGACTGCCACTTAGTCCGCACTGCAATCCCACTGCCATCCTTCTCGACAGCCTAGGTGATTTCCACAGCGGTCAGACCGTCTCTTAGCCTCTTTTGCAGAGGGGGTTTCAAGGAAATATCAGCCACCTCCCTGGCCGGGGAAATGACTGCATGGCTCTCCTATTCACCCGCTCCACGCAAGGCAGGCTACTCTGCACACAGCGTTCGCAGCGCCAAGCGCTGGGTAGCACCGCAATGCAGGTTCTCAATCTGCCTCGTACACAGGTCGCTTTACCACAAGGGAGTACGCCTGTGCACAACAGCAGGTCTCCACGAAAGCAGGGTCGGGTCCTCCATGCCATTGGAGGGCGCCCTGAATCCGCAGGCACGGCGCAGCCGTACCTCCCTCCAGCACCCACCCCAAACTGGGCGTAAGAAGCAAGCACCAGAGACTTCACAGTTGTGCCCTTAAAGGGATTTTTAGGCCCCTCTTACAAGGCGGCAGATCTGACTAGGATACTGCACCGTCATTCAGTAATTTAATATTTTAGCATAGTTCATTCAAATATACAATAGTTTTATGCAAAAACTAACAAAATCAAAACAATACCTCCCGCAGGTGCGGGAGGTATTGTTTTGATTTTCCGTTACTTGCTCCGGCCTACCATGCGGTCTGCCAGCTCCCAAAGAAATTCATGGTCAGGAATGTCCCGGATGGCTTCCTTGGCGGCGAGGGTACATTTCTCCACCTCTTGGGCACAGCCGTCCAGCCCCTTGAGATCGACGTATGTGACCTTGCCCTCGTCCTTGTCCGAGCCGATGGGCTTGCCGAACACGCTCTCATCCCCCATGACATCCAGCATATCATCCCGGATCTGGAAAGCCAGGCCCAGCTGCTCCGCATACTGCACAGCCTGCTGCCGCCAAAACATGGGCATTTTAGAGGCCACGCAGCCCAGCTCCGCCGCGGCGGAGATCATCACGCCAGTCTTCAGACGGTTCAGCGTGCTGAGTCCCTTCTCATCCCTCACATGGCACAGAGTGTCCAGCACCTGGCCGGCCACCATGCCATCAGCACCGCAGGCCCTTGCCAGGATTAAAGCTGCCTCTATACGGTTTTCAGCAGAAAGGCCCCGTGCCTGCAGGATTATTCGGAAGGCCTCCGGCTGCATGGCGTCTCCCGCCAGCACTGCAAGCGTTTCCCCATACACCTTGTGGTTGGTGGGCTTGCCTCGGCGGAGGTCATCGTCATCCATGCACGGCAGGTCATCGTGGATCAGAGAATAATTATGCACCAATTCCAAGGCGCAGGCATAGGGCAGGGCCAGGTGCCAATCAATGCCGCCCAGGCGGGCAAACTCCAGCGTCAGCACAGGGCGGATCCGCTTGCCCCCGGCCAAAAGGCTATAGCGAATGGACTCCTGGAGCTTGCCATAGGGCTTGTCCTCCGCAGAAAAAATCGTATTCAGATAGGTCTCAATAGCCTCCTGATAGGCGGTATATCGTTCTTGATAGCTCATTGATTTTCCTCCTCGGATAAAAAGTCTTCTTCAGCAGGTGCGCCGTCCGGTCCCTTGGAGAGCTTGACAACCTTTTGCTGGGCGGTATCCAGCTCTTTTCGGCAGGCAGCCAGGAGCTTACTGCCCTCGGAAAAAAGGGCCAGGGATTCACTCAGGGGGGCATCTCCCTGCTCCAGCAGGGAAACGATCTCTTCCAAACGGGTCATATTTTCTTCAAAGGTTGCTTTCTTCATGTTCCTCTCCCCTTTTCATTACTTGACATTGCAGACTGCCCTCCGCCAAACGCAGAAAGATATTTTCCCCTCGCTCCGCCTGGGTGCTGCTGCGCAGAAGGGTCTTGTCCGCCTTTTGCGCCACGCAGTAGCCCCGGCGCAGCACCCGCAGCGGGCTCATAGCATCCAAGGACGCGGCCGCATGGGTAAAGCGGCGGGTGTTTCTGTCGATCACGCGCTCCATGGCGGACACCAATCTCTCCTGTGTGAGATCCAACTGCATGCTGCGGTCCTGCAGAAAGGCCATGGGATCCGTCAATACACGCTTGCGCTGCAGCTCCCGGAGACGGCGGTCATACCCGTCTATTTTGTGCTGCTGGCTCTTGCACATACGTCCCGCCAGCATTTGCAGCTTGCGCCGCAGCTCTGCCTGGTCCGGCACGGCAAGCTCCGCAGCGTTGGACGGCGTGGAGGCACGGCGATCCGCCACAAGGTCGGAAATGGTCACATCCGGCTCATGGCCTACGGCGGAAATTACCGGAATATCCGATGCATAGATAGCCCGGGCCACGACTTCCTCATTAAAGGGCCACAGATCCTCAATGGAGCCGCCGCCCCGCCCCACTATGAGCACATCCGCCAGCCGATATCGGTTGGCATAGGTGATGGCGCCGGCGATCTCTCGGGCCGCCCCCTCCCCCTGCACCCGGACCGGCAGCAGAAGCACCTTACTCAGTGGATAGCGGCGGCGAAGGATGCGGATCATATCGTGGACAGCAGCCCCGGCAGGGCTGGTGACCACGGCGATGCGCCGGGGATAGGCCGGCAGGGGCTTTTTATGCTCCGGAGCAAACAGGCCCTGGGCGTGGAGCTTCTGCTTCAGCTGCTCAAAGGCAATATGCAGATCGCCCATCCCATCGGACACCAGACGGGTGCAGTAGAGCTGATAGGCACCATCCCGGGGATAGACGCTGATGCGGCCGGCGGCGATGACCTGCATACCGTTTTCCGGGCGAAAGCGCAAGTATTTAGCATACCCGACAAATAACACGCAGCGCAGGGCGCTCTGCCCATCCTTCAGGGTAAAATAATGGTGTCCGGAAGGATAGACCTTATAATTAGAGATTTCTCCCCGGATCAGAAGGTCATTCAGTGCGGGCTGCTGATCTACCAGCTGCTTCATATATTGATTGACCTCGCTGACCGTAAAAACACGCTGCTCCAAATACTCACCTCCACCGAAAAACAGGCAGAGCATTTCTGCCCTGCCTGAAATGCAGCCTTATTCCTTGATTTCCTCCCGCAGGAAGCTGCCAAGAATCCCGTTGACAAACCTTGCAACCTCCGGGGCATCATACTTTTTGGCAATGGTCACCGCCTCATTAATGGCGACGCCATGGGGAATATCCGGCATATAGAGGATCTCAAACATTGCCACCCGCATGATGGCCGAGGCTACCAGGCTGATGCGCTCAAAGCGCCAGCCCTGGGCATATTTTTCAATGTAGGAATCCAGCTCCGCCGCATGTTCACTGACGCCGCTGACCAGACGGCGGATATAGAGCCGCTGCTTTTCGTTGGGCAACTCGTTATATAGGTCATACTCCCCGGCCAGGTCGGCAAAGACCTCCGGCGAGAGCTGCTGATCCAAAAACTCATCCACGGGCAGCTCCGAAAAGCTGAGCTCGTAGGCAAGATGGACGGCAATCTCTCTGGCTGTGTTTCGTGTCATACAGGTTATTTCCTCTTCTCTCTTTGGTGGGATTTTAGTCGAAGCAAATGCCGCCGATCATCACGTTCACGGCACGAATAGAAAAGCCCGTCATGTCGTGCAGGGCGGCCAGGACAGCCTTCTGCACCTTGCCGGCCACCTCGGCCATGGCAAAGCCGTAGCGAATCATGACATACAGGGTGATGGACAGACCATCCTCCTCCGGCTCGATGACAACGCCTTTGGCAGACATCTTGCGCGCCGGCTTCAGGTCACCGCTGGTGGGACCCATCATAGCACTGACGCCCTCGGTCTCCAGTGCGGCCGCCGTGGCGATGGATGCCACCACATCCTCAGAGATCTGAATAGCCCCGGCAGACTCCTGCTGGGTGATATACTCTTTATTTTCAGCCATAGATTAAGCGCTCCTTGCAAATATAATGATACATTCTATTCTTTAGAAGTATACCATCCCGCAAGGAAAAATACAACCCCTTTTTATAGGCCCTTTAATCGGATTCCAAGACCTTAATCTGTGTAGGCTCATAGCCGGTCTCCTGAACCACTATGTCCATAATGCGGGCCACGTCCGTGGCGTCCAATCCGTCCGGATCGTCCACCACTACGCTGACGCTCTCGGCACCCATGAAGGCCACACAATCGGCATAGCCCTTGGCCGTGACCAGGTTCTCGATCTGCGACTCCGCCACGGTATAGCTCGCCAACACCTGCAGCGTTTCGGAGGCCTCGTTGAGCACCGATTGATCCGCATTTTCATCTGTGGACGCATCCTTGAGCATGTTGATGGCGTTGTCCCGGGCCTGCTTGCGGCTGAGCCGGGCTGTGGCAAAATAGTCGTTTTCCTTTTCCTCCGGCAGCGCGGCAGTGGCCGTCTCGCCGGCTTTTTCCCCGGATACCAGGGTGGATTCACCCAGCACCTTGGAGGTATCCTCCAGGGAGCCGGCATAGCGCCAGTTCATATACACTGCTGCACACACGAATAGCAGCACCGCCCCCACGACTGCCCGTTTTCTCCAATTCTTCTTCATTCTATGTCCTCCCGTTACGATGTCCACTTTGCCACCTGGATCCGATCGGACGGCAGACCGGTCAGCGCTTGCACCGTTTCCGTAATGGCCAGACGAACGGCGCTGCTGTCGGCACCCTGACACACCACCACTGCGCCCTGATAAACCGGATAATACCGATTTGTGACTACGACCTCCTGGCTGCTGCCTCGGTTCAGCGTTACCGTCTCTCGCTGCGTGCGATCCTGGTCTTTTTGGCTGTCCTCCGCCAGGGTCAGCCGGGTCCCGCTTTGCAGCGTCAGCATCAATCGGAGCTTCCCAACGCCATCGATCCGACCCAGGAGCTCCTCCATGCGCCGCTCCTCCGCCTCCAGGTCGAAGCTCTCCTCCGAGGCCCGTGCTTCCGCCGTCGGTTCTTCCGTCCCGGAGGAGACCGGAAGAAGCATCAGCATGACGCCCACCAGAACCACCAGCAGAACAAATTTGTACTTTTTCCATAGCTCACTCCATCTTACCTTTCCCATCATTTTTACCCTTCCGATGTCAACCATTTCTGGTGCTGTGCATCGATTCCCATGTCTTCCGCCACGATTTGAGACAATCCGGCGTGATAGGGGATATCCATGGTGACAGAGACCGGGACGAAAACATTTTCCTCCGTCTGCTCCGTTTCCACCTGGGGACTGCACATAAGGCCGAACGTCTGCGCCTGTTCCGATATATATGCACTGCACCGCTCCTGTATGAGCAGATCCATGTCCCGGGAATTTTTCTCCTGAAATGCCTTGATCTGCTCGTTAATCTGCCGGGAATAGTCATCGTAGGATAGCTGTAGCTTATCCAGATCCAACCGCTCGGCTCCCTGCAGGATGACCATAAGCAGCACCAAGCCACCGGTCACCCCGGCAATCTTCTTAACGCTGCCCTCCGGTAGGACAGAAGATAGCACCGTGAGGATCAGAGCTACCGCCATCAGACCCATCAGCCAAACTCGAAATGCATCCATCATACGCTCACCACCATCACAGACGATGCCACGGAGATCAGCAAAAGCGCTGCCGCTGCACCGGTCATCCCAAGCACTAAGCCGAAGGCGGTGCTCAGAGCTTCCACCAGCTTCACCAATGGCTCCGGCGCCACCGTGGCCGCAAAAAATGCCGAAAGCTTCAGCAGCAAATACTGCACACCCAATTTCAGAAACGGTAGGATACAGGCCGCCAAAATGGTCAGTGTGCCGAGAATGCCCACAGATTGCTTCAGCACGCCTGCCCCGGCCAGAATGGTATCTGCCGCATCGGATATAATGCTGCCAACCACGGGGATCGCCCCACCGATGGCTGAACGGGTCATCCGCAGGGTCAGGTTATCCGCTGATGAAGCGAAAGCTCCGGACAGGGTCAGATAGCTTGTGAACAAAACCAGACTCCCGGACAGCAGCCAGGTAATGCCCTTCTGCAGCCCACGGGCTATACCGCCCAACCGCCCGGAGGGCAGTATGGCATCCGTAGCGGAGAGCGCCACGAAAACCCACACCAGAGGCAACAGCAGACTATGGATCAGGCTCATGAGGAGGTCTGAAAAAAACACCGTAGTCACTTGGCGCACGCTGGCGGCCACCGCACCCCCGCCGGCGGCTGTGGCGGCGGAAAGCGTTGGTAAAAGCGCTTTGGAGAAAACGTTCAGCTCTTGGATGGTCTCCTCTCCAAGACCCATGAGATTTTTCATATTGCTCCCCACCGCCAGAAGAATCACCAGTGTGCCTACCAAGGGCACCGGATTAAACAGCTTACCGCCTCCGGCAGCGCTAAAGCAATCCTCCGCCACAGAGCAAAGCAAAATGGCGGACAGCACCAGGATTACTCCGCCCAGACTATCCTGCACGGTCACAATCAGCAGCTTGCAGGTCCGGTTCCATAGGCCGGATAGGCCATCATTCAGTGATGTAAAGCTATCACCCTTGTCGGTATCATCCAGAAACTCCCGGGCGCTGTCCGGGATGGCATCCGTCAGATCCCGGGGGATCTGCGCGGCACTAACCGGCACAATGCACCACATCAGAAGCAGCAAAACCAGTATTTTTCGCATTACAGCATCCCTCGCAGCAGCTCCCACACAGCGCCTAAAAGCGGAATAGACACGACCACGGCGCTGAAAGCGCCGACCGCTTCCACCACAGAGGCTATGGCCTTTTGATTCGCATCCCGGCACAGCTCTGCACCCGTGCGGCTGATGAGAGCTATTCCAACGGTTTTCATCAACGGCTGCAGCAGATCGGATGACAGGCCCCCGGCCCGGGCCATCTGCTCCAGCATAGCCAGGACTCGTTTCATATGCCCCAGCCCGAAGATAAGTGCCCCCGCGCAGACCGCCAAGGCCAGTAGAATAGCCAGCTCGGGGTTATTTTTCTGCAGCAATAGCGCAAGCAAGATGCCCACAAGGCAGATGGCGACTATCTTCCCCAGCTCCGTCATGGCTACAGGGAAAACAGGGACTTGATCAGGTCAAACAGGTCGCTGATCTGCCGCACCAGCATCATCAGCACCACCACCAATCCCGCCAAAGTGGTCATCATGGCCTGCTCCTCACGGCCACTGCGGGCCAGCACCAAATTCAGCACCGCCACCAGGATCCCCACGGCAGCAATCTTGAAAATCAAATCAACATCCATGTGTTCTCCTCACAGTAAAAGAATCACCAGTAGTCCGCAGCAGGAGGCCGTTATAGCCAAAGCCATTTTTTGCCGCTGCTGCTTGTCGGCCTGCCTGCACCTTAATACCGCATGCAGGGATTCGGCACAGGCACGCAGGTTTTCCCCGAGCCGTTGCCCATCACCGGATAGCTCCAGAGCGCAAAGCGTGTCCGCCGCCTGCGTCCATGGTATGGATCGGGCGGACAGGATCCATGAATCCTGTAAAGGCTCTCCCATTTCCATATGCTGTAAGATCAAGGAAAACATACTCCCGCAGTACGACCTCTCCGCCTGCTCCCGCAAAAGCTCCGGCATGGGCAGGCGGCGAAAGCGGATGGCGGCTTCCATCTGTTCCAGGGCCGAAGCCATATCCTGCAGAAAGAGGATTTCCGCCCGGGATTGACGCCAAAGCTGCACAAGCAGCCCTCCTCCCGCTCCCAGGATAAGCAGCGCGCCTATCACCTTGCTGCTCATAGATCCTTGAGCCGGTAGCGGCGAAGCCTGTCCGCCATTTGTATACAGATGGCTTTTTCAAAAATCTGTGTACGCTGCAGCTTGCGCAGCAAGGGCCTCCGCTGCAGGTCGGCGTCTGAGTCCGCATGGATAGTGGCCACAAAACGAACGCCGCAGTGGGCGGCTTCCTCCATGGCCAAAAGATCCTCTGCCTGGGTGATCTCGTCCACTGCAATGATCTGCGGATTGGCCGAGCGCAGCAGCATCGGAATGGCCACGGCCTTGGGGCAACCATCCATGACATCCGTATGGCAGCCAATCTCCATTTGCGCCATGCCCTGCACCATAACTGCCACCTCCCCCCGCTCATCCACCAAGGCAACCCGATGGGCCGGGATATTTTCCGCCCCATCGGATAAGCAGCGAACTAAATCCCGCAAGAGCGTGGTTTTGCCAAGGCCCGGCGGAGCAATGATGAGTGTGCTGCGAAACGCGCCATCCTGAAATAGTTGGGGTGCCAGGTCATCTGCCAGGCCCGGCATTTCCCGGGCAATGCGAACGCAAGCGGAGGACAGGCTGCGAAGATTGATGCTCCTACCCTCCTGCACGACGGCAGTGCCGCACAAGCCTATGCGAAAGCCGCCTTTGGCGGTTATGTATCCCCGAGCCATGGTCTCCGCGGCGGCATAGCGGGAATAACCCGTCACCGTATCGCACAGCAGCTCTATGTCTCCCTGAGTCACCACGGCCTCCTCCCCCACGACCTGCTCCCCCCGGGGCAGCAGCACCGTCATGGGATGGCCCGCCCGCAGGCGCAGCTCCTCCGCCTGTTCCTTCTGCCAATCCGGCAGCTGCAGTGCGATGCGCTGCCACCGCACCGGCAGCAGACGAGCCGCCTGCTCATACTGACTAATTGCATAGCGCTCCACCAAAGCGATCACGCCTCCTTTTCTCGGTTGTCCTACTGTATGAGAGGCTGTCCGCTTTTATGCAAAAAAATCCCCCGTGCCAGCAGCACAGGGGATGTAAGGCATATATTATTGCGGGCTAAACAAGGCGTTCATAAGCTGGGTATAGACTTGCTCCGGATTTTTCTGGAAACGTGCAGCCAGGTCTTTCGCCAGTTCCTCGGTGGCGGCCATTAGCTCCAGGTGCATCAGCTGATCCACATCATCGCTGAAACGCAGCTCCACGGTGAATGTACCGTTCTCCCGGGGGACGACCCGGGAACGGACCTGTGCCCGACGCAGCAGCATTTGATTATAGGCCGCCACGTTGCGATCCGTCAGCAGGCGCACGGACATGGGCAGGCTGCTCTCGCAAATTTCACTGTTACGCAGGCCCTTGGGTGTGATGGCGTACAGCCCCTCCGGAGAGAGTGTCAGATGCTCCGTCTGCACCAAGTCGTTCAGGCACTCGGAGAAAGAAAAATAATCAATACCGCTGTCGCACAGGGTCAGCTCCTGCATCCCCTCCATGGGGATTGGCTCCGAAACCCGGGCAGCAATGTACAGGATCAGGAATTTGATCTCCAATTTATCATGAATGAATGATGCGTCCATATTTCCGCCCCCCTTTTCTATGCACATTATACGGCAAATCCGACCATTTGTACAGGAAAAAATCAGCTTGCTGTTTCCCTTGGCACACACTCGCGTTCCCGCTGCATACACTGAAGTGAAAGAGGCTTCTTTCAGTACTTAATAGGAGGTTATCTGGATGCCTGAAAATGGAATGCCGGGCCCGGTCTGCGACTTGAGCAGCGTGAGAGAGTCCGTGTGTATTCACACTAAGAAAATCTTTGACAGCTGTAGGGATAAAGACTGTGTTGAAAGTCTAAGATTTTATCCCACCCAGGCGGCACAGGAGGTGCTAAGCACCGCGCAGATCATCAAGGGTGGATGCGCAGAGCTGCTGTACGTTTACACCGATGTAGAACCGATCACCTTTAACCGAGGATTTTACTCTATAGATATGCGGTTTTTCTACCGGGTGACGCTGCAGGTAGGTACCGGGACACCTCGATCCACCGAGGTGGAGGGTCTGTGCGTATTTGACAAACGCTGCATACTCTTTGGCAGTGAGGGCAGTGCCAAGACCTTCTCCTCCGGCACCGCCCTGGAGAATATTGCGCCGCAGAGGAGTCTGCCTGCGGCTGTGGTGGAGGCTGTGGATCCCATTGTACTGGATACCCGCATCACGGAGGACGGAAGCTCCTCCGGCACCGGCGAGGGTAGCGTTTCGGAAATCCCGGCCGCTATTGCCGCAGCATTCGCCAGTCCGCTGGTTTTAGACCCAACCGGGAATCGGCGTTACTATGTGACCCTGGGCCAATTCTCTCTGGTGCGGCTGGAGCGAGATACGCAGCTGCTGATCCCCGCCTACGACTACTGCATCCCGCAATCCGAGTGCAGCGGAGGCGATCCGGAAGATCCCTGTGGATTGTTCAAGAACGTATGCTTCCCCATGAGCGAATTTTTCCCACCCAACACTGTTGAAATGCCTAAGGACTATAACGGCACCCGAAGCTACTGCGCCTGCCACTAATAATAAGAAAACCGATGGAACTCCATCGGTTTTCTTTTTTGATGCATTTACAATATGTAATTTGCTGAAATGGCTGTTATTATTCTATGCATAGAATTTTGCCTACAGGCAGATACTGAAAATGATGCGAGCCAACAGAAGGATAAAACAATGATGAAGAACACTTCCATATTCTGCTGGTAGTATTTTTTTAGGGAGGATATACCGATGAAAGCCATTGTAAATCAAGATTCCTGCATCGGCTGTGGGCTGTGTATCAGCACCGTGCCGGAGGTCTTTGAGGTCAACGCCGACGGCAAAGCGGAGGCATCCGGCCACACCACCACGGAAAACAAGTCTGCTGTTCAGGAAGCCATTGATGCCTGCCCTGTGCAGGCCATTTCCTGGGATGACTAATCTGTTTGTGTATAAGAAAGCAAACCCTCCGGTATTAGACGGAGGGTTTGCTTTTCACTCTATATAATTTGTTATCCTACGCTTTTGTCCGAAGGACTACATTATCTTTACCAAGCCATTCCTCGCACTCCTGCACAAGGGCCGGATGGTTCATACAGGTGGTACCCAGCAGCTTGCCGGTGTCCGCCAGGCGGATCTTCACGGGCATCTGCCCTTCAAACATAGTCATCACCAGCTTCAGGTGCCGAAACTCCGGACTATCCAGGCTGGGGACCTTCAGATACAGGACCGATTTCTCCTTTTTAATATCCGCCTTGCCCGTCAACTGCTGCAGAGGATCCTGCTGGTATTCCAGCGGATAGATGGTGTCACACAGGATCTGCGGCGGTTTTTCATCCCGCACGGAGAGCCGCCCGGTCACCAGCACCGGGAGATTGACCTGCATATAGGAGCCGCACTGGTCAATGGAACGCTGGAAGCACAGCACCTCAATGGAGGCGATTTCGTCCTCCACCACCACATAGGCCATGAGGGAGTTGTTCTTTGTGGGCCTGGTTTTATTGGAGGTCACCACGCCGGCCACCCGAATACGCTGATCGTCCGCAAAGCGGGTGGGACCGCCCTCCTGCTCAAAATCCTCCAGAATATCATGGATAGGCACAGCGTGTGCCGCCTTGGCCAGATCCCGGTAATCGTTCATAGGATGGCCGGAGAGATACAGACCGGTGGTGGTCTTCTCCATGTTCATCTTTTCCACGGCGGAATACTCCGGAATATCCGGCAGCTGGATCTGATGGAGCTTGGCTGAAGCCGAGGGCCCCATGCTGAAAAAGTCCATCTGCCCCTCCAGATTTTGCTTGCGGGAGGCGGAAACGCTATCCATCACCGTTTCAAACACCGCCACCAGTTGCGAGCGCTTTGCACCCAGGGAATCAAATGCACCGCTGCGGATAAGATTCTCTACGGCGCGTTTGTTCATGTCCGTGCAGTCGTCCATGCGCTGGCAGAAGTCCAAAAATGATGTAAAGGGGCCTTCCTTGTCACGCCGCCGGATCAGCGTTTGTATAAAGCCTCGGCCAATGTTTTTAATGGCCACCAGGCCAAAGCGGATATTCTCCCCGTCCACGGTGAAGCCGCCGTAGGAATGGTTGATATCCGGCGGCAGGACCTGGATGCCGCAATCCCGGCACTCGGCGATATACTCGGCCACCTTGTCCGAATTATGCAGCACTGAGGTCAGCAGGGCCGCCATGTACTCCTTGGTATAGTGGCACTTGAAATACGCCGTCTGATAGGCCACCACCGCATAGCTGACGGCGTGGGCCTTGTTGAAGGCGTAGTTGGCGAAGTCGTAGATTTCGTCGTAAATAGCCTCGGCCGTGGCTTCGGGAATTCCGTTTGCGATGCAGCCCTTGATGCCCCGCTCCGCATCACCGTGGACGAAGGAGTAGCGCTCCTTTTCAATCTCCTTGGCCTTTTTCTTGGAGATGGCACGGCGCACCATATCCGCCTGGCCCAAAGAGTACCCGCCCAGCTGCTGGAAAATCTGAATGACCTGCTCCTGGTAGACAATGCATCCATAGGTCACGGACAGAATTGGCTCCAAGGACGGGTGCTTATAGGTGATGAGCCCGGGGTCCTGCTTGCAGGCGATAAAGCGGGGGATGGAATCCATGGGGCCAGGACGGTATAAGGCTATGATAGCCGTGATATCCTCAATGCTTTGGGGCTTGAGACCCAGGCATACGCCTGTCATGCCCGTAGATTCCATCTGGAAAACACCGGAGGTCTTTCCCTGGGTGAGCATCTGGAAAACCTGCGGATCATCCATTGGGATCTTCAGCAGGTCAAAGTGCTCGCTCTGGGGCAGCATTTTAATGGCGTCATCCAGCACCGTCAGGTTTCGCAGACCCAAAAAGTCCATTTTCAGCAGGCCCAGCTCCTCCAGCGTCACCATAGTGTACTGGCAGACGATGGACTCATCGTTCCGGGCCAAAGGTACATATTCATACACCGGCTTCTTGGTAATGACCACGCCGGCAGCATGGGTGGATGCGTGGCGGGGCATGCCCTCCAGGGCCTTGGCCATATCGATGAGCCGGCGGATCTTTGGGTCAGCCTCATACTGGTCCTTCAGCTGCTTGGACAGCTTCAGGGCATCGTCCAGCGTAATGTGAAGGGTGGCCGGCACCAGCTTGGCCACGGAATCTACTTCGTTATAGGGTATGCTCAGCACCCGGCCCACGTCCCGGATGGCGGCACGGGCAGCCATGGTGCCGAAGGTGACGATCTGGGCCACATGGTCATCGCCGTATTTGCGGCGGACATAGTCCACCACTTCCTCGCGGCGGGTATCGCCGAAGTCCATATCAATATCGGGCATAGACACCCGCTCGGGGTTTAGAAACCGCTCAAAGTAGAGGTTATACTCCATGGGATCAATGTCCGTGATGTGCAGGCAGTAGGACACCATGCTCCCGGCGGCCGAGCCGCGCCCCGGTCCCACAGGGATACCCGCGCTCTTGGCATAGCGGACAAAGTCGGAGACGATGAGGAAATAGTCG
>ERZ772867.2695-NODE-2695-length-16642-cov-4.473383_pt1 | contig 16642 bp, 21 predicted proteins | sample MGYA00511341_ERZ772867 | MGnify/ENA primary metagenome ERZ772867 (study PRJEB29015, sample SAMEA2737707) | human gut metagenome | biome: human gut; feature: human-associated habitat; material: faeces | place: China | collected 2012 ... | reverse complement strand
CGCCCCGTTTGCCGAAAATTTTAGAACAACAGGTCTGACACTTTAGCACGTTAAAGTGTTAAACTTCACCGCGTTAAAGTGGTAACGTGTGAAGCGTTGAAATCTCCAGGCGTTATCCAGGTATCATCCGGCTGTAATTGTTAACAAACTATGAACTATAAAAGATCAATAAATCTTCTGACAAGAGGTTAAATTATATCATTGTTTATATTCTGATATTTGCTATAATATAATCAGAAAGAGAAAAGAAAACAAAGACGTCAAGGAAAGACTTGAAGAAAGGAATAATAATGAAAGTATTGGTTGCATGTGAAGAATCACAGAGAGTAACAATTGAGTTGAGAAAATTAGGGAATGAAGCTTATTCTTGTGATTTACTTGACTGTTCTGGTAATCATCCGGAGTGGCACATCAAGAAAGACGTTACTTTATTATTGAATGGAAATTGCATTTTTAGCACTGTTGATGGAGTAGAGCATGAAATTTCTGGTAAGTGGGATATGATCATAGCATTTCCCCCATGTACATATTTGACTGTAACGGGTAACAGATGGTTTAATTATGAAAAGTATGGAGATAAAGCAATTCAAAGGATGTCAGATAGAAATGATGCTATCAAGTTTTTTATGAGAATTGCAAATGCTGATTGTGACAGAATAGCAATTGAAAATCCTGTTGGTGTAATGAGTACACAATGGAGAAAACCAGATCAAATTATACAGCCTTATCAATACGGGGATGCATACGAAAAGCGGACTTGTTTATGGTTAAAGGGCTTGCCAATGCTTTCACCAACAAAAATTGTAGAGACTCCAGATAGAATCCAGTTTAAGTCTGGAAAAACAATGGCGAAGTGGTATGTAGAAGCTGGGAATCTTTCAAAAGAACAAAGGGCATTAGTAAGATCAAAGACTTTTCCTGGAATAGCTAAAGCTATGGCGGAACAGTGGGGAAATGATTGCAATTATGCAAAGAATCTAAGAAAAACTTCTTTTTATGGCATGTTTGGCAGTTTCCCGACAATCACAGAAATGTACAATAACAAGTGTTTTTGTTGTCCAGCTGACAGACAAGGAAATCGGTGTGGCGGTGAACAATGGTGCAAGGAAACATGGAAACGATATGAAGCAATTATCAATCCAGAATGGCATCACGTCAACCTTGCAACCCTTGCAAATATCGACTTTGATATGTTAGATAAAAAGAGACAGGTATATCTCAAAGCGCACCGCGAACTAAAGCGAACGTTACTAGACTTAAGTAAGTGTAAAGCAGGGCATACGTACGAAGCTAGAGCACGCAAATTCATGCGCGACATGATATCACAATATTATGATAATGAAATATCTTATGCAATGCGCAAATACTTAGATTTACAATTATCAATGTCAAATGTCGTCAATGGTGTATGGAGTTCATATGTTGAACCCGCGATGGGCTTGCATGAATCACGTAGATATAGTAGACCAACATTAACATACTAAAATAATATTACAGCTGTCATAACGGCTTGACGGTGAGAAATGGAGTAAATATGAATCTTTATGGAATTTACAAGCGCAACACAATCGACAATGTACCAGAAATGAACGCATTATTAGATGACACCCGTGATTATTGTTACAGACGCGGCTTGCACTATGTCACATGTGCAGACGTTCCAGGCTATATGAATGAAGGTTGCTCAACCGTACACGCATATAATGGAAAGTATGGAAAAGGCGTAGTTCGCACAAGACCATGTTTTTATAAGGGCAGACGTTCAACCAATTATATGACAATTGAATACTGGGTGTCTCGTGACGACATACACAAGAGATTAACAGGAGAAAGTGAGGTATTAGCATGTCAGAATTAAGAGAATATCAAATAGAATATTATGACGTTGCAAACGATACAAACGACTATATGACAATTTTTGCATATAGTGTACATCAGGCAAGAAAGATTTTCTATATGACAACAACCGGGAAATATATTGCATATGTTGAGAGTATTAACAGAAAGTGAGGATTGACCATGGATGCATTAACCACAAAACAGAAATACCAGATGTATGATGAAATCGGAGAATTAGTTCTCAAATATGGCAAGGACAAAACAACAAAACGAATGATTGCATCATTTTTTCAAGAAGTCCAAAAGGTTGAAACTTCAAAAGAGCTTATAAGCATGTCATTTGTCTTAACATCCCTTGCCTATCTTCTGGAAATTACATTCCCAACCAAATAATAAACAAAAAAGCCGCCAAATATTGGCGGCTTTTATTAAAGAGTTGGATTATAGGTAATAAAAGCTGATGTAATAGTAAGCGGTAATGACGGGTCAATACTTCCGCCTGGAATCATTCCAATTAAATGATTGCCGACAACTTCAATTAAACCACGATCTACCATAGGAGTAACGAAACCTATGCACTCAGTAGCAGGCATTGAATCTTGTTCGATTGATACGGATATATACATTGTTGCTCCGTAGTTCGTTGGTAACTTTGAACCAATTTGTAAATTATATATATTTGATATATATACAAATTTGGAATCAATGACCATATATCGAGTAGTTGGAATGGTAGTATCTCCGACAGTTAAATTCAATTGTGCATTTCGTTTATAGTCAACACTTTTAATATTTGCAAGATCATTCTCAACACTTTCCCCCCCAACTATCTACATACTCGAACGCATTAACAACCTCATCCCTCAGCTTTCTCACCCCTCTCCAGAACGCAAGATTAGAAAACCGTTCTGGTAGATTCTACATAGGTTCTAAATATTTCAATAAATCCATATATAATACCTCTCTTTCTAATTAACCATTCTCAGCGATACAATAAATATATAAATCCCAGGCTGTTGCAATTGATACATCTTCCGCATTTGGGACAGCCGCTAAGGTAATGCTTTGTGGCACAATTGCAAGTTTTGCATTAGTTCCAGTTTTTGGAATTTGTAAACGTACATCGGCTTGTACCGCAAAACTTGTATATGCCCACTTATTATCAATTTTAACAATGGTACTGTCTTTAGTTAAAAAAGGAATGTAACTTGTCATAAGCTTAACTTCATCCATCGTGTACCCAAACTCTTGTGTTAATGTAAGGTTGAAAAAACCATTAGCGGGATATAAAGCATCAGCCTTGAAATTTGGTGCAACGGCATTTATTTGTGGAATGGTTGGTTTAGAAGTCCAGACGCTTTTACGTACCGCAATGAATGGTAACTTTACAAGAGCAACAGGTTGACCTAAATAGCCTATTTGAATAGTTCGCTTCGGTTTTGTCACTGTGTCATGCCATTTTAAATTGTTGGATAATTCCCAGTTTGATTTACTGTCACCGCTTGCGAAGTCAATAACATTTGTGCAAAACCAGTCCCACCATGCGCCCCAAACGGTCGCCCAGACTGAATCATTGTCGGTTAAATCAAGAATTGTCTGAGGTGGAATGATGTTAAGATTCTTCAACAAATCTTCCAACTTTTTCACCCTAGTTTCTAACGCGGTTAAGTCAGATTCTAAAATCTCAATTGACTTGTTAATATTAGAAATTGATTGCTGTATATTTGTAATATCACCTTCAACAGTCGTTAATCTGTTTTCGACATTATCTAAACGTTGCTCAATATTTGTAATATCACCTTCAACAGTCGTTAATCTGTTTTCAACATTGTCTAAACGTTGCTCAATATTTGAAATGTCATTTTTGATATTAGTCAATTCGTTTTGGATATTCTGTAACTCATTTTCGATATTCGTTACTCTAGTATCAAGTGACTCATACTTTGCATACAAATCTTTTAAAGATTCTTCTACACTTTTTGCCCACGCATTAAATTCGTCATTAAATTCATTCAATGCGTCAATAACGTCATTTAGTTTCGCCCACAAAGCACATACCTTTTGCAGAAGTGACAAACAATCATCAAAAAGCAAAGGAATCGTAAATTGATGATGCCAACAAAAGCCCAAATGCTCTTTGTTAGGCGGATTGATAATAGGTATATTCGCCATAGTTACACCTCACTTTCATAATTCTACTCACATTATAACACAAGTTCCGCTTTCGTCAATCACCTAAAAAGCCCCAAAAAATTATGTTTCAGTTTATCACAAATTTCCGATTCAAAATTCCAAACCGCTGTCGTGTAGCTCTGTGCATTAGACGCGGCTGTTCCGCTTGACCCCGTGTGAGTTGTGCTATCATCAACATGATTTTTGCTCACATTTGTCAGATAATTGTCATCGAGTAAATCCGTTTGCCCTTGCGGTGTGTCAAGAAACTTGTGACAATCATCGGAAGTATGAACGTTTTTGCTGTTGTCCGTTTCAAACATATTCTTTGCGTTATACGCTTCAAACCGTGCCTTAAGCTTGATATTCAGTTCGGGCATAATTCGCGCCATATCACCTCTCATGTGCTCACGGAAAAGAAAATCTGTCTCATAACCAATTTCCCACTCCAGAAAATGCCGAATGATCATATCGTTAATTGGCTTTCTAAATTCCTCACTGAAAAGCGGATAATCGTCAAGCCCAAAAGCCGCAAAATTATAATTATCAAACAAGCTCTTATTAGACTTCCTGTCATTTCCGACTTGAGCATTCTGCAAAATATCATATACATGGAGCGTATAAGCCGCCCCCACATCATACCAATACTTATCATTATCCAAAAAATTAGTATCAATCATTGGAATTGTCATTATCCTCACCCTCACTTTCTTGAGCTTCTAAACCACTGTTCTTAACTTCCTTCACTGTCTCTCTATTGGTGTCCATAACTGAAAATTGGTCTAGCAGTCCAACATCACCAATATTTGAGTCATTAAACGTAGCCTTAACATTCAAGCCGAATTTCTTGTTGCATTGATCACAGAAATTTTGTCTTGCCTGCTCATAAGAATTTCTTAAAACCATAAGTGTAGGCGCGTCTTGCATCACTTCAAGGCTTGAAACCTGTGCAACTTTCGATTGTGTGCGTCCGTTAACACCCAACATAAACATAAAGTCCGACATTAGCATAGACTTCAGTTGTTCCACATTTCCCGCAACAAATGGCGCGGGTGTCTGATATACAATTTGGCGTATATCATCATACTGACTTTTAAGCGGTGACATATCTCTTGTATAGACAACAGGTTTATGACCTGCAATTTGCTCATAGATATTGGCAAACGTTAGCTCCTGTCCATCTGGTGCATTTAAGATGGCGGGTGTGTTCTGTGCTTTTAAATTCACGTTTATGCACCTGTCGCATTCGTAAAGCAACGCGGCATAGTGTCGACATAAACCGTTAATAGAAACGACGTCATAGTCTGTGTACGGTGACAAGCTAGCCGTCAATGTAGCAACTTCGCTCAAGTCTTTACTAACCGTATTCACGAACGTCTTACATTGATACTTTGTTGCACCGCCATACCACGTCTTAGTACTTGATGTTGTGCAATCTCCGACGACATAAAATCCATCTTCTTTCCAGAGTCCCCCCAACTTACCAAGTACAAAATTTTCATTGAGAATGTTATTTGCATGTCGGTAAACGTCATCGTCATCAAATGGCAACCCCTCAAAAGTCCAAGCGTCAACAGCAATCCTACGCAAAAAAGTATAATACAGACCGATAGTTAAAAGGTTTTCTGTCTGTGTATTCTGATTTTTGGTATTTCTTTTCAAATCACAACACCTCACTTTCTAAATTATACACGGAAATTGGTGCATTTATCATTCACCTTCACCCTCACCCCACACCCCTCAGCCTTCCACCCTCATTTTACCATATTGACCGTCATTGTCAATTACCAATTTTCAGTGGTAGCACATTCGCAAAGTATTTTAAAGACCAATAAGGACAAAACATACTTCTAGCATCAATTCCCCCTATTGGTGGGGGCGGTGTTGTTGGTTGTACAACCTCAGTTGTGCCACTACCAGTTGCACTTCCAGCATTTCCACCAGCCGGATTGACGGGGGCTTTTGAGTCTGAGTCTGAAATTGTACCTTCGCCAATTTGAATAACGCCTGTTTGGGACGCCATGTCAGCAAAGACGCGGTTGTACTGTGTATTTGTCCATCTGTCTCCGTCATAGTAACCAGTTTTAGCGTTTTGACGTGCCATGACCAATTTTATCCAATCACTTTCTGTCTCTTTTCCTGTTGTGCCAACAAAAATATCTTGTACAGCATCCCAATGACCACTGTCGCGAATTGCGATACTTGCGGCAGTGCCAACAGCATAAGCACCGATGTTAGATACATCATAGCCCAAATGTTTTTGTATGTTGGTTCGTATCAATTGGTAATAGTCGTTAAACATCGCCCAATTTTGCATTTTTGAAAATTCTGCCAAGTGATTATTTGTGTAGTCGATGAAAAGCTGTTTTAATCCAGCGTTATTGATAAGTGCGGGATTTTTTACTCCCAAATCGATGTACGGTTGAAAACCGCTAAAGAGGTTCGGATACTGTTGCACACAAAATTGCATAAACGGAACTAAACCGTATTCATAGTCAAACTGATATCGCCCGTAAGCTTGCCCACCGTCACCGTTTATATACCAACCGCTAATATCTGAATATTCTTTACCAGATTCAAAATATTGCCAATTTATCCACATTCGCGCACCAACTTGCTCATTTTCTTTCTTTTCTTCCGGAACAGGCTGTGTCGATTCTGAATTTTGTACAACTATAGCCGTATGCCCAGGCATGTGTAGAATGTCGCCCACTTGCAAGTTATCACCTGTTGTCAAATATTTACTGTCATACAATATATCAAACAGCTCTGTGTTTTTAAGCTGTTCTAGTTCGTTGTATGTATTCATACTTGTACTTACTAGAATATTGAGACAATTTAATATACATGCAACTAAAGCAGAGCAGTCAGTTGCGCAAGGTACTTTAACGTCTTTTGGTTTCCACCCGACTTTTCGACACTCATTTGTAAAAGTTTCCCTTCTATGTTGATTGTAACCAACATTTTGATTGTCGCATGATTCTATCATAAGTGTAGCAATTCCACGGGCGACGTCTGGGCGGTTGCGAATACGTGCCACCCAATCCCAGCGCCTACCGTCTCCAGTTTGTGGAAACCACCCTGTTACGCGGACTTCAAGTCCGTTTTGATCTCCGTCTCTACCACCCCATAAATTGCCGTTTTCATCTTTTGAAGCTTCACCAATATATGTTGCCATATCAACCGCCCTCACTTTCTGGAAAATGATTTTCCAATATTTTATCAGTGTGTTTAAAATTTGAAATGCCATGCCAAAACCACACACCACTATCAAGGCGATTTGTTATGTATGCGATTGCGTTTTGTGGCGCGTCATTTGCCGTGACAATCGCACCGCTTGTGTGTACATAGTTCACAATTGGCAACGAATCAATTACAATGTCGGCAAGACTGCCATTGTAGTTGTAGCCGTACATGCAGAAGTAGTTGTTAAATTTTTTGATATCTTGCAAAGATGGATAATACCATGCAACAGAAATCATAGGGAAAAGTGCGTTATACATTGCTATAGTTCCAGTAGGATTTCCAATTGTTAGGTCTGATTCTTCAAATTTTGCACCCAAATTTTCTGCAAAAGTTTCCGCGGCTTGCAGCTCACCTTTAATGTCAAGTGAAAAAAGATTTCCGATTGACGCAACGCCAAAGTTTCCAAAGTCACGCATAACACCGCTATTGTTTAGCTGTGTAGTCGATAACTGTACACTATCCCACGTACTACTTGCAAGCGAATAGTCTCCGTTTGTTCCGTTTCCGTACTGCTCTGGTGTTATAACAATACCGCCTAATTGTGACTGGTTAGCCGCCCACTTGAATTTAAACTTTTTGGCTAGCAGTGCAGACTCATCAAAATAACGGAAATCATATTCTTTAGCACTTCCACCGCAATTGACTGTTAACTTGTTAAATTGTGGGGAAGTGTAAAGCTTATTCCACAAAGGTTTTTCAACAAAGGATTGCACCAACTCAACCTCTCCTGTCCTGTTGTCAACCTTATCAAGATTTTCGCCGCTTATGTCAGTGGCAAAAAACTTTGGCACGTGATATGCTCCAATTATGTCTTCCTGTCTACCACACTTTGCATAGCGTTTAACTACTTCTAACGCTTGTGCTCTTGACAGCTTACTTGTGTTACTTTGGACTATGCCGCCGCATTCGCAAGGGTTGACAGATACCAACGAAAAGAAATTATTGATTTGCCCGTAATCGCCCATGGCGAAATTTGCAATTGCCGCGTAGAAATCGCTCGATCTATCTTTGTATGTATCAGTGTCGTTTGCTGTCATAAGATAAACGCTATCATCATCATCTTTATGAAATCCATACTCAGTTCGTGCAATTTCCCACCTGTCAACTTGTGTTGGTTCGGGGTAAAAGTTTGCAAAAAGCCCGTCACTTGCTGGGTGCTGTCTCATGATTGGGGATGGATGGAATGTGAATTTATCCAGGTAAGTCGCCCAATAATCAACAGATGTATTTACATATGTAAGTTTGTTGTTTACATACTGATAATCAATGATATAAGCAAATTCAATTCGCGACTCGTTTTGATATGCCATGTAGTTATAGCGTTTTATTTCATCTGCTCTTACTGGACAGCGGAACGTTTGCCCCTGTCTTTCCCACGTCACATTATCATAACGCTTATAAGGAAGAACGCTGAGAAGTTCTTTTAAAAACCCCTCAGCGTTTCTCTCTGTTGGGATCAACAAATGCTTACCGCTGTCGTCGAATGGCGAGTCAAACAAGTATACAGTTGTCATAAAATCCCCCCTTTATTTATGCCTGTTTACAAATCGCAACAGCATTTCCCCACGGTCTAATGCCGTATGTTTGCCAAACGTTCAAGTACTGATTCTGATACATTCCCGCGGCATTGTAGAAGTCACCGCTTGTACTCAGATTGTCGCGGTACTCGAAAGTATTAACATCTGCAAGTACTGCAAGAATGTTTTGATCATCATTGATGGTTTTCCAATATTTTGTTACTGGATCAACTGCAGATCTAAAATCAAGATAATCAAAGTTAGGGAATGGTGTGACACGTCCTACTAACTCCGCTTTGCTCATGTTGAAAGCACCCGCAAGTGTCTCAACATTGCAATTTACTAAAACGTCACTTCTTATAAACAGATATAAACTGTCAGATGGTGTCCATGTGATAGCGGGTGTCGCGTCTGCAATTCCCTGTGCTGTTGCATATGCCTGGTAGTTGTTGAAGTCACTTGAAGCATGTGTGATATCAAGTGCAATTTTCTGAATTGTCTTGATAAAGCCGACAGATGAAGCGGCAGGGTCTGCCTCATCCCATGGAATTTCCTTCTTAACTACTACGTTGTTTTTAACGGAAGTCTGAATCAACTTCTTGATAAGGTTTTCTTCCTCGATCTCGTTACCACTGAAAAGACTTGTCACCATGCCTGTCACCATACTGTCAAGCTGCTCCCATGACGTGAAAGCTCCTTCCAAAAGTTCACGGGGAATTGTTACTGGAAACTGTCGTCTACGATTCTGTCGGAAATAACAAGTTTTAACGTCTGGTTTTGTAACTTGTAAAAGCGTTGCTCCAAGAGAAATATCATAGTCACGTCCAAGCGCTGGGTTGACATAATTCATTTCCATATCGGTTCCGAGTGGAAAACCTTCCTTTTTTAGCATTTCATACTGATTGGTATACATCTTAGATTCCACGGACTGGATGACAATTTTATTTACAACATAGTGTAAAAATTGATTCATGAATGGAGCATATTTGACGATTGGCGTCATGGCGTGACTAATGGAAGTTGCCACGGTAACTTCGCCTGTTGCCCTCATGTATTCGTTTGAGGAATTTTTTCTCGCATCGTTAAAAAGATTCACTCCGCGCTGTGCGCTTGTCAGCGGTTTTGTTGTTTTTGCCATAAATTTTCTACCTCACTTTCTATATATGTTCCACGTGGAACATTAACTATAATAGCTTAAAATATCATCGGTTGTGACTTCCTCTTTTTCTTCTTCCTCATCCTCTTTAACTTTTGAAGACGGAGAAATTGAAGTTGTAACACGGTTGAACAGCTCTAAGTTCTGTTTGCTGAGTCTGTCGTTTTCCGTTTTTAGTGTTGCGTTTTCTGTTGCAATAGCCTTCTCAGCTTCATTTGAAGCTTTTGCCATATCTAACACATCCACAACAATTCTTCGCATTTCATCAACCGTCATGCCGTCTGGAATGTTTAAAGTTGTCACCATCTTTTCAATATCAATCATGCTTTCGCCCCCTCATAGTTAATATTAGCAAAATGAAAACTGTGCTCCCATTCATATTCTGCAATTCTGCCTAATTCAATGGTATGCCCCTCTTTTGGCATGTGCAGAAAGAAACCATAGCCAATGTCAATGCCGACATGTCTACCTTTGCCGCCAAAAGATGAGTATAATCCGTTTCCTTCTGTTCCTAAAAGCGGTGTAGTCTTTTCTGCTCCGTCATGATAGTGTCCAGTGCTATAATTTTGCACACCTACAACGGCGGAGACAAAACCGCTACAATCATATCCAATTTTACCACGCGAGAACGCTTTATAAGCGGCTAACTCTTGCGTTGTATACTTCGAGAAATACGCTGGTTCAAGGCTGATTAAAGTGTTCATCACTTCATCGGTTAGGACTTGCCCTTTTGCACCGTAAAAATATGCATATTCATCACGGTGATAAAACATAAATAACGCTTTTTTGATAACTTCATAATATGTCATGCTTTCACCTCATCTTCCAATTTTGTTTTAATCTCTGATATCATTTCCCTCAGTGAGTTAATAGCATTTGTCAACTCTTTTGTTTCCTCTTTATGAACGTCTGTCTGGTACTTGATATAGTAACACAAGATTAACGTCATACAGATCGGAAAGCCTACACTTGTAATTATCTGTGTAACTGCACTTACATCCATCACAACACCTCACTTTCTAAAAAGGTGGGCGTGTCTCCACGCCCGTGCTGACAGTTTGCACAACTACCCCGTTCTTCGCGGTCTGTCTGGTAGTCCCTAACTATAGTTTAACATATATTTAATTTCTGTCAATAAGTACACGTTTGATTAAGTCATTAAATTTTTCGCTTGCCTCTTTTGAACTTGCACAGATTTGTGACGTTCGTTTATAGTATAACATCCACTCAATCAATTTTCTTGTTGTCGGTAAATATAACTCATTTGTGAGTATATTGTTTTTTGATTTATATTTACCGTCTACAATTACCATTGGACAACGTTGTTTTTCTGGAAAAATTACTGTTATTCCAAAGTCTGCTATATAGACACGGTTGGTTTTAACCGTTAACTCTGCGTACCACTTCCATGATAAATGATTAAAAATGTCGGGGTATACTTCTTCTTGCCAAGCTCCATTTATAGTCATGTCATTTGTTTGGGACTCATAAACGGCTAAATGTTTTGACACGTGTGCTTTTTTTGGCGGTTCGGTATACAGAACACAAATTTTCAGTGCATCGCCATCCTCAAGTTTACGATTGAAAATGTAAACTTTTCCCTGTTCTAGTTTACGTGCATCAATGTTGTAATAATCAAACAGAGGGCTTTTGGGGTTGATACTGTTTGCACATGCTACAATTTTAACATCTTTTCTTCTTCTAACTATAGTTGAAAGCTGTTGACTATAACCTTTCAAAAATTCATTTCTGGAAAGTGGTATAATTGTAGTAGTGTCAACATCTTCGATAAATTCATCTAAAAATATAGTTTTAACGCTATCGTATCCATTACCTTTGTATTTCATCCATGAAGCTATTGAAGAACTATAGCCACATGGTGAGTATACCCATTTATTGTTACGTCCCAATTCTTGTTTGCGGTAAACACCACTATAGTAATTCAAGTTCGCTTCTTCTTTCCATAGCGTTTTTTCAACATACGGCTTGATGTTGGCGACTGCACCCCATGCTCTACCACGGATAAGATAATCTTCGCGTGTACGCATGTATACAAATTGTGCGCCTGTTGCGTTATAGTCGTCAAACAACCCCTTGAAAACTGAGTATGTTTTACCCGCGGAACGTTCACCAAAAACAATGTAAACATCAGCGTTTAAAGTATACAATGATGGAATGTTTATATAGGTTTCGTCACCTACTGTTATATAAAGATTTTCAATTTCCATGTTATTCTCCTATCTTTTCTAATATTATTGGTGATAAATGTTTGGTTTTTACCGTAAACTTTTCTAAACGTTTACTTATATCTACATCTGTATTTTCTTTCTTGCCGTCTTTTGTTATTATTGTCGGCTTGATGCTATAAACGTCTATTCCAATCAACGCTCCATATTCAGGCGAGATTGACAGTGTGTAAGTGGTATCTTCTATCCACGTGCCGCCATTGTCGTAAGTTTCGATTGCGTTTGTAGTTGGGTGTGATATTGTACGCCCCGACACGTCTGCATCAAAAGTGGTAAAAACTTCAAAATCTTCGATTGATTTTAGATATTTCACGGCTTTTTTAGACAATCCCGACACTGTCATTTTTAGCGTACCGTCAGCTTCTTGATATATGTACTTTTTTGCGCCATAGGTCTTGAATTTCAACCATGAACCTTTCTTTTTTGTTTCCCAGTCAAAAACTCCCAAATCTGGTAAAGTGTAGTCAAGGTCATAACGCTTGATAGCAAGGTTAACTTTATATATTGCGTATTCGTTATATCCGTTTATAACGTTTAAGCATTCTTCTCGATTGATAACTTTCGCGCTGTCGGTGTCACAATATAGTACATTTCTATCAATTCTTGCTACTATGTCGTGCATTAAATGGTAGCGTGTCCACGCGGGTATAAAAACGCCTATTTGATAAGGTAAGAAACTTCTAAACGATTTATAAAATTTCTCAAGCTGTGCGGAAATTTCTTCTTTGTTTGTGATTGCACAGTGTTCTAAACTCCATTTTGTGCCATCAAGTGTAACAACGTCGTGAATAGGGTCTTGAACAAACATTCCATAAAAAGAGTTAACGCGGTTCTTTGCTTTTCCGTAATTGAGTTCTTCACCCTCTACATCTTTTAAACTTTGCTTTTTGTTGTAGTATTTAAGCATAGTCGATACTATACCAGACGGCAAGTAGTCAGCTCTACAATAGTAGCATTCATCAACACGGATAGCATCTATTTTGTACATGCGTAGAATAATAGCAAGGTCAAGGCTAGTGCATGTTGTTTTTATCATGTCGGCTTTATAAATTCGCCCGTTATCAAGTACGCTATCGCTTGAGACTTCACAATGTGAGGATGATAAAAATGTCATCGTACCTTTAGCGCGAACGTTCTTTGCTGTGATTGTACAAATAAACAGATAATTGTCTGTGTTGATTAACCGTTTTAAGTCGTAAATGTTAGCATTTGGCAAGCGTTTAAGCGGTGCGACTGGAAATTTCTCTGTCGCGATTGCGAACGGGTACGCACTACCAAAATCATAACTATCAACATTTTCCATGATTTGTCCCGCGTACATATAGTTAGCGTGAGTATAACCGCCCATGAAAGCTTTTCGACAAATCACATATCTGTCATAGTCAAGCGAAGTGTTCCTAAACATCTTCATCCACTTTGGATCTTTTTTCATGATAGCGCGAAGCTCATCACGTAAAAAACCTGTGTTTGTGTATGGAAATTCATAGAAAGGTTTCCCTTCCTGTTCTTCCAGCTGATGTATTTTCGCCACCATTATTTCAACGTCTCGATATGTATAGCGTTCTTTGTCTTGCGGCAATGCTTCGCCTGGTTTCACAATATCTTTGTAGTTCATTTCAAGCTTTTCAAGTCCTACATCTTCTCCACATTCCGCCAAACCCTTATTAGTTAACTTATAGCTGCATCGAAACTCTAAAACATCATCTATAATAAGATATAGCGGTTCGTGAGTATCCATGTAGAAGCCGCCTGTCATGGTGTGTCCTTCTAAGTTCCTAATTATAGCTTCCATTTCATATGATAAGTTATGCACATAAACAATGATGCGGTTCTCGCCTTGAGTTGCAAATGTTTGATATTGGCTATGCAAGTAATCATATAAATTTGACCATGATGAGCATGTGTTATAGTTATAGTCACTATCCATCACTGACCAATGCCATGTATAGATTATGTCACAATCTTCTGTTATGTGTTCGTGAGTCGTTTCAATGTCAAAACAAAGAAACTTTTTACAATATGAAATTTTTTCTTTTCGTTTTGCCATTGTCTACACCTCTCTTAAATGTCGTCAAAATCTTGATCAAGAGATAACCACTCTCCGGAACTACCTTCACGTTGTACATCTAAAAACCATGCATCAAGGTCAACATCTTCGGGATTCATTGCCACTAAACCATCGAAACCACTACCTAGTGTATTTCCAGCCCAGTTAGCATAAGCAAGTAGCTGTTCACTATCATACTGCTCACCCTCATGAGCTGATTGCCAGGCACCCATATATGTTGTCATTTTCTTCCAATCTTCAAAAGATAGGTTTTTGAGTTTTGGGTGATTCTCTATCATTTTCTGGTATGCTTTATTTTGTAGCTGTCTATATCCCGTGTAAGTGGATTGTTTAGCATTTAATATCTCGATAGCGGTTGATACTTTTTTCTGAATCGCTTGCAAGGATAAGCCTTGATACTTAATATCGAACCCTTTATATCTATCATAGATAGGATTTATTTCCCCAGTATAACGTTTACCGCGTTCGCTGAAATATTCTTTAAGGGTTGCAAGCCTGGTTTGTGCTCTTTTGCCTAAAGTTCTGAGCAACAGAAGCGATTCATCTTTTGTGTAGTGTTTCTTGAGCAACACATACTTTCCATTAGACACGTCATATAAAATCCCTTTTGCGCGTTGGACTTCGCCAACACGCTCTTTTTGCTTACTTGCCATACTCCTCTACCTCTCTTTCTGTAAAAGGCTCGATGTAGCCGCTTGCGATTGCGCTTTGAATCATTTCATCTGCTGTCATGTGATAGAGTGGAGCGTATACTTCGAGTGATTCTCTAACTTCTCTGTAATACTTGAGTCTCAAAACAGGTGTTTTAATATCATCAAGTGCTCTCAAGACAATAGCGTGTTGAAGTTCTAATAATTGGCTTTCTAAATACATATTCAATACCTCACTTTCATTTTTGTTCTTTCAGTTTAACATATAAATATGAACAAATATGAGATATTTTGTAAACAAATTGTTAACATTATGTAATTATAAAAGGGACTGTTTCCAGTCCCCTTATTGATGTAAAATGAACAAACTTGATTAACTTCCGTTCTATTATTTGGAGTCAACCGCACTGTTGACCGTTTGCCGCGTTTAAAAGCTTCTTACCATAATTTTAAAGAATGTCTGTCCAGAGTTCCTTGAAATACCTGTTGTACATTCAATGATAAAATCATGCCCATCTGCAATAGCATCCGTTAACAAATCGGAAATCTTGTCAATTTCACGTGCAACACCTGTTGCGTAAATGCCAAAACCTTCTCCAGTTTCCATACAGAGATAGTAAGTGATTTTCCCTGTTACATCATCAGTACCAACTACAATTCCTAAAAGCTTACCAGATGGTTTTGCGTCCTTCGCAAGTGCTGTTGTACCATTGATTTTTACAAGCTTTACGCATTTTTCGTCTCCAGATACCAGTTTAAAATTCTTCATAATTTTGAATCTCCTTTTTTGTGTTATTTGTTTGAAGTGTAATGTTATGTAGTATTATCAGATCAGATTATATTGCGTGTTGTGTTATAGTCTACGGCGGTATACCAGATAAATAGAAGTTATAGTCTAGCTCGTAACGTGTAAAAGTTGCGATAGTGCGTTTTGTCGCCATTGTTAAAAGTGAAAGTATAATAGACAACTTTCTCTGTTTCCACTCTCTGTAACTCTCCTCTAATTTGGTTTGTAAAATACCCCTCACAGAGTAGAGAAGAATCGAGGTCGTAAAAATTGATTGTTCCATCTGATAAAGTCTCCTTTATGGTGGTGCGCTTGTCAACAAAGTTAATTCTTGTCGTTTCTGGAATGTTGATTTTTCTAATCGGTTTACTCATCGTCATCCTCACTTGTACATAATTCGAAAATGGTAAAACGTACCGCTTCTTCAATTTCTTCAAGACCTAAAATGTCTATAAGATCTTCACCCTCATTATTGATTATTGCCAAACATTTTACCATCCCAACTCTAGCGTCTTTCCATTCGGGCTTTATTGTTGTAAAATCTCCATCACTGATGTGCGAAATGACAAAACGGTTAAAATTGTATAGTCCTATACATACCGCGTTAGCGGCAATTTTCTTCATCATCTTTTTAACATCTTCGCTTTCAACTTTCGACACATTTTTCCCACTCTTGATATTTTTCTCAGCCAATAAGATTAACTCTCTCTTTTCATCAAATGTCATTGTTTCAATCCTCACTTTCTTTATTTGCGTTTGATGTTTGTTTCTTTCTTGTTACATCTATATAGTACCATGGTTTGATTTTTTGTCTAGTGATATTTTTTAATTTCATGTACGGATTTTATTGACCTTTTATAGTTCATAGTTTGTTAACAATTACAGCCGGATGATACCTGGACAACGCCTGGATAACGCCTGGATGTTTCAACACTTTCACACATTACCACTTTAACGCGGT
>ERZ772867.2688-NODE-2688-length-16680-cov-2.662075_pt1 | contig 16680 bp, 10 predicted proteins | sample MGYA00511341_ERZ772867 | MGnify/ENA primary metagenome ERZ772867 (study PRJEB29015, sample SAMEA2737707) | human gut metagenome | biome: human gut; feature: human-associated habitat; material: faeces | place: China | collected 2012 ... | reverse complement strand
GTGCTTGCAGATACCCCGTCCCATGTTCCGACGGTACTGTTTGAAACAGGAGATCCGAACATCAGCGTTCGGCTGGATTGTCTGGACAACGAGGCGACGGATGGTGAAGCGCTGATCATCCGGGCACAGATCGCATGGCTGTCGGCGGAAATGCTGCAGGATATTCAGGCGCGCCTGGCGGCAGCGGCAAGGAGGAAAGGTTTTTGGTTTTAAAGATAAAAGAAACAATTCAGAATAATCTGGTAAAGAAAAGATACCGCTGGTATCAGGAGCAGATTCAGAAACAGACCCTCACCTATGACGAGTGGATTCGGGAAAAGGAAGCACAGGAGGACGAGGCACTGCGCGCAGAGCACAGGGCAGAGCACGCAGAGGTGATCTCCTACGATGAGTGCCGCGCGGATTTTGATGTGCGTCGGTATGCCCACGGCACGACGCCGGCGGACGTCCTGATTTTCCACGCGCCGGACGCAAGCCCGGACACGAGAGGCATTTCACATGTGCTCAGCTGGTTTGAAGCCCATCCTGAAACGGTGATCGCCTACGCGGACGAGGATGAAATCGACGAAGCCGGTAAGCGCAAAAATCCCTGGCTGAAGCCGGACTGGTCGCCGGATACACTGATGTCCTGCTTTTATTTCGGCGGATTCTTTGCGGTGCGCAGACAGGCGATGGAGAACTGTCCGTGGCTGGCAGATGAGAACCCACTGCGCAACCTTTATGACCTGGTGCTGCGCCTGACGGAAATTGAGAATGGAACGGCACATATCGACAGCGTGCTGTTCCATCATGAAAAAATCGAAGTCTGGGGTATGGAAGAGACGTATGATGATCTGAAAAAGGCGGCATATGTAAGAAGAGGCTGGCCTCTTACACCCTCCGGGAAGGTTTCGATCATCATCCCGACCAAGGATCATCCCCATATTTTATCGAATTGCATTCATTCTGTCCTGGAAAGTGGAAACTACCGGGATTTTGAGATCATCGTTGTGGATAACGGAAGCAATGAACAAAACCGTGCAAGAATTGAACGGATGCGCGACATGTTGAAGGAGGATTTCCGGTTCGTTTATCACTATGAACCGATGGAGTTCAATTTTTCCAAAATGTGCAACCTTGGCGTGTCCCTGGCGACCGGCGATTACATCCTGTTATTGAATGACGATATCGAAATTACGCAGGACAACTGGCTGGAAAAGCTGATGGAAAAGGCGGTTCTGCCGCACGTCGGCGCGGTGGGCGCAAAGCTGATCTATCCGGGCACGGAGATCATTCAGCACGCGGGCATCACCAACATTCATCTGGGGCCTGCACACAAGCTGCAGTTCCGCTCCGATGCGCTGGAATTTTATTTCGGGCGCAACCGCATGGCGATGGATGTTCTGGGGGTAACCGGCGCCTGTCTGCTGGTGAAAAAAAGCATTTACGATCAGGCGCAAGGACTGTCTGAGAACCTGCGTGTCGCGTTCAACGACGTGGAATTCTGCTATCATGTATATGAAATGGGCTATTACAACGTGGTACGCAACGATGTGACGCTGACGCATCATGAATCCTTAAGCCGCGGTGCGGACGACAGCACGGAAAAGCTGCGCCGCCTGCATCAGGAACTGAATTTGCTCTATGAACTGCACCCGTCCTTATACGGAACCGACCCGTTCTATCACAGATATCTGGTAAAGGATGTGCTGGATGCGGAATTTTATACGGGCTGCCGTTATGATTTTGACAAAAGAGTGGAAAAAGTTTCCCCTGAGAAGATCGAGGGTGTTCTGGAACCGCAGTGGCATAATGAGGTGCTGCGCATCGGTGTGGAGTTCGCCGGGGACATGGGGCGCTGGCAAAGGGGCGCTGCAGGAGCAGGAACAGGCGACTGGATGATCCAGGGCTGGACGTGGGCACTGCAGGTTGACAACTGTCGGTACGATTTTTCCCTGTTGTTAAAGAAGGTGGAGACCGGCTATATTGCGCCCGGCTCCAGTACGGAAGCGATTCCTGAGGATCGGGGCGAGGTCTGGAGGATTCCCTGTACGAGGCAGTTCCGCCCGGATATCGACGAAAATCTGCACGGAATTGCCCATACCGAGCTGCCGGGCGTGTGCGTGACCTTCGATCGGGACAGCCTGCCGGAGGGAGACTATCTGATCGGCTTTTTGTGGGAAGATACCTGTTCGCGGCAGAAGCTTTACCGCTTCAGTCCGGAAATGCTTACAGTGAGGAAATAATAAAATCATGGAAGAAAAAAAGGACTATCAGGACGCTTACGAGAAAGAACATTATAAAGCCGTTTATCTGGCAAACCGGGTCGCTGAGCTGGAGGATCAGGTGGACGATCTGCAGTTCAAATTGAACCGCATCAAAAACAATCCGATCTGGAAAGCGTCCGGCCCTGCCAGAAAGTGCATGCATTTTGTGATCCGCCAGAAGGACCGTTTGAAAAATTGCGGCAGCCTGTCGGGGGTGATTGCAAAGGTGCGCTATAAATCCTGGGAAAAGAAGGCGATGACCCATTACGGCACCCAGAGCTTCCCGTCCGCAGAGGAAAGACAGAAGCAGGAGGCGGCTGTCTTTGAACGGATGCCCAAGATCAGTATTCTTGTTCCGTTGTGGAACACGCCGGAAAGCTTTTTAACCGAGATGATCGGCTCCGTCCAGTGGCAGACCTACAAAAACTGGGAGCTGTGTCTGGCGGACGGTTCGGACGATGCGCACGCCTATGTCGGCGAATACTGCAAAAGGCTGGCGGCGCAGGATTCGAGAATCGTTTATCAGAAGCTTGCCAAAAACGAGGGCATTTCGGGCAACACGAACGAATGCTATAAGCTTGCATCCGGCGAGTTTATCGGGCTGTTTGACCACGACGATATTCTGCATCCCTGCGCACTTTACGAGTATGTAAAGGCGATCAACGAAAAGGATGCGGACTTTATTTACTGTGATGAGGCGACGTTTAAGAGCCCGGACATCAACAAGATGATCACGATGCATTTCAAGCCGGATTATGCGATCGACAACCTGCGTGCGAACAACTATATTTGTCATTTCAGCGTATTTTCCAGAGAGCTGTTGGACGGCACGGAGCTGTTTCGGACAAAATTTGACGGCAGCCAGGATCATGACATGATTCTGCGCCTGACGGACAATGCGAAGCACATCGTCCATGTGCCAAAGCTTCTGTATTATTGGCGCTCCCATGCAGGCAGTGTTGCGGGCAATATCGAGGCAAAGCCTTACGTGGTCGAAGCAGCGAGAGGCGCGGTTGCGGATCATTTGCGCAGACACGGCTTCAAAAACTTTACAATTACGAGCACTCGCGCCTTTGAGACGATTTTTAAAATCAGTTATGAAGTTATCGGGGAACCGAAGATTTCTATCATTATTCCGAATAAGGATCATGTGGAAGACCTGCGCCGCTGTATCAGCTCCATTGTGGAAAAATCGACCTGGGAAAATTACGAGATCATTGTAGTGGAGAACAACAGCGAGACGAAGGAGATTTTTTCCTACTATGACGAGCTGCAGAATAATCCGCAGATCCGCGTGGTGACCTTCGAGGGTAAATTTAATTATTCGAAAATCAACAATTTCGGCGTCTCTCTTGCGACCGGAGACTATGTGCTGTTGTTAAACAATGATACGCAGGTAATTACGATCAACTGGATGGAAGAGCTTCTGATGTATGCGCAGCGCCCGGATGTCGGCGCAGTCGGCGGAAAGCTTTACTATGGGGATAAAACGATCCAGCATGCGGGCGTCGTGATCGGGCTTGGCGCGCATCGGACGGCAGGACATGTGCATTACCGCCAGAAGCGGGAAAATTTAGGATACATGGGACGTCTGTGCTATGCGCAGGACATGACGGCAGTAACCGGAGCATGTCTTTTGGTGAAAAAATCGCTCTATGAGCAGGTCGGCGGTCTGGACGAGAGCTTTGAAATTTCATTAAACGATGTGGACTTCTGTTTGAAGCTGCGCAAGGCGGGTTACCTGAATGTCTTTACGCCCTTTGCCGAGCTGTATCATTTCGAATCGATTTCGAGAGGATTAGACGATCAGGGAGAAAAAGCAAAACGGTATAACGAAGAGTCCGAACGCTTCCGCAACAAATGGAAAGCCGAGCTGGAAGCCGGAGATCCTTATTTCAACCCGAATTTTTCGTTAGATAAATCTGACTTTTCTTTACGGGTCTGAAAAAATAGTGTATACTAACTTAAAGAAGATGCACTGCAGCCAAGGAATGACTGACAGGTAGGGACGTAAGAGACGGCAGGCATCAGAAAAGATGGAGGTAGCAAAAGCGATGAATTACATGGATCAGTACAAATTCTGGCTGGAGGATTCCTACTTTGATGAAGGAACCAAGGAAGAGCTCCGCAAAATTGCAGATAATCAGGCGGAGATTGAAGATCGTTTTTACAAGGATCTGGCGTTTGGTACCGGCGGTCTGCGCGGTGTGATCGGAGCCGGAACCAACCGGATGAATATTTATACTGTCAGAAAAGCAACACAGGGTCTGGCAAACTACATTTTAAAGCAGGGCGGCGCTGACAAGGGCGTTGCAATTGCATACGACAGCCGTTATTATTCTCCTGAATTTGCAGATGAGGCTGCACTGTGCATGGCTGCAAACGGCATTAAGGCGTATGTATTCGATGAACTCCGTCCGACACCTGAGCTGTCCTTTGCATTGCGTACCTTAGGCTGTATTTCTGGTATCGTTGTAACGGCGAGCCACAATCCTCCGGAATACAACGGCTACAAGGTTTACTGGGAGGACGGTGCACAGGTAACTGCCCCCAAGGATCATGAGATCATCGACGAGGTAGAGCATGTAACCGATTTCCATACGGTAAAAACCATGTCCAAGGACGATGCCATCGAAGCCGGTCTGTATCAGTACATCGGCGAAGAAATCGACGTTGCCTACATGGAAGAGTTAAAGAAACAGATCATTCATCCCGAAATCATCAAAGAAGTAGCGGATGAACTGAAAATCGTGTACACACCGTTCCATGGTACCGGCAACAAGCCCGTCAGAAGAATTCTGGCTGAGCTGGGCTTCAAGCACGTTTATGTTGTTCCCGAACAGGAACGTCCCGATCCTGCATTTACGACGCTGGATTACCCGAATCCGGAAGATCCCAAGGCATTTACCCTGGCATTAAAGCTTGCAAAGAAGGTGGACGCAGACATCGTTCTGGCTACTGACCCGGATGCAGACCGTCTCGGCATTTATGCAAAGGATTCCAAGACCGGCGAGTACATGCCCTTCACCGGCAACATGTCCGGCATGCTGATTGCAGAGTACATCCTGCGCGAGCGCACCGCTACCAACCGGATGCCGGTTGATCCTGTTATGGTATCCACCATCGTTACGACCAACATGGCAGCAGCGATTGCAGCAGATTATAACGTAGAATTAAGAGAAGTTCTGACCGGCTTTAAGTATATCGGCGAGCAGATCAAATGGATGGAACAGGCTGGGAAAGGCCACTATGTATTCGGTCTGGAAGAGTCCTACGGTTGTCTGGCAGGCACCCATGCAAGAGATAAGGATGCGATTGTTGCAGTAATGTGTCTGTGTGAGACCGCTGCATGGTGCAAGAAGCACGGCATGACCTGCTGGGATCAGATGCTTGCGCTGTATGAGAAATATGGCTACTACAAAGAAACTCAGTATGCTATTACTCTGAAGGGAATCGACGGCGCAGCCCAGATCTCCGCAATGATGGATAAGCTTCGCAGCAATCCTCCGAAGAATTTCGGCGACCTGCAGGTTGTAGAGATGCGCGACTACGATAAGGATCAGGTTAAAGATATGGCAACCGGCGAGGTTCGTCCGACCGGACTTCCCAAGTCCAACGTTCTGTACTTTGAACTGACCAACAATTCCTGGTGCTGTGCACGTCCTTCCGGAACCGAGCCTAAGATTAAATTCTATATGGGCGTAAAGGGAACCAGCCTGGAAGATGCACAGGCAAAGGTTGACAAGCTGACCGCTGACCTGAAGGCAATTCTGTAAAAGAAAAAGCCGGAGCACCAGCAGCGTATTTTGCAACGAAAATGCAGCATGCGCTCTGGCATAGGGGTTATATCACGAATCAAAAGGACACGGCGCGTGCCCGGTGTCGGAGTTTTCCGGCACTTGGGCACGCGCAGGCGTCTGTAGCAGGAAAAGGAGTTCGACGGATGTCTGTTTTTTCCCTATCCAATCTGAAAAAAACCTGGTATTATCTGCAGAAAAACGGAATCAGAAATGCCGTGTGGGCGGTGTTGGAGCGGATTGGGCAGGAACAGGAGGTCTATACCTGGCAGGAGCCGGAGGAAAAGACGCTTTCGTTTCAGCGGGAGCATTGTGCTTCTTTACGCATCAGTATCGTCGTTCCGGCATACCGGACGAAAAAAGAGCATCTGGAAGCGATGCTTAACAGCGTGTCGAAGCAGTCGTACCCGCACTGGGAGCTGATTGTAGCGGATGCGGGAGGCACGGCAGAGTCTGTACAGACCTGGGCAAAAAAGAACGGAATCTGTCTGCGGGAAGCAGCAGATGCATCAAATCTTGCAGAATGGAAGGATCAGAGCATCGTGCTCTGTACCCTTTCCGAAAACAAAGGAATTTCCGCTAATACGAACGCAGGAATTGAACTTGCAGCGGGAGACGCGGTGGGGCTGTTGGATCACGACGATCTGCTGACTGCGAATGCGCTCTGGGAGATGGCGGATTGTCTGGAAAAAGAAAAAAAGCGCGGAAAACAAAAGCTTGTGCTGTTTTCCGATGAAGATAAATGCGACGGAGCGGCGAGCCGCTTCTATGAGCCGAATTTCAAGCCGGATTTTGACGGGGAATTGCTTTTAACCAACAATTATATCTGTCATTTTACGGTGATCGAAACGGCATTTTTGAAAGAATTAAAGCTGCGCAGCGGATTTGACGGGGCGCAGGATTACGATCTGATGCTGCGGGCCTATGCGGCAGGCGGACAGTTTGTGCATGTGCCGAAGGTGCTGTACCACTGGCGCTGCCATGAAGCGTCTACGGCATCGAACCCCCGGAGCAAGCGCTACGCTTACGAGGCGGGGCAGCGTGCGCTGGAAGATTATTGTCTTCGAAAAGGCTGGAAGGCGACGGTGAGCGGGCTGAAACATCTTGGCTTTTATCGGGAAGACTATGAAGACAGTGTATTTTGCCAGCGCCCGGAAATCGGGATTTGGGCAAAGCCTCTGCCGGGCGGCAGGGATATTTTTGGCATCCGGCATCCGAAAGGCTTCCTGGTGAGCGGACTGTATGAAAACGACGGTTTGATGCGGTATGCAGGGCTTCGGAAAGGATATTCCGGACCGATGCACCGTGCAGCGCTGCAGCAGAGCGCACCGGCAGCAGACCTGCGCAGCATGGAGGTTTGCAGCGCATTAAAGGAGCGTTACGCGCAGACGATAGCGGAATTAAAAGAAGCCTGCCAGGGGCTTCCGACGGCAGCGCAGGAAACAAAGATCCTTCAAAAGAGTATGGAATTTTGTAAAGAAGCGACAGCGGCAGGGTATGGGATTTTATGGGATCCGCAGGCGTAAGCCGCAGATAGAGCGCACCGCGGCAGGCGGCTTTGTTGCTGCGTAGGCAGGCAATCCGCGCTCTGAGGCTCTCCCTCGCGCGGACGGCAAACACAGGAAACATGAGGAGCAAAATCGGTGGATGAAAACGACCGTGGTAATACCGAACTATAACGGAAAACATTTTCTGCAGGACTGCCTGGACAGCCTGCTTCAGAGCACAGTGGAAATCGCCGTGATCGTTGTGGATAACGGGTCGACGGACGGAAGTGTTTCGTGGATACAGGAGCATTTTCCGCAGGTGAAGCTGATCTGTTTTTCGGAAAATAAGGGTTTTTGTACGGCAGTCAATACCGGAATTGAAGCTGCTGCTACACCGTACGTTTTTCTTTTAAATAACGATACAAAAACCGACCGCTTCTGCTTGGAACGTCTGGAAAGGGCAATGGAAGCGGATGAGAAGATTTTTTCAGTCGGGGCGAAGATGCTTTCGATGAAGGAACCGGAGCTTGTCGATACGGCGGGGGATCTGTACTCGGCATTTGGCTGGGCGTATGCGATTGGCAAAGGAAGGCCTTCTTCCAATTACACAGCGCCAAAGCGCGTTTTTTCCAATTGTGCAGGGGCGGCGCTCTACCGCAAGGCACACCTGGAGCAGATCGGAGGGTTTGACGAGCTTCATTTTGCATACCTGGAAGATGTGGATATCGGATACCGGGCGCAGATTTTCGGGCTGAAAAATGTCACAGAGCCGGCTGCAGTCGTCTATCACGCGGGGAGCGGTTCTACCGGTTCGCGGTACAATGCGTTTAAAGTGACGCATTCTTCGAGAAACAATATTTATCTGATCTATAAAAATATGCCGTTGCTGCAGCTGATCCTGAATCTGCCTTTTTTGCTGGCGGGATTTTTGATGAAACAGCTGTTTTTTATCCAGAAAGGATTTGGGGCGACTTACGCACAAGGAATCCGGGCGGGAATCTGCCTGTCCGCTTCGAAAGCGGGACGCGCCCATAAGGTTCCCTTTACAGGACGAAATTTGCTACATTATTGCAGTTTGCAGCTACAGCTGTGGGTCAACCTGTTTCGGCGTGTGTAAGCGGTGACTGTGGGCGTACACAAGTGTTACGGTTCACCTGCGCGATTCGTAAAAATCCTTGTGCTTTGCTGGAAGGTATTGTATACTACATTTTGAATATGGGGACGAGCCGTAATGATAAAGGATAATCAACGTTATTTGAACCGGCTTCATGTTGTTGTAGACGCCGTGGTTACAGCAGCTTCCTATCTGTTGGCCTGGTGGCTGATGTTCGGGAGCCGCTTTGCAGATAAAGAAATAGGTGTACTGGACATGGGCATATATTTTTCCGCCCTTTATTTTGTTGTGCCCGGTTATCTGATCCTTTATTACTGGAACAAATTGTATACGCCGAAGCGTGTACAACGCCCGGAAAATGAAATACTGAATATTATCAGGGCGAATCTGATCGGAATTATCCTGTTTCTTGCAGGGTTATACCTTGCCAACTCCATCGACCGCGAGCTGCAGCATTTTTCCCGCGGCATGCTGGCATTATTTGCCATCATTAATACGATTTCGGGAATTCTGGTGCGTGCGCTGATCCGTAGAATCCTGCATCTGATGCGCAAACGCGGTTATAATTTGAAACACATTTTGCTGGTGGGGTATTCTCGTGCGGCGGAAGCCTATATCGACCGGATTATCGCCAATCCCCAGTGGGGCTATATGGTGCGGGGCATTCTGGACGATAATGTGCCGAGAGGCGCGGTTTACAAGGGAGTCAAGGTGCTTGGTTCCATCGATAACCTGCCCTTTATCCTGCCGGAAAACAAACTGGATGAGATCGCTGTGACCCTTGCGCTGCAGGACTACGACCGTCTGGAAGAGATTGTCAATCTCTGTGAAAAATCCGGCGTGCATACGAAGTTTATTCCGGACTATAACAGCCTGATTCCGGGCAAGCCTTATACGGAGGATCTTGGCGGACTGCCGGTCATCAACATCCGTTATGTCCCGCTGAGCAACACATTAAATGCGGTTGCAAAGCGCGCTGTGGATATTGTCGGTTCGCTTTGCGGATTGATAGTGACGTCGCCGCTTCTTTTGATCGTAGCAATTTTGATCCGTGCGACGAGTAAGGGACCGATTATTTTCAGTCAGGAAAGAATCGGACAGCACAATCATGCGTTTAAAATGTACAAATTCCGTACAATGTATGTTCAGGACACCACGGAAGAAAAGAAGGGCTGGACGACGAAAAACGATCCCCGCGTCACAAAGGTGGGGCGGATTCTGCGCAAGACCAGCATTGATGAGCTGCCGCAGCTGTTTAATATCCTGATCGGGGATATGAGTCTGGTAGGTCCCAGACCGGAGCGCCCGCAGTATGTTGAGAAGTTTAAGGAAGAGATTCCGCGCTATATGATCAAGCACCAGGTTCGTCCGGGGCTGACCGGCTGGGCGCAGATCAACGGCTACCGGGGAGATACGTCGATTCGCAAACGAATTGAGTATGATATTTATTATATTGAAAACTGGAGCATGAGCTTTGATTTCAAAATCATGTTTTTAACTATTTTTAGAGGATTTGTCAACGAAAACGCGTATTGATTTAGATGCGTGAAAAAAACACAAGGAGAGGAAAACATGTCAACAGGTACAAATAGCTCTAAGAGAGCACCGCAGAGAAGTGGCAGTTCCAGCAGCAGAAAGAAGATGTCTGCGAAGAAGCGTAAGGCAAAACAGAGAAGAAGAATCATCTTCTTTGCAGTGGAAATCGTAGCACTGATCGTTTTACTGATTGCGATTGTCGGCGTCAATATGGTAACGAAGATCGACAAGATCAAGATCAATGAAGAAGATATTGTGGTAAACCCGCAGGTAGAAAATAATAAGGAAATGAAAGGTTACCGTAATATCGCACTGTTTGGCGTGGATTCCAGAAAGGGCAAGCTCGGCAAGGGCTCCCGTTCTGACACGGTCATGATCGCGTCTATCAATCAGGATACTGGAGACGTTAAGCTGGTTTCCGTTTACCGCGATACCTACTTAAATCTCGGAACGGACAGCTACAATAAAGCGAATGCGGCATATGCCCAGGGCGGTCCGGAGCAGGCCATCAACATGCTGAATATGAACTTCGACCTGGATATCACGGAATATGTGACAGTGGGCTTTGATGCGCTGATCGAGACCATCGACGAGCTGGGCGGCATAGACATTGACGTGCACGATAACGAAATCGACCATCTGAACAACTATCAGCGAAGCATGTTCGTAGAAAATGAAAATGATGCGCTGAACGAAAACATTGTAAAGGTTACGCATTCCGGTATGCAGACTCTGAGCGGTCTGCAGGCAACCGCATATTGCCGTATCCGCTATGTTGGCGATGACTTTGGCCGTGCAGAGCGTCAGCGGAAAGTGCTGATGGCATGTATGGATAAGGCAAAGACCATGAGCCCGACCACTCTGGTATCGATCCTGAACAAGGTGATGGAAAATGTATACACCAATCTGGACGTGACGGAAATGGCTTCTATCCTGTCTGACGTTGCAAACTATCAGATCGTAGCACAGGACGGCGTGCCGTTCGAGGACAGTCGTACAACCGGCACAGTTGGCAAGAAGGGCTCCTGTGTCATCCCGCTGGATCTGGAAACAAACGTTGTCAAGCTCCATGAGCTGCTGTTCGACGTAACCGAGTACGAACCTTCCGATCAGGTAAAACAGTACAGCCAGAAGGTACAGGCGGACACCAGCCAGTATATAAAAAAGTAAAATATGGATTCTGTAAAAATTGATGTTATCATTCCGACGTTTCATCCGAAGGCACGTTTTCTGGCGCTGATGGAGCAGCTGGAGAAGCAGGTGCTTGCGGTGAACCGGATTGTAATTGTAAATACCGAAAAAAAAGCGTTCGAAGCGCTGATGGATTGCGACACATTTTTAAAAGAGCATCCAAAAGCGATGCTGTTCCATATCTCTCAGGATGAGTTCGATCATGGAAAAACGAGGAACCTTGCTGTTTCCAATTCGGATGCGGAAGTATTTGTCTGCATGACGCAGGATGCGCTTCCGGCGGATGCATATCTGACGCAGGAGCTGTGTAAGGCATTGTTTTCCGATGAAAAAATCGCAGCCGCCTATGCAAGACAACTTCCGGAAGAAAATTGCAGCCGAATGGAACGCTATACGAGGCAGTTCAATTACCCGGAGCAGCCGTCGGTCAAAACAAAGGCGGATCTTTTGAGGCTCGGAATCAAGACATATTTTTGCTCGAACGTCTGCGCCGCCTATAAGCGCGATATTTTTGAACAGCTTGGTGGATTCGTGAATCATACGATTTTTAACGAGGATATGATTTATGCTGCCGGAGTGATTCAGGCGGGCTATGCGATCGCCTATGCAGCGGATGCGAAGGTGATTCATTCCCACAATTATTCCGGCTGGCAGCAGTTTACAAGAAACTTTGACCTCGGTGTATCCCATGTGCAGTACCCGGCTGTGTTTGACGGTGTGCCGCCGGAGGGCGAGGGCATGAAGCTGGTCAAAAAGACCGCCGTTTATCTTGCAAAAACCGCACCGTGGCTTCTGCCGAAGCTGGTCTGGCAGAGCGGCATGAAATGGCTGGGTTACCGTTTCGGTAAAAAATACCAGAAGCTTCCGCCTGGGCTGGTTCGCTTCTGCAGTTTGCAGAAAGGCTACTGGAAGCAGGAGAAAGAATAAGACATAAAAAGTCGTTTCCGAAAAACTCCGGAAGCGACTTTTTTCACAGAATGGACACAACTATTCGGTATACTGTCTGCAGAGCAAGCAGACGCACCGGATACGGAAGCGAATGAGAAAAGAGGTCACATCATGGGTTACGGATACGACCCGGAAGAAACAACCGGACAGGAGCATATGGACGACACAGCGCCGGAGAGCGGCGGGCAGGAATACACGGACAGTGCACAGAAAACGGATGCGTCGGATATGTCAGCGTACAGTGGCGTGTCCGATGACACATCGGCATATAGCAGCGGAAGCACGGGTGCGGCGGATAACGCACAGAACACATCCGACAACACGCAGGACACATTCAACAGCGCATCGGACGCTGACCAGGGAACGCAGCCCTCGCGCAGCCGCTACGAATATCAAAATTATTATAACGACAGATACCGGGGCGATGACTCAAAACAGAAATATGGCTATCAGCCAGGCGTACAGCAGACGCCTGCTCCCAAAAAAGGAGATTCTGCGGGCAAATGGATTGCTGTTAGCGCACTTGTCGTCATCTTTGTTTGCGTCTGCATTGGAATCGGCTTGATCGGAGTTTATTCGATCCGATCGGCAAATCAGCTGGATTCCGCGTCGGTCGGCGTTTTGGAGGTAGCTCCGGATGCAGGAGATGATGCAAAAAATCAGGAAGATGACGGAAATCATGCAGCAACAGACAGTCCCGAACGCTCTGAAGCAGGACTATCCGGAGATTCGTCCATGACAGAGGATACAACAACGGGAGAGGGACAGGTTGCTGCAGCATCGGAAATTGCACAGCAGCAGAGCGCATCTGCAGTTGTAACGGATGTAACGCAGGTCGTAGAAGCGGTAATGCCGGCGTGCGTTTCGATTACGAATAATTTTACACAGACGGTACAGGATTTTTGGGGACAGACTTATTCCCAGGATGAGACGGCAAGCGGTTCCGGGATTATCATTGGAGAAAACGAGCAGGAGCTTTTGATCGTTACCAACAATCATGTAGTGGACAGCACAGAGCAGCTGTATGTTCAGTTTATCGACGGGGAAACCGTAGAAGCGCAGGTAAAGGGTACCGATGCTTCCGCAGACCTTGCAGTCGTTGCAGTAAAACTGGATACCATTGCGAACAGCACAAAACAGGAAATCTGCATTGCAAGGATGGGAGATTCGGACAGCCTGAAAATCGGTGAACCGGCCATTGCGATCGGTAATGCACTGGGCTATGGACAGTCTGTGACGACAGGCGTTATCAGTGCACTGAACCGTAAGATAGAGAACAGCAATTCCGAAGAAGGAACTTCTCTGATTCAGACGGATGCAGCGATCAACCCCGGTAACTCCGGCGGCGCGCTGCTGAACATGCGGGGCGAGGTGATTGGAATTAACTCCAATAAGATCGGCGGCTCGTCAATCGAGGGAATGGGTTACGCGATTCCGATTTCGACGGCAAGACCGATTATTGAAGATCTGATGGAACGCCAGACGCGGACGAAATATTCCGAGGAAGAGCGTGGATATCTTGGAATTTCCTGCATCAATGTGACGAGCGATTTGTCCGAGAACTTCAGTATGCCGCAGGGAATTTTTGTGGCGCAGGTTTATTCCGGAACCGGTGCGGAAGCTGCCGGATTGGTGCGCGGCAACATTGTGGTGGCGTTTGACGGCGTAACTGTTCAGAATCAGGAAGAGCTGACGAAGCAGATGCAGTATTATAAAGCTGGGGAGAGCGTTGAAATTACGATTATGGTAAATTCAGCAAACGGTTATCAGCAGAAAAACGTGACAGTCACGCTTTCTTCCTATGACCAGATCAATGCGGCGAGCAAGGCTGCACAGGAAAGCAAACAGAGATAAAGAACGGAACCGGGATGGCTGGGCGAGAGCTGCAGTCATCCCGGTTTTGCGAATAGCGCGTGTGAACAGTAGCCATTTCTGTACAGGAGACAGTTGTTTAGAGAAAGTTTACTTGTCTCAGGAACGATCCTGCATTATACTTTTGATAGCAGAAAGCGGAAGATGAGGTAACCGACTATGGATGAAAAAGAATTTGAAGATATTTGTTATATTTGCCGCAGACCGGAAAGCAAGGCGGGAAGAATGTTCCACCTGCCGAATAACATCTGTATCTGCGACGACTGTATGCACAAGACGATGGATGCGGTAAGTCAGTTTGATTATCAGCAGATGATGAATAATCCGATGTTCATGAACATGTTGAATAATCCGTTCAATCCGTATGGAGATCCGACAAAGTCGAATGGAACGTCAGGACAGAAATCTGCAGGCGGCGGAAACGAAAAAAGCGACGCAGAAACAACTGACGCAGAAACAACTGACGCACAGGATGGAAGCAACGCATCCGACAACACTGCCGCTGACATTCTGGAGGCATCCGATGCGGACGACGATTCCAAGAATGACTCCGACGAATCCTCGGGCAACAGAAGAGGCTTCCCGAACATCAGCTTCATCAATCTTGCGGATTTCATGAACGACGGGATGCCGCAGAAGCAGAAGATCAAGAAAAAAGGAACCGGCACAAAGCCGTTGATCGATTTAAAGTCCATTCCCGCACCACATAAGATTAAAGAGCAGCTTGATCAGTATGTGATCGGTCAGGAATATGCCAAAAAAGTCATTTCCGTAGCGGTTTACAACCATTATAAGAGGGTTGCCACCGGCACAATGGATGAGATTGAAATCGAAAAGTCCAATATCCTGATGATCGGACCTACCGGCAGTGGTAAGACCTATCTGGTAAAGACGCTGGCGAAGCTTCTGGACGTTCCGCTGGCGATTGCGGATGCAACCTCCCTGACAGAGGCGGGATATATTGGTGACGACATCGAAAGCGTTGTGAGCAAGCTTCTCGCTGCAGCGGACAACGATGTGGATAAGGCGGAGCAGGGCATCATCTTTATCGATGAGATCGATAAAATCGCACGCAAGCACAACACGACTTCCCGGGATGTCTCCGGGGAATCGGTGCAGCAGGGCATGCTGAAGCTGTTGGAGGGAGCAGACGTGGAGGTTCCGGTCGGTGCGAACAGCAAAAACGCGATGGTTCCGCTCACAACAGTCAATACAAAGAACATTTTATTTATCTGTGGAGGAGCATTTCCGGATTTGGACGGCATCATCAAAGAGAGACTTACAAAGCAGTCTGCAATTGGATTTGGCGCAGATCTGAAAGATAAATATGATCATGATAAGAAGATTCTTGAGAAGGTAACAACAGAAGATCTTAGAAACTTTGGCATGATTCCGGAGTTCCTGGGACGACTTCCGGTAGTCTTTACATTACAGGGACTGACAGAAGATATGTATGTGAAGATTCTGGAGGAACCAAAGAATGCAATTCTGAAGCAGTATCAGAAACTTCTTGCACTGGATGAAGTGAAGCTCGATTTCACAGAAGGTGCATTACGTGCAATTGCGAAAAAGGCGATGGAGAAGGATACCGGAGCGAGAGCCCTTCGTGCGATTATCGAAGAATTTATGCTGGATATCATGTATGAAATCCCGAAAGATGACAGTATTGGTCAAGTGACAATCACACAGGAGTACATAGAAAATACTGGTGGTCCGATTATCACACTGAGAGGGCAGGAAGTACCGAGATTAGAAAGTCAGGCATAGATAGTAAGGCAGTTATAAAAATATAGAAGATAATGCATAATAATAAAATAAGAAAACATCTCATATACATATGAAAAGTATACGAGGTGTTTTTTTATTTATGAATGATAACTATGAAGAAATAAATACATTTCCAAAGACACAGAAAAATGTAAAAACCAATATTTTAAAGGAGAGAGTGAGAGCAACACAGCATAAGGAGGAAGAGACAGGAGAAACTTCATGCCGTGAAAAAATCCTCTCTCAAAATTGTCAGGATTTTATTATCCCGAATTACCGGTCAGATCAGGAACTGGTCTATCCAAAGAGCCAGATTTGTGTGCAGAGTCTTGGCTTTGGCTATCGTGTAGCATATGTGGATCAAAGTCTTGTGGAAGAACTAAGCATTGCGGCTTATGGTTACAACAGCATTCCAAATTGCTATGCACTGTTGGATATGGAAGCTATGAATGAGACAGGAATCAGTGTGCTTCAGAATTATCCGGGACTGAATCTTCGGGGAAAAGGAATTATGATTGGATTTTTGGATACAGGAATAGACTATGAAAATGCAATCTTTCGAAATATAGATGGAAGCAGTCGAATCACAGCGATATGGGATCAGACTGACCAGAACGGTCAGCCGCCGGATTCATTTACATATGGAAGTGAGTATACGAATGATCAGATTGATCAGGCACTGAAAAGTGACAATCCAAAGGAAATTGTGCCAGTAAGCGATG
>ERZ772867.2682-NODE-2682-length-16709-cov-16.392638_pt1 | contig 16709 bp, 21 predicted proteins | sample MGYA00511341_ERZ772867 | MGnify/ENA primary metagenome ERZ772867 (study PRJEB29015, sample SAMEA2737707) | human gut metagenome | biome: human gut; feature: human-associated habitat; material: faeces | place: China | collected 2012 ... | reverse complement strand
TTTGGTATTCCGCGAATCTCGAAAATCGTATACCATATGAGCACACTTTCTGCGGTACGCAGTGCGTCCGTTCGCTTCGCTCACTGTTCCGCATCTTCGCTGTCGCTCCTATGCTCACTTAAGTATACACTACACCTCACTTCGTTCGGCTCACTGCTGTACAGAACCACTGTCGTGCTACGTTCACTGCAATAGATACTCTCCATTCGTGCTTTGCACTCACCCACCTCTGTACATTCAAAACACCCCAGTGCATTACACACTAGGGCGTTTCTCATTTTACATATTGCTAGGATAAATCCCTTTTATGTTAAAGGGTTTGCTTGTATCTTATACCATGTCTGCAATTCATCGTTAGTTCTGCTATAATGGTTCACCCAAATATTACCACTAGAGATATCAGTAATCTCCACTCTGTTATTCGGTCTGTGTCCCGTTATTTTCAGTCTATAGTAGTCACCCACATTACTCGGTAACCCCGCCACATTGTTATCATCCTTATTCAAATCAATAATAAGCTCATGATAAATAGGCACTTTACTTGCAATGGCTTTCACACTACTATTAACAACACCTTCAGCAATACCCATGCTTACATAGTCAGTCGTGGTCGGTGTAGCGTTGACCCACTCTGTTCTGTGCATTTTTGTGTCACTGTCCTTAATATACAGACATCTATAAATAAATGTTGTTTTGTTTACATAGAACTCGCACATCATCTGCTTTGAACTAACAGGGAATACTTTCATGTTACCACTCTTGTTGAATGCCCAAGTAGGCAAATCTTTTGCTACAGTCATAGAAGACCCTACATTAAATGTTGCAGATGCTTCCCAGTTAAGCTTTGTTAAAATATCATCTAAAGATGCACTAATACCATAGTTGCTGAATCCCATTTCACTTAATGACGTGTAGTAAGCACCTACTTTATTAGCAATATTCATCATCATAGCCATGCTAGGAATAGCGAAACGCTCATCTGTGTATTTGTCTTTTAAGTTATATTCGCTTAAATATTGATGCCTGTTCCACACATCCCTCAAACTAGCATAGTAACGTAACATCCAAATGAACACAGCTTTGTTACTTGTGTAAATATCGTTCCACTGGTTATCAGGTACAGGACTTCTCACGATATCACTGTTTTCATCATCCCACCAGTCACCACGTTTTTTCACGTGTTTCCAACCTACTTCATTAGTATAGCTTAAAGTGTAATTTCCTGCGTAGTTGATGCCTGCCCACGCACTGAAACCGATTGGTGTACTCTGATTACCCACCTGTGGTGAGTATGGTACTTGCATTAGCTCACACAGTTGTACACCACAGTCAAAGTTACGATTGTTCTGTAACCCTTTCAATCTGTAGTTCCAAATGTTAGTTGGTCCTTTTTGATGATAATTCATGAATGTGAAGTAATAATTTCCGTCACTTCTTTCATATTGTGAGATATAAGCTCTATATGAAGCATTTTCATCAACGTAAGCTCTAATACCCTGCGCACCATAGACATACGCATCAGCGTGACCATAGTTTACGCCCTTTAATGCAACATCAACAGTCTTCTTCATTGAGTCTGTCCACCAGTTATAGTGTAAATCAATACCGTTCGCATTCGCTTTCCAAGCGTGCAAGTCTTTCTCTCTGAACACATAGGCTTCATAGCTGACACTTGGGTCACCACCAAGAGAGCGAATATAATCTTCAAGGTCTGTTCTGCTTTCAACATCCCATGTTGAACCGTTTGGTTCATCTTTTGCATGGTTTCTGATATAGTCTGTTGTCAGTTCCTCAATCTTTGTCTTGATTGCTTCAGGAATGTCGTTGAAGTAACTGTATCCCTGTAACCCAAGCATCCAAGCATCAGGGTTCGCCATTGGAATTACGTGGATGCAAGTGTCATTGTCAAGAATCTCACTCCACATATCTACCCCACCATAAGTAGCGTTCTTTGCTAACACTTCCATCTGTGCAATTGCGATACTAGCACTACAATCTGTACCATGAAAGCCATTGAAAACAAACATATGTCTCGTAGCTGTTTCCGTTCCGTACTCCATAGCAATCAACGGTAAACCAAGAACAGATGTACCGATAATCTTTTTGCGTACTTTCGGGTAGTTCAGCATCAGTGTGTCGATATCTTCTACCATCATATCATAAGTGTAGTTACGAATCAGTTTCCTTGGAATAACGGCATCCGCTAGTTTTGTGTTGTCTGTGATGTTGAATGTATTGTTGTAAATTCTTTCTGCTTTCAGTTCATTAAGCATTTTATACAGTTTTGCAATCTGCTCTTCATAACTTAATGAATCGTCATATGTCAGAGGTAGAACTGGATTTCCTACTCTACATTCATTTCTGTCAAAATCAAACATAAGTTTTCTCCTTTACCATAATAGCATAAATAAATCTTCCATTTCTTTTAACAACATCTTGTCAATGTTAGTGAATGTATCACGGTAATGTTTTAACATTGTTCCATTGTCAAATACTCCACGATTACCTTGTACGATTTCAAAGTATTCGTTTAAGTTTGTGGCTTCATGATTTATTGTGTTTGTTGAATTGTTTACGTTTGTGTTTTCTGTTGTATTGGTGTAACTTCCGTTTGTTTCGTCAATCGTTGCGCTTGTAAGATAAGTGTCATCTTCAAGACTTGAAATACTACCCTGCGGAGTATCAGAAAATTTACTTTTTGTCTTACTAGCGTTACTGTTTGTCTGTTTACCGTTGTCTGTTGTTGTGCTGTTTGCTGTGCTGTCGTTTTTACTTTTGTTTGTGTCGTTAATATTACCTTTTCTAGTAAAATCTGTATCCCATAAAGGATTGAATTTCAGTAAATCACTAGCGTACCATTTATTGTAGTACGGCATAATCGTGTTCATTTTGTCAGCAAGTTTCAACTTCCATAACCCAACTGTTTCGAATCCTATTTCCCTTGTATAGAAGTGTCTCAAAATCTTGATTTCAAGCACACTTCTGTATTTTTCATCAAAGATAGGATAGTCAAAGTCGAATATCTTTTTGTGAACAGATTTCAGTATCTTTTCAATATCGTTGTAGCCAGTGCTGTGTTCCAGTCGGTAAAGAGATTCGCAGATAAAGCGCACCTCTGTTGTGTAACTACTCATCTGCTTCATCTCCTTTCTGTGATGTTCCACTTGAAATACCCATTCCATCTAAACTTGTATCAAGTTCTTCCCTGTAATCTACGCTTATATTTGTTCCGAACATTTTGTTGATTTTCTCTACTGCTGTTTGGCGTTCATGTAAACGACTAAATTTGCTTGCAATGCTACCACCCTGCGAACGGTTCACTTCGTCACTCACAAGTCGTTCACGCTTCGTAATGTTTACGTTTGAAATACCAAGATAAGTCAGTGCTTCATTCCATATGTTTGTCTTCAATTCGTAAAGCTGTGGTGCAACGAAAGGTGCATCTGTTCTAAGTGCTGTGATGTTGTCTGTGTTCAACTGGTCACTACCAAAGATGAAAGGCATTCCTCCGTCATACTGTTGATACAGATTTACCATGGATAAACGTTCATTTTCACCTGACTTAATAAGAACTGGAGTTTTCTGTGCGTTGATATTAACATCAATCGTTCGGTCAATATTAGCCAGTCGCATAGCAAACATTTTACAAGCTTCTACACTGTTCGTGTGTAGCATATTGTTATGGATAATAACGCTGTTTGTCTCGTTCAAGTCTTTTAAGTATCCTGTGACGGCATACGCTTTTGTCTTAATTGGTTCACGGTATACGTTAAGTCTACCGTCAAGAGTAGCCTGTAAAAATAAGTTTCCAAGCACCTCGTCATTAAAGTAAACCCCTGCACCATCTTCAAACAATGTCAGCTCCAAGAATCTAGCATCAACGGTATCAGGTAAATTCTTCCATTCGATACAAGAAATTGCGATTTCTTTTAATCGGTTATAGTAGTATTGCCATGATACACAGTTTTGCAACATACTTGTAAAAAACTGGTTTTTATACTTGTTTCTTCTGTTTCTTCCCATTCTGTTATCACCTCTTTATACGGGGGCTGTTGTCGTACGAATAGTTGCCAATTTCCTCACCATTTTCCCAAAATGTGATTCCGCTATCGAAAATCTTACAGATAACTTGCATATCAGGGGCAGGAACACTGCCACGAGCAACGCATCCGCTTGTCTGAATGTAGTTCCAATGAGGTCTTAGACCTTGACCACTACAAACGTTAGGTTGTTTCACCCTGTTGCAAGCGTACCCGAACATGGTAAAGAATGTATCAATGCTTCGTGCGTATTCATAAGGGATGCACATTCTACGATAGAACAGTTTGTTTTCTCCCTGTGCGACTAGCAAGTTACTGTTTCCAAGTGTTCCTCTGAATAAGTCTGCTTGGATGCTTGCACCATATTCGTTAAGAGTTTGGTTCACATATTCATTCGCAGGTTGCATGATTGCGTTGACAGCTTCACCAACTACACCGCCAAGATTTCCACTTAATGCTCCCATTGTCATACCTGCTACAGCACCAACTGTTGAGTTTGTAACGGTTTGTGCCATTTTAACCTTATTGATGTAGGTGTTCTGTGCAAGCCACACTTTGTAAGCGTCATTATTCCAACTACACATTGGAAAGTCCATCATGTTTAGTGACTCCATTCTGTATGGTGTTTCTCCACTACCCTTGTAGTGCGTTGGATATACGCACGCTTTTACGGGTGTATTCTTTGTACCTTCAATACGGAATCTTGGTGTTAAGTTCTCAAAGAATTCATACCTTAAAACAAGACTATTATCTACACCATTGTCAAACTGGAAATAGTTATATGGGTAAGTATACATTTTCATGTTCTTTGGCATATAACCATTCAGAGATGTTGTAGCAGGGTTTACAGGAGAAATCTCTGTGCCATCTGAATCGTAGGAAGAACCAGTGTTTGTATTTTTGATTTTACCGTCATCATCTTTTGACCCGATAAACATTGTTGGGCACATCCACATAGCTACAATACTATCGGGACTTTGAACATATTTTAGGTTTAGTGCAAATAGCTTTTCTCTTTCAAGTTCCGATGTAACATCGAAAGCGTAATAGGTACAACCCGAATACACGCCCTCAAACAAACCACCGATATTTTGCTCTTCATTGTCACAAATTGCAACCACTACAGAAAGATTTTTTAGCAGGTTTATACTTCCACCAGTGCTACCTTCTACATACTCTCCAAGTTTCACAGGTTCGGGTAGGATATTATCGCCGATTGCATCTGTGGCACTGTGTTCACGAACAACCATACTGTCTCGGATGGTAAAGTCAAACCACCATGTCTGCATAACGTCTAGCACGAATGTAATGTAACAGGCGTTGTCGTTGAGGTATTCTACACCAGTAATGAACGCATAGAACCACTTTGAACCGTAGGAAGTGTTGCGAAACATCATATAGTTGCAGTCGTAACAATCATCTGCGGGTAACTGGACTTTTGCGTAACCACGTTGCACACGCTGATAGGATTGTCGTGATAATTGGTGTTTTGTTTTGTTCGCAAAGTAGGTGCTTTGGGCGGTTACGTCTGTGAAACGAATGGTGTGGTTGTAGGTTGGGTCAAGAGGGACGTTGGTTAGGAGTCGGATATCTGTTTTTGGTTCAATCAAGGTATCACCCCTCTACTGTTTTGTCAGTTACAATGAACATTTTAATATTAGTATCGGTTACATCATCATTATTTGTTATTCCAGAAGAAAATTTAATATAAGCTTTATTTGTTCCTGTCGGGGATGCTGTTACAACCGGAGTAATTTTATTAACATCTATTATTCCCCCTCTATTAATTTCCCCAATTAAATGTCCATAACATTTGGCATTAATACCAACACCATATGGCGAGTTAAGCTGTTCAAATTTATCGGCATGCCATATACCGTTAGATGCTGATATATTAATTTCTATAATTTTCTTTGTGCTATCCATAAACGGCAGTACATTCATTAACGCCTGCATATCAAACGTAATATCTTCCGATTGTAAAGCTTTAACAACACTTTCAGCGCCTTTTGCTCCCTCTCTTATGTTATCGCCTACGGTTTTATAAGCAACGCCGTTTGAATCAACATTATCTGCATAAGTTTGTTTTGCCATAGTTATTCTCCTTTCTGTGGTGTTTCACGTGAAACATTTGTATCCCACGTGAAACACGAAAGTTTTAATTAGTTAAGTTTCTTAACTCCTTTTGTTGTATGCTCGTCAGCCACAGTTTTTCCACCTTCTACCGTAAGCGCTACTGCATCACCCTTGTTAAAGACAATTGTATCACCCACATTAGAAGCTGTTGTAAGTGCTGTATCTGTTGTATACTTGTAGCCACCGTAAATCATTTCAAGTGTAGTTGTGGTCTTTCCTGCCGGGAAGATAACTGCGCCATACTTGTGGATTGCGATTCCGTTAGTTACTGCATCCTGTGTCTGTACAAACTGGTAAGCACCGTTCGCAAGAGATACATTATCGTCCTGCACTTCAAGTGTAAATACTGTTGCTTCTTCTGCAATATCTTTGCTACTAACTTCAACTGTTACTGTTGCAGGCTGTGCGATATCAGCACCGTCAATCACGAAAGTAACCATGTTTGAGAACGGTGAAACCGCCACAGTCTTCCATGTGTTATAGAAGTAATTCCAGTACATACCACTTGCACAATACTGTTCTGTCATTCTTGACAAGTTGTCATATACTTGGAAGTAATTTTCATCTACAAGAACAGCTTTTACATTTTCCATTGCTTTAAGTTCTTCTGCCGTTACCTCTTCGATTGAGTCACAATTTGCACGAATGATATTAAATCTTTCGTTGTCAAAACTTGTCCAGTCATCAATCAAGTGAAGTCTACCCATGAAGTCTGCTTTTTCCATGTGGAACGCACTTGCAAGAACGTTTACATCAAATTTCGCATTGTACTCGGCATCCATAAAGATAGCCTGCCTTGATTTTGGTGTTGTTGTTCTTACTCCTGCCTGATTGTATTTCTTAGACATAAATGTAAGCTTGTTAGAAATACCTCTATACTTGCTTGCATCATTTGTAAGTGTTGTACCGTCACCGATTGAAACAGGAGTAGTCTTACCGTGTGAAATGGCTTTAATTAGTAGATATTTGAATAGTAAGAATTCATCATATTCAGCTGCTGTGTAAATACCGTCTACCAGTTTGGCGATAAATGAAGTTACACCATCAATGGATGTAAATGCCATTCTAAGGTCTTCATCCTGGATTGTAAGAGGGTACTGTGTTCTCCAGTTCATAACGTAGAAAGCACTTCTTACGTCCGGAAGATTTCTCTTGAACTCTCTTGCTTCGCCTTTTTCAGCGTCATATTCTACAACATTAGCGATACCAATAAAGATATCTTCGATTGTTTCACCTGTTTCAAGATAACCCTTTTTAAGGTGTGCATATGGGTTGTTGAATGTTGCACTCTCAATCACAACTTTTGCGATTCTGTTCATGAGCGCGTTAAGGAACTGATTCTGTAGTGATCCGTTTCCTACAATGATTTCCCCAACTTTAGGAATCATTTTGGCATCAGTAATTACTGGTACATTTTGCTGATACTCATAAGATGCATTTTCTCTAATTGTGTTAATGATTTTCAGAGAACTAGCATCAAGTGTAGTTAGTTTAACTCTGTGAGCCATTTTTACATCTCCTTTACTTAAATAATTCGTCAAAATTTTCTGCTACAATTTCCTTGTCTTTTTCTTCTTCCTCTTCCTCTTCTTCATCTTTTGCTTTATGATTATTTCCTGCGCTATCACCTGCGGAAAAGAATCTATCTTTATATTTCTGTCTCCACATTTTGTCTGTTTCTTCACACTTAGCTTTCCAATCTACCCCGTCTGAATCTGACAGTGAGTTAATTGTGTCTGTTGCATCCTCAATAAATTTTAAGGTGTCATCATCTGTGCTGTCTTTTGTGCGCTCTTTGATTAGATTTAAAAAATCCTCTTTCGATAAAACTGCCATTTTAGTATCTCCTTTGAATACCGCCACCGATTATAGCGAACCACATAGGGAACTTTGATTTTGGCTTATAAGGTGTACCGCCACCGCCACCACCACCTACGCTATAAAATCGGTACATTAAAACTGCGTTGTTAAGTATTTCTGCTTCTGTTAAATATCTGTCCTCTGCTACCCATCTGTTGATTGAAGTGTCGTTACCATGAGTCTGAATGTAATTGTAACATTTGTTTGCGTTCTGTATACGCTCTTCAAGAGCAGGAACACCAGGTCTTTCCCAACATGACATAAATGCTTCGGTTAGCCCTGCAATATCTGTACTGGTTGAATGTAAGAATTCATCAAGTGAAGAGATACCGTGGCTTGTACCAATCCAGTCATTTTCTTCAATCAAGTATTGCATCTGCCCGTTAGGGTCTGTACTTGATAAGCCTTGTGAACTAAGGTAGTTAAGCAATGCTGTCTTTCTTCCGCCTGTCCACTGGAATAGTCCGAAACCACCGCCACCACGCTCGTTAAGAGCAGGGTTGATATTTGATTCTCTCCAAGCATTACCGCATAACGCAGAGATTACATATATACTGGCGCCTATTCCGGTCGCACCGCCGTCACCGTATCTCAGTAGAATTGGAAAGCTGTTTGCTGTTGATTCACTGTTATTGATGCTTACTTGGTCAGCTAGTGGGATACCGTTGGTATGTGCTCCCATTGTAATACCTTTACCCACTCCGCCACCTTGATAGCATATCTCGGTATGCCCACTTCGCCATAAGATGTCAAATGGTTTCCATTCTACATCTTTGCTATCATACTGTGTAAACCCTAACCCTTTTAAGATACTTACCATATTTCCAGTATAGAAGCCACTAATATTTAATGGGAATCCTGCTTCGATTACTGCATAACCAACAAACGTGGAACAATCATAATATGTGATACCATTTACCGTCTTTTGATATCGGTACTGTTGAGAGTATCCCACATTTGGGGCGTTGCAAGTATTGATTGCCCATTGATAACCTTTGTTGATGTTGATAGCCATTACGGTTTAATAAGCTTTCCTTTCTTACCAAGTGAAACCAGTTTGTCATTCTGTGGTGCTGAGCCTTTATAGTTCGCTACACCGTTCTTACTTGCAATACGCTTACGATACACAAAACTTGAATCCACATTGATTGATCTTAAGCAATCTACAATGGAACAGCTATTTAACTTAAAAACTGGAAAATATGTTTCACGTGAAACATTTGTCTGTGGTTTCACGTTTGTTTTACACCCAAGAGCAGATGCAATAGCCATAGCACACTTTGTAGAATCCCAACGGCTTACATCGTCTCTATCATCTACAAAACAGCATTCAATGAGAATCGCTTTTGCTTTTGTTTCTCTTAGGACACGTAAATCTTTTTCGTATTTCACGGGAGAACCGTGAAACCCAATACCAAGTGTGTTAGCAATATTCTCTGCAATCTTATAAGCTACACCATAGATTCTATCATCATATCCGTAGACCTCTACACCACCACATTTTCCATCACCTACTCTGTCGTTTCTTGCGCTATTTAAGTGAATTGATATATCCAAGTCCACAGTATGAGCGTTACACTTAGAAACAATAGAAGATAAATTTTTGTTCTGTGTTGTACTGTAGTCATCTGTACAATCATATACTGTATTGCCATTCGCTCTTAATAGTTCGATTAACTTATTTTTTACAGCTCTATCTTCATTTACTTCATCCAGTAAATCGCTAGCACCACGGCATTTTAAAGAGTGTCCACCGTGCACATTATACGTTGCCATCTTTGTCACCGTCCAGTCTGTCGCATAACTTCTGCAAAATCAATGTGTTATTATTTAATGCTTCTGTCACGCTGTCCATCTCTGCTTTATGTGCATCTTTTTCTTTAATCATGTACCAAAACATAGCACCGCACATCACAATAGGGAAACCAAGCGTTGAAATTGCTGTTGTTACTGCGTTCATATCCATAGCTTTAATCACATCCTTTCTTATTTAATTATATCATCATAATGTATGTTTGTCAACATATTGTATAATTATAGACACCGTGTCTATTAAAATACATGCTGTTTAATAATTGACAGTTTGTCTATTTTATGCTATAATATAAAAGAGGTGATAAAATGAGTTATTATGACGGTACAAAACTATTAAGTCTATTAGACCTAAATAATAAAAGACCTGAAATATACATGGTAACAAGTAACCGTACTGGCGGTAAGACAACTTACTTTGGCAAATTGGTAGTTAATAAATTTTTGTCAAAGGGCGAAAAGTTTGGATTGCTCTATCGTTACGATTACGAGCTTAGTGGTGTAGCAGAGAAATTTTTTAAAGATATCAAAGAATTATTTTTCAATGAATATGAAATGACAAGCAAACCAATGATGCATGGGAAGTTTCATGAGTTATTTTTGAATAACGTTTCCTGTGGTTATGCTATGGCACTTAACAATGCGGATGCCGTTAAGAAGAACTCTCATATGTTCAGTGATATCAGCTGTCTTATTTTTGACGAGTTTCAAAGTGAAACAAACCGTTACTGCTCAGATGAAGTTAAGAAATTCATTTCTATACACACCTCTATTGCCCGTGGACAGGGAAAACAAGTGCGTTATGTCCCTGTATATATGATGGCGAACCCTGTTTCACTGATTAACCCATATTATATTGCCATGAAGATTTCAAACAGACTTAAATCTGATACGAAATTCTTACGTGGGAATGGGTTCGTGCTAGAGCAGGGTTATAACGAAAGCGCAAGTAAGGCTCAGACAGAAAGTGGGTTCAATCGTGCATTTATCAATGATGATTACGTGGCTTATTCTGCACAAGCTACTTACCTTAATGATAGCAATGCATTTATTGAGAAACCTGTTGGAGAGTGTACTTATGTTGCAACACTTCGGTATCTTGGTAGAGACTATGCGATTAAAGAGTATATGAACTTAGGTATTATCTACTGTGATGATAGAGCAGATAAAACATATCCTTATAGAATCAGTATTACGACAGATGATCACAACGTCAATTATGTGATGCTAAAGAGCAACGACTTGTTCTTGTCTAATATGAGGTACTTCTTTGAACGTGGTTGTTTCCGATTCAAAGACTTACAGTGCAAAGAAGCTGTGTTACAGGCTCTTAGTTATTAATGGTATCATCTACTGTCAGAAAGCGAAAAACATAGAAACAGAACGCACGAGTGAAAGAAATCGCTGTTTCTATGGTCGGGGTTGCTCCCTTGCCCTAACAGGCTTTAGACCGTTTTCACCAGTAGTTTGTGATATAATAAAAGGTACTTTGCTTATGCATTGTACCTTTTTGTTTTTTTACTTATCTAATTTTAATTCAACTTCTTTATTCAGTTCTTTCTCTTTCTTAAATTTGCTGTGTTTCTTTGCGTCACGTGGAATATGAGGATAAGTTGGCATATAACATTTGTATGCGTAGAAGTCACAACCCTCACAACCTCGATTATAATTTGATGAACATATTTCTATTAATTCCCTTACTGTTATTTTCATAGTTCTAACTCCTCGTTTGTATATAGTGCTTTTGCCAGTTCGGGCGAATTACCACATAAACCAACATATTCAGAAAATACACTAGGTATATATCCATCAATATTAACTAAACATTCCCCGTCTTTGTGGTAAACGCAAAAATAGCAATCTTTCTTCATCTCCACGCAATGTTTCACAACATCTTGCATTCTAATTTTCATGTTATCTACCTCATTTCATAACTTGTTTCTACGAGTAACACGCCGCCCCTCATTCTTTTAGGTCGTAACTTGTCTGGCACTTTTAAGCCTATCTTAAAATCTGATAAATCACGTTTAATAGGGGCACTACCTTTAAATAAGAACTGTTTTTCTTCTTCTGACCATTCCTTGTGTGTTCCTGTTCTTGGTTCTTTATAACCGTTAATATCTGCGTTACCTTGCATGGATAGCACAAACAGATTCTTGCATTTACTAGGCATACCTGCACACTTCACATCATAAAACGGTTCTTCTATTGGTTCTCTGTTTTCATGCGTTACATGTTCGATATATGTTTTCTGTCTTGTAAATGTCGCAATATCCCAACACGACTCTAATGACCATGAGTTAAATTCCGTTGGGTGTTCTCTTATACCAACAATTTCATCGGGCAGTAAATCACAGTGAATAGAATCAGTATCGGCGTATATAAAACCTCTTTCATTAACGCCATGGTAATTCTTTTGGGCGGCTCGGATTGTAAACTCTCTTGCATATGATGTAATGGCAGAACCACAAGGAATGTAGCCTGCTTTCTTGTTGTTTTCTTCCTGCCTTATAAAACCAAGTGATTCATCATCTTTTACATACGCTATCTTGAATGAACTATCTTTAGAAGATGCCTGCTTACCATAGAGATTATTAAGAAACAGCTTTGCAAGAGTACGCTGTGCGCCCTTGCTTTTCTGCTTAATCTCTGCATACTTATTAATATATTCGTCATAGATACCTTTCATGGCGTAGAACCATACGCCATCTATGATTTCAAAATCATATAAGTCATAGTGTTCTAGCATCAAATAATAATCGGTACAAGTAACAACCATTTCTACAATAGCTTCATGTCTGTTATTCCCGCTATCATAGTAATACGGAAAATACTTGTCGTATTTCTTACTGTATACGTCACTTGTTTCTAGCATTTCTGTACCACGATAGAGCGGAGACCCTTTTATCTGTATAAATGGCAAGTAGCCATGTTTCACGTGAAACCTTGTTCGGATACGTAAGAAAAAATATCTTGGATCACCTTGTGGATCTTTTTTTAAGGCTTCTTCATGTATAAAGTTTCCACTCCAATAGTGTGGTTTTCCAACTGGGTAAAAGTTACCGCTGTCGGAGTGCATCATAGATGGATATAGGCTATTAACATCTGCTGTTGTGCCTTTATAGTATATTTTATTTTCTTTTCCTCTTACAAGGTAACACCATCCACCACGATATGATTTTCGGATGTAATCACCAAAAGTAGGATACTTTGTTATACCTGTTTCTATCTTGTATATGTCGGGAAATAGTTGTGCGTAATCTGTCTTGTCATAGCCTTTTTTGAACTCTTCCAAACAGCATGACCCAATAGTAGATTTATCGTGTCCCTGTTCTAGCATGATTTCAAGTGCTTCCTTTACTACAAGAACATCATTTGCAATGTACTCTCTCTCCTTTTCAGTAATCTCACATCCTGCATATCTATAGCCAGTGTATTCCATATCTAGCTTTTTATGTTTCGTTGCGAATGATTTACCAATAACTTCAACGGAAAATGGTAACAACTTCAAAGAGTCACGGAACTCCAATAACTTATTGTTTGGTAGTTTCTGTGTAATAGAATACCACATACCCTTATCTGATATGCTATAACGGACTTCATTGGTTTGGATTTCTTTGTTCTTTTTCCATGAATACACGCCATTATCGTTATTTAATGCCTGTGGATATTTCTTCTGCGCTAGTAAGTAATCAAGGATGAAAGCACCGTCAAATTTTAGGTTGTGGAAAAATGCTATGATGTTTGTATCTAACGCACGAAAGTACGTGAACATATCTTCAATACGATGTAGGATTGTAACATTCTCTGTGAATAGTTCTACAATGGCAACTGCCCACACTTCTGTGTGGTCTTGATTGTCGTATACTGTGGTTTCAAAGTCGCACATGAACATTCTTGTTGTGCGTTTACTATTCATAAGTGTTATCCTCTATATCCCATGAATAAAGCGATTCCTGTTCATCATTTAAGGCATCTCGTTCTACAACAGATAATGTCCTACCACTAATAATTTCTCCAATAGCTTCCAATGAAGAAGCAACATTCACGCCTTTTGAATCGGTTAAAACTACTTCCAAGTGCAACTTTATTGCATCCCAGTTATTCGCAAGGCGTTCTCCTACAGCTATTTCACCATCTTTACTTAAAGTATTGCGATAAAGTGCTAATAGAGCTGACTGCGCTTCTTGCGCTCTTTCTATATTAGCGTTCTTTCTTTTATTGCCGTATATAGTCTCTGTTGGAATTGGTGATGTTATACGACTTAAAAACTCTGTAATAAAGTTGCTATTTGTGATATCCCCCAACTGTGGCTGATTCAAATGATATTCGCCATCTAAATCGTGTGTAGTTGGTAGATTATCACTAGTCCAAAATTCCCTAGCAGATTCTTTATTACGCTTTCTTGTCTCTGCACTACGCTTTGCACGTTCAGAAGCAAGTTCGTGTTTAAGTTTACCAACGGTTGAGATTTCCCCTGTTGCTGTTGAATAGGCTTCCTGTTTTGAAAGATTCTTTATATCTGCTTTTAACTGTCTTGTTATCTTTGCTAAGTCTCTTCCTTGGATACCCCATTTACGCAACTGGGTTTCTGTTTGGTATACGTTCGCGCCACGGAGTTCAATATTCTGTTTTCTTAATGCTGATACTTTGCGCTGATATTGCTTATAGTACTGACTATACTTTGATTTGCTCTTTTTCAATTTTATCACACCTCTCACATTTAGATAAAAAAGGGTAGGCGTTCTGCCCACCCATTATATTTTAGGAAAGAAAATCATTTTGCTATGAAAAAATACTTTACTTATTTTACTGAGTTTACATCAAGACCACAGTCAACAAATGGTCTACCTGCTTTTGTTTCTCCGCTACGTTTTACAATTGCGTACGGTTTACCGTGCATCAACTCATGAATTGACTTTAAAGAACTCTTGAAAGTTGCGGACTGTGTTGAATATACCTTTCCGTCAACTGTAATGATTGAAAGAAGCTCTGCCTCTGTTCCGTCATTCTTTGTGTCCTTATATTCAATGTATGCATCTACTGGAATTGAAGTGCCGTCTGCTACATCTTTCATGGATGTAATTCCTGCGTCCATTGTCATAAGATACTGTTCTACTTCTGTTAACTCTCTACTTGTTTTTGTGATTGTGATTTTACTCATTTTTATTTTCTCCTTTTTCTTTTACTTATGCTTCTACATCTGCATTTTTATCTACTTCTTTTTTGTCTCTTGGCGGTAATACATCTGCCATTTCGATAAACTTCTGTTCATCCATTCCATACAATATCTCGATAACTTCTGTTGAAACAACTGATACTGGTTTAAGCGTTTCTGTCTCTACTACTTTAGTGACTGCTTTCATCAGCTTCTTATCATCTGTGTAAGCACCTGCGATTGTTACCTCGTAGTTGTTAACCTTAGCTGTCTCTGTGTCTACACACATAACGATTACCTTAGTTGAAGAAATTGTTCTTGTTACTTTTCTTGCTCTTGCCATTTTGCCTTTCACCTCTTTTCATTTTGTTTGTGCTTGCTAGACTGCTGAATGAGCGACTTCTATTTGAAGCCGAATCAGATAAAAGGAATCGAACCTTTACACGTTGCCACCGATTTTTTTCGCCTACATGGGTGTCGGAATATCTGTTATTTTTTGTGAGTGGACGATGCTGTGGGCACCGCCCGTATGGTGTGGTATGTAAGTTGGAAAAAATTTTTTATCTTCCTTACATTATTAATTATATCAGATGTTACTTGAAATGTCAAGTAGTTTTTAAAAGTTTTTTCTAAAATAATGTTAGATAATCAAGTGTAATTGTCTGAATGAAAACATATACCACAATGAAAATAGCTGTCAAATATGTAGCAATAATTTTAAATTTTCTCATTTTTACATGCACCTCCAAAAATGCTATTGGTAATTTATGGCATCGGGACAAAGAAATTCACAATAACGGCAACCCAATAAAATGTGGCAAGAAAAATAGTTGTTAATACTAAGATTGAAATAATTGACTTTATAAGATTTTTTATGATTCTTTTAATTTTTCTAATATCCATGAATAATACTCCTTTATTAATGATTTACTAATTGGTACGTCTATACGCTGGTCGTTTGTTATATATGCGATATAGTATTTGCCGTTATCATAGACGTGGTCTTTCACCTTATAAATGAAAGCATAATGTAAGTTAGTTCTGTATGTTGTGTTGCACAGAGTGAGAGCTGTGCCATTTTCCTCTCTCATTATGTCTTTCATATGTTCGTACTCTTCCACTGTTTTAGGTGTTACTAAGTTCGGGTGGTCATAAAGTGTTTCGCAGAAGTGGTCTTGGAAACGCCTGCGGACTTGTGCGTGGGTTATCCATTCAGCCATTATTCATCCCTCCTTTCTAATTCATTGTATCTTTTAAGCGATTTATGCAGTTCGCAAAAAGCTTTATCAAATACACTGTTTGTTCCATAGTCAACATGATTGAACAGAATATCTTCTGCTTCTTTTAATACCTCAAGTTCTGATTGCGTTAATGATTTCATAGCGTTTATCCTTTCTTATTGCTTTTCCTTTACTGTAATTACATTATAGCATTGTTCCTTTTTAATGTCAATAGATTTGTATAAATTAATTGTATATTATTGTACTTTATAAATACAATAACAAACAGCCCACCGCAGGTGCGAGCGACGGACGCGAGCGAGTATAGGTGAGTAAGCGCAAAGCGCGAACGGTGCGCACCCATTTAAGTGAACGTAGTGCGATAGCACGAAGTGGAGTAGTGAGCGTAGCGAACGGACGCACTGCGTACCGCAGAAAGGTGCATGGGGAAGCTACGATTTTCGAGATTCGCGGAATACCAAA
>ERZ772867.2679-NODE-2679-length-16714-cov-12.688397_pt1 | contig 16714 bp, 14 predicted proteins | sample MGYA00511341_ERZ772867 | MGnify/ENA primary metagenome ERZ772867 (study PRJEB29015, sample SAMEA2737707) | human gut metagenome | biome: human gut; feature: human-associated habitat; material: faeces | place: China | collected 2012 ... | reverse complement strand
ATTTTTGTGCTGCTGGCGCTGGCGATCCTGTTCATCTGCCAGAACGGCGGCTGGCAGGGCGGCTGCGGCGGCAACTGTGCCAGCTGCCACAGCAAATGCGCCGAAGCGGAAAAGAAGCCGAAGAAATAACTCTTGCCTCCTTCTGCGAGGGAGGTGGCCAGGAATTTCGCTCCCCTTTTGCAAGGGGAGCTTTTTTTCTTGCCCTGCTGTTGCACAAATGCACAAAAACAGGTATACTTATAAATAAGTATAATTTCAGGGAGGCATTGCCCATGAAAGCTGATAAATACCGCTTCGACGGCGCCCGCACCTGTGACCTGCGGGCGCTCTCCTGCGACGACAAAGAGGATGCAACGGACAAAGACGAAATTCTGGCCAAATCTGCCGAGAATCTGCAAAAGATGGCCGCATTGGAGGCTGAACGCTGATGCCGCCCATCCGTGTTTTACAGGTCATGCCCGCCATGGACGCCGGCGGCATGGAGACCTTTGTCATGAACGTCTACCGCACGATCGACCGGGAGAAGGTCCAGTTCGATTTTCTCTATCATTACGATAAGCCGTGCTTTTTTGACGATGAAATCCGTGCGCTGGGCGGACGCATCTTCAAGCTGACCGTCCGGCAGGACAACAACCTGCCCCGCTACCTGCGTGAATTGCGGGCGCTGTTTGCCGCCCACCCCGAGTGGCGCATCATCCACGGCCATTACAGCGGGTTTGGCATGTTCTACAACCCCGCGGCGCGGCGCGCGGGTATCCCCGTGCGGTGCGGCCACAGCCACAATACCGCGTATGAACGCAATTTTGTGGGGCGGCTCGATCATTTTATGAGCAGCTTTTTCAACATCGGCCTGACGGACCGCTTTGCGTGTAGTGAGAAGGCCGGGCAGATGCTTTTTGGCAAGCATCCGTTCACCGTCGTGCCCAACGGCATCGACACGGCGCGGTTTGCCGCCCGCGACCCGCAGCGCCGTGCGCTTTTGCGCGGTGAGCTGGGTGTGACCGATCAGGAAATCCTGTTCGGCCATGTGGGGCGTTTCTCCGACCAGAAGAACCACCCGGGACTGCTCAAAATTTTTGCCGCCGTGCGCACCCGCCTACCCAAGGCACGGCTGGTGCTGCTGGGCGGCGGCGACCCCGCCTACGTGGAGAAAATGCAGGCGCTGGCCGCCGAGCTCGGCCTTGGCGACAGTGTGATCTTTGCGGGCGTGCGCAGCAACATCCAGAGCTTTTACGACGCGATGGACGCCTTTTTGCTGCCCAGCCTTTTCGAGGGTCTGCCCGTCGTGCTGGTGGAGGCGCAGACCGCGGGTCTGCCCTGCTTTGTGGCCGACACGGTGGACCGCGGCGCGGCGTTCACCGACAGGGTAAAATTTCTGCCGCTGAACGACACCGCCGCGTGGGCAAACACAATTGCGGCGGCCTCCTTCCGCCGCGACCCGCAGGCGCGGGAGAAGGCCATTAAGGCCGGATATGACATCCACACGAGCGCCGAGGTCCTGCAAGCCTTTTACCTGCGCCGTTATGCCGAGGTGACGCCATGAAGCCTTGTGAGATCGCAGTCATCGTACCTGTACATAATGCGGCGGCGTTCCTGACCGCCTGCACCGACGCGATTGCCGCCCAGAAATTTGACGGCTTCCGGTGCATTCTTGTGGAAGACGGCTCCACCGACGACTCCCCCGCGCTCTGCGATGCCATCGCGGCGGGCGACCAGCGCTTTGTGGCGCTGCACCAGACCAACAGCGGTGTCTGCGCGGCCCGCACGGCGGGTGTGCGCGAGGGGCGGGCACTGGGGGCCAAATGGTTTGCGTTCTGCGACGCGGACGATTTGTACCACCCTGAGTTTCTGGACACGCTGTATGCGGCGGTGACGAACAGCGGGCTGCCGCTGGCCTGCTGCCGGTACGATACCTTTACCGACACTGTGCCCGCCGACGCGCCCGCGCCCTGCAACAGCAAGATCCTGCGAAGCCCCGCCCATCTGGACGCGCTGCTGCATGACCACGCCGTGGATTACGGCCTGTGGAACAAGCTGTTCTCCGCCGACCTGCTGACCGAGGAGATGCTCGACAACGGGCTGGCCTATAACGAGGATCTATTGGCGAACTGGCGTGCATTTTTAGCCGCTCCGGGGTGTGCGTTCTGCGATTTTGCAGGCTATCACTACCGCCAGCACGCGGACAGCGCCAGCCACCGCGCCCTGCCGCCGCAGAGCATCGACGACCAGCGCCGCGCCGCTGCGGAGATCCGCGCCACGGCCCCCGCCGAAATGCAGCAGAGCGTGAACGCCTTTTACTATGAAAAGCTCGTCTATCTGGCCAGCATGATCCTGCGCCGTGCCAACGCCGCAGACTACCGCGTCCAGCTGAACGAGCTGAAGATCGGCATTGCCGCGGGGTCCGACGACCCGCAGCTGGGGCGCAATCCGCTGCTGCCCCGGAGCATCCGTTTTTCGGCCTGGCTGACGCTGCACATGCCGCGGCTCTGGCAGTGGGCGTGCCGAAATTTCTTGAAGGACCGACAATAATGCGCATTTTACTTGTACTGGACCGGGTGGAAAACCCCGCCAGCGCCAACGCCATGATGGGCTTTCGGCTGGCGGAGCAGCTGCTCCGCCGCGACCATACCGTACATATTTTGACCCTCTGGGACGGCCTGCACACCCCGCCCGCCCCGCCGGAGGGGGCCATGCAGCACCTGCTGGCCTTTGCCGACGAGCGCCAGATGAACGAGGCGCTGGAAAACGGCCAAAAGGGCGGCACGCCGGTGCCGCTGCGGCTGGCCCGGCTGGCTGCACACCCCGCGGCAGCGGCGGCGGCGTTCCGCCAGCTGGTGCTGAAGCAGCCCCGCCGCACCGTGGACAGTCGGCGGGAAATCGAGCGGCTGGACGCGGAATTTCACTTTGACGCAGTCTGTGCCGTCTGTGCACCCTACCGCACGGCGTTTGCGCTGGAAGCTGCCGCCATCCGCGGGAAGAAATTTTTGTGGCAGCTGGACCCCTATGCCTCCAACCGGGACTACACAGCCCCGGGCGGCTTTGCGCGGGAGGGACAGCTACTGGACGCGCTGGACGGGACCTTCGTCACGCCGCAGGCCCTGCCCGACTACGCCGACGGCGCCCCGCTGGCCCCGTGGCGGGAAAAGGTACACGTTCTGGGCTTTCCAACGCTGCTGCCGCGGGTCATAGAGCCGGTGGAACACGACGATATACAGTGTGTTTTCTGCGGCAGCCTGCACCCCGGCATGCGGGAGCCCGGCTTTGCACTGGCGCTGTTCCGCGCACTGCACGACGACACTGTAACATTAACGATGGCGGGCGGCGGCTGGGAGCGCTTTGCCGCCGATGCCGACGAGACAGCCCGTGTTCTGGGCGCAAAATTTGTGCGTCCCGGCCTGCTGCCGCCCGACGAGGCCGCCGCGCTGGAAAACCGCGCCGACGTGCTTGTCAGCTTGGGCAACACCTATGACAACCAGATGCCCAGCAAGCTGTTTGGCTATTTTGCCACCGGCAAGCCGGTACTGCATCTGGCTGTGAGCGAGAATGACCCCACCCTGCCCTATCTGGTGCGTTACCCGCTGGCGCTGGTTCTGCACCGGAAGGACGGTGTCACGCCGGGCACCGTGGCAAAGCTGCACAGCTGGCTGCACAATGTACAGGGTCATGCCCTGCCCTTTGCCCAGACGGCAAGGCTCTACCCCGAGTTCACCCCGGAGAAGGTCGCGGAGGAGTTTTTAAAGTGGTTGTGAGCAGTCAGCTGCGGCCATTCAAGAGAAAATAAAGGAGTCCCTATGCACATTCTTTGGCTTGTCAGAACCACCCTGCCGCAGGCGGCGGCTGCCTGCGGGCTGGCCGGAGCCAGCGATGTCAGCGGCAGCTGGCTGACCGGGCAGCTGGCCGCGCTGCGCGCCTGCCCCGATCTGCACCTGACCGTGCTCTGCGTGGGCAAAGAGGATGCCGACGGCACCGCGGACGGCGTGCATTACCGCGTCGTGCGCGACACTGCCGCCTTTGCGCCGCTTTTGCAGGCCGAGCGCCCCGACCTTGTGCATATATGGGGCACCGAGTTTGACCCCGCCGCCGTCATGGCCGACGCTGCCCGCGCATCAGGCTTGCCCGTGCTGTTCAGCGTACAGGGCGTTATGCGGGACTGCGCCGCGCACCTCTGCGACGGCGTGCCCGAAAAATACCACCGTTCCGGTGCGCTGTGGCACGCCATTGATAAAATCATTCCCGGCGAGCTGCTCGACAATATGCAGGCGAGCTTTGACGCACTGGCCGCAAAGGAAGCCGCCGCGCTGGCCGACGCCCGCTATGTGACGGGCCGCACGGCGTTTGACCGCGCAGCCTGCGCCGCGCTGGCCCCCCACGCCCGCTACTACCCCTGCAACGAGACACTGCGTCCGCTGTTTTACACGGGTACACTGTGGCATGCGCGAGACTTTGCCGCCACGCCGGTGCTGCTGCTGCCCCAGGGCAACTACCCGCTGAAAAACCTGCACACCGTCATCAAGGCACTGCCTGCCGTTCTGGCCGAGTACGGTGACGCCGAGCTGCGCATTGCGGGCTGGCCGCCGCTGGACAAGGGTCCGCTGCTGCGCCCGGTCATTGACCGAATGTTCCCCTACAAGCTCTACTGCAAGCGGCTGGCCGCACAGCTGGGCGTGACGGAGCACATCCGCTACACCGGGCCGCTGGATGCCGCGGCCATGCGGCAGGCGTATCTGGAGGCAGACGCCTTTTTGCTGCCGTCCGGCTGCGAGAACAGCCCCAACAGCTTAGGCGAGGCCATGCTGCTGGGCCTGCCCTGCGTCGCCAGCGCCGTGGGCGGTATTCCTTCGATGCTGGCGAACGGCACCGAGGGTCTTTTGTACGGCGATGCGCTGGACGCCGATGCGCTGGCCCGCGCCGTTTTGCAGGTGCTGCACAGTCCCGACGGCGGTACGGCCATGGGCCGGGCAGCCCGTGCCCGCGCACTGCAGACCCATGATGCGGCCCGCAACGCCGCTGATTTACTGCACATCTACGAAAGCATTTTGCAGGAGGAGCACCCGTGAGCATTTCCGTCATCATCCCCTGCTACAGGGCCGCGGCCACGCTGCGCCGCGCGGTGGACAGTGCCCTGACCGGTGCGCCCGCCGATTTGGAGGTCCTGCTCGTCGACGACGGCAGCCCCGACGATACGGGCGCCCTCTGTGACGAATTGGCAGCCGCTGACCCTCGCGTCAGGGCGCTGCATCGTGCAAACGGCGGCGCGGGTGCGGCCCGCAATACCGGGCTGGACGCCGCGCACGGGGACTGGGTGCTGTTTTTGGATGCCGACGATGCGCTTTTACCCGGTCTGTGGGCCGCGCTGGACGCCCTGACCACCGACGCCGACATGATTTTGTTCGGCCTTACGCGGGAAAGCAGCGGTGCGGTCAAGCCCACCGACTACCTGCCCGCGGGGTTCTGCCCGGACTTACAGGCTCTCGGCAGTGCGCTCTCCCCCCTGCTGTTTGACACGGGGCTGTTGGCCGCGCCCTACCCCAAGCTGTTCCGCCGCGCGGCCATCGGGGCGGTGCGGTTTGATGCGCGGCTTGCCATCAACGAGGACGTGCTGTTTAACATACAATTTTTACAGAATACCTCTGCCATTTATTGTCTGGATGGTGTATACTATAAGCAGTATGATACCGAGGCCGGCAGTCTGTCCCGCCGCCTGCGGGGGGACTTGCTGGACGCCGAGCGCGTGACCCGCCCGGCGCTGTCCGATTTGCTGCGGCAAAACGGCATCGACCCGGCCCCTTATGAGGCCGCGAGCCGTCTGCGGGCCTGCCTGAACCAGTACGGTCTGCTGACCGGCTGTAAGGGCACGCTGTCCTATGCAGAGCGCCGCGCGCTGTTTGCTGAAATTTTAGCCGACCCCGCTGCCCGCAAAGCCCTGCGGGAACGCCTGCGGAATGACCCGAACAGGCTTCTGGCCGTGCCGTACCGCATTGGCGTGGCGTGCAATTGGCCGGGGCTGCTGGCGGGGTATACGATGGCGAAACAAAATTTATTGTGACACCGCCTCTTGCCCCCCCTAGCAGGGGAGGTGGCCCGCAGGGCCGGAGGGGTTGAACCTTGCCACAGCCCGAAATGCTTCGGATTGCCGCAAGGCTCTCTCCCCCACCCGCTGCGGCGGGAGCCCCCTCGCAGCGGGGGCCGAGAAATTTCTTCATTTATATAAGGAAAAGCCTATGTCCGACCATCCCAAAATCAGCATAATCTCCACCGTCTACAACACGGGGCCGTACCTGCGCCCGGCTGTGGAGAGCATTCTAGCCCAGACGTTCACCGACTTTGAGCTGCTGCTTGTCGATGACGGCAGCCACGACGGCTCCGCTGCGGTCTGCGACGCGCTGGCACAGGAGGATGCCCGCATCCGGGTGTTCCACCAGCCGAACGGCGGCCCGGCCCACGCCCGCAACACCGGGCTGGACAACGCCCGCGGCGACTACATCGGCATGGTCGATTCCGATGATTTGATAGAACCGACCATGTTTGCAACGCTGTACAGCGCCGTACAGGTCGATGGCGTGCGGCTGGCCGCCTGCGCGGGCGACTGCATCGACGCCGACAGCAAAAAAATCGAAGGCCGCATGGTCACGATCCGTCAGGGCGGCGTGCGCGATGCGCAGGAGCTTTTGCTCGAGGCGTTCCAGACCGGCAGCTTTTACGGACCTTTAAGCTGGAACAAGCTGTTCGACGCGCGATTGTTTAAGGAAAAGGGCATTCATTACGATGAGACGATGCTTTTTGGTGACGATGCCAGCGTGCTGCACCGTGTATTTGAGGGTGAGCGCTGCAACTGCCTGACCGATGTGCTTTACCATTACCGCACCCGCGCCGGGCAGATCACAACGGCGGGCTTTCCGCCGCGCAAGACCGACGACCTGCGGATGTACTGGGAGTGGCTGCAATACTTCTCGGCCCGTCCCGGGCGCGAGGAGTACTACGACTGGGCCGTTGTGCGGTACTGGAAGATTTTTTACCAGTTCTGGTGCCAGTCCGATGCAGCGGGCAACCTGCCCGAGGTCAGGCCAAAGTTTATGGCGCACAAAAAGCATTTGGATGCCATTTTGCCCGACATACTGGCAAGCAAATACCTGCCGCTGGGCGAGAAGCTGCGGGCTGCCGCGTTCTGCGCCAGCCCCACGCTGACCTACGGCGCGGCGACTGCCTGGGGACGCCTGCATACGAGGAAGGGGAAATAAATTATGGAACATATCGCGATCAGTGTAATCGTGCCGATCTACAACACAAAGCCCTACCTGGCCGAGTGCATCAAGAGCATTCTGGACCAGAAGATCAATGTGCCCATCGAGGTGCTTCTCATCGACGACGGCTCCACCGACGGCTGCGGAGAGGTCTGCGACAAGTACGCCGCCCGTGATGAGCGCGTGCGGGTCATCCATCAGGAGAACCAAGGCCTGTCCGCCGCGCGCAACGCCGGCATCGACGCCGCCAAGGGCCGCTATTATTCCTTTATTGACTCCGATGATGTCGTTCTGCCGCGCTTTTTGCAGACGCTGTACGACGCCTGCGAGGAGCACGACGCCTATATGTCCCTCTGCTCTGTCGAGGACGTGCAGGAGGACGGCAAGAGCTGCGACCCGGCCTACTTCACACGCCCCACGCAGGAGGGTGTTTTCTGCGGCAAGGACCTGCTGAACGAGTTTTACACCCCCTACGGCACGGTCTACACCGTCGCGTGGAACAAGATGTACCGCGCCGAGGTCTGGAAACTGCTGCATTACCCCGAAGGCCGCCTGCATGAGGATGATTTCGTCGCACACCGCCTGTTCTGGCGCTGCGACAAGGTCGTCTGCATCGACAAGCCGCTCTATCACTACCGTCTGCGCAACGGCAGCATCTGCCGCACGAATATACGTCCGGAGGCGTTCGACGCCGTGGACGGTCTGGCGGACCGCTATCGATTTTATGTTGAGAACCACGCGGACCGCGCGGTCATCGACGCGGCCTATGCGGCCTGCTGGCGGCGGTATCTGTTCCTCTGCGCGAAGGTGCGCCAGTACCCGACGCCCGAGCTGGTCAAGGCCATCAGCAAGGAGCAGTTTTTGATGCAGGGGCTCATCAGCTACCTGCCCAACTGCCGCAACATGAAGATGACCGAGAAGCTGAGCGCCGCCCGCTGGTCGATGATGAGCGCACAGAGTTTGTGCCCGATCAAATAAGTCCATTGCTCTGTAGGGGCCGGACATGTCCGGCCCGCAGCCTGCCCAAAAGCGCCCTCTGACGTGAAGCCGCGGGCCGGGCATGCCCGGCCCCTACGTGCGCGGCGGTATTTTTGTTCAAAATCCACATTCTAAGGAGCCCACATTGGCGTTATTGAAGCTAGACAAGGAAAGACGTCCCCGCGTGCTGCTGGTGCCGCCGCCGGATCTGCCGGTCCCCGCGGTGCAGGGCGGCGCGGTGGAGACGCTGCTGACCCACCTGATCCGCGAGAACGAGAAGCAGGGGCAGCTTGATTTGCTGTGCGCCAGTGTCACCGACGATGCCGCCCGCCGCGCCGCCGAGGGCTGGCAGCATACGAAGATGCTCTACATCAACCGCCCGGGCGGCCACCGCCGCTACTGGCCGATGGTCTTTCTGGAGCGGTGCGCCGGGATCGCCGCGCCCTATGACCCGTGGTACCAGAAGGTCCAGCTCTCGCTGGCACTGGAGCTGCCGCCGCCCGACCTGATCGTGGCCGAGGGCGGAAACCTGACCCAGTGCAGCGCCATCAGCCGTATGTTTGGCCGCAAACGCTGTCTGGCACATCTGCACGGCCAGACGACCTGCACCCCCGTGATGGACGACATCTACGGCGGCGTGCTGGCGCTGAGCGATTTTATCCGCGAGGATTACCTGCAATCCAGCACCCTTGACCCGCAGCGGGCCTACATTCTGCACAACTGCATTGACACGGCCCGCTTCTGCCCCGGCCCGGCATCCAAAACGCTGCGCGCGCAGCTCGGCTTTACCGACGAGGATTTCGTCGTGCTCTACTGCGGACGGCTCGACCCGGACAAGGGCATTCATAAGCTGATGGAGGCCATTGCCGCGCTGCATGAGCCGCACATCAAGCTGCTGATCGTGGGCAGCCCCTTCTTCGCCCGCACCCAGCAAAGCGCGTTCCAGCGCAAATTGGAGCAGCAGGCCAAGAGTCTGGGCAACCGCGTACAGTTCACGGGCTACATCCCCAATGAGGACCTGCCCGACTATTACCGCCTGGCCGACCTGTGCTGCGTGCCCACGCTGGTGGAGGAGGCCGCGGGCCTTGTGGCCGTGGAGGCGATGGCCTGCGGACGCCCCGTGCTGGCGACCCGCAGCGGCGGTATGCCGGAGTATCTGGCCGGCAGCCAGGCCGTGCTGGTGGAGCGCGGCGACACTGTGACTGACCAGCTTGCGTGGAGCATCCGTATGCTGTACGAGCACCCGGCCCTCTGCACCGAGATGGGCGCGGCGGGCGCGGCGCGCGGCAGGGAGTTTTCCACCGCGCATTACTATGAGGAATTTGTGCGCATCGTGCGCGATGTGACGGAAAACGGAGGTGCCCAGTGAGCAAGCCGACCCTCTGCGTGATCGTGCCGGTCTACAAGGCCGCTGCGACACTGGACCGCTGTGTGGCCAGCGTTCTGGCCCAGCAGGTCGCAGGCGGGCTGCACTGTATTCTCGTGGATGACGGCAGTCCCGACGAAAGCGGCGGTCTGTGCGACGCCTGGGCCGCCAGAGACCCCCGCGTGACGGTTTTGCATCAGGAGAACCGCGGCGTGTCCGCCGCGCGCAACGCCGGACTGGCTGCGGCGGACAGCGAGTACCTTGTCTTTCTCGACGCAGATGACGCGCTGCGCCCCGGCGCTTTGCAGGCGGCGCTTGACGCCCAGAACACTGCGCCGCAGAGCTTTGTGCTCTGGCACTACACCACTGACGAGCAAGACGCTGCAACAGTAACTTTGGATACTGCCACCCGCCCGCAGAATATGCTGGCGCGGCTTTGGCTTGACTGTCTGCTGGCCATGCCGTGGAATAAGCTCTACCGCACCGCGCCGGCACAGCAGCTTGCATTTAACAGACAGTATACTCTAGGCGAAGATTTACAATTTGTATTGGATTATATCGACCTGCTGGGCAGGACTGCCCCCGATTTTGCCTACACTATCCTGACCGCACCGCTGACGTTTTACGATTGCAGCCGCGAGGGAACACTCTCGACGAAATACCACGCCGACTACTGCAAGATCTGGCCCGAGCATTTTGCCCGGCTGAACAAGGCGTGCTACGCGGCGCACTGCCCGCAGGAGGATATGCGCCCCCTGCACCGCGCCGAGCTGACCGTTTACGCCGAGGGCGTGGCGGACATCCTGCGCCGCGACCCCGCCAAGCGCAGGGCCGTGCGCCGGGACAAGGCCTATGCCGCCCTGCGCAGCCCGTGGCTGCACGCCCTTTTGGAGCGGATGCGCATTGAAGGCTGCTACAGCGCCTACTACCTGCCCTGCCGCTGGCGCAGCATCCGCCTTGTCTGGGTCATGGCCGAGGCCAGGCGGAACGGCTCTCCCCTGTTCGGCAAGCTGGACTGGGCCGGATATTATCTGCTGGGCAGGAGGCTGCGCAGGGATTGATGTGCCGTACCTATCGGAAACAGCTTGCAGGTGCGACGCAATCACTGCCCCCTGCCGCGGGCGAACATGGTTCGCCCCTGCAATCTCTACACCTCATAACTTCAAGCGCGGCCTTTTCAATGGGCCGCGCTTTTCTTTGCGCACCAATCGTGCAGACTGTGCACAAATGTCCATGCGTTTTGCTCTGCTTTCCACTGTAAACCGCGCACTTCTTCGTACAGAACGGGTATTCTGTCCTTTTTGCGGATTGGTTCGTTGACTATGTTAAATTATTGTCGTATAATACAACCATACGCAAAGCGTGTAATGCTTAACAAAGAGAAGGGTTCCTCATGGAGAAAAAACTCATCCTTGTCACCTCCCCGCCCGCCTGCGGCAAGACCTACGTGGCAAAGGCGCTGGCTAAAAATTTAAAGCACATTGTCTACCTCGACAAGGACACGCTCATCGTCCTCTCCAAGCAGATCTTCAAGGTTGCCGGGCAGCCGTATGACCGCAGCAGCGCGTTTTTCCAGCAGAACATCCGCGATTATGAGTATGACTGCGTTCTGGACCTGGCCATGGAGGCACTGGACTACGACGATATTGTCCTGATCAATGCGCCGTTCACCCAGGAGGTGCGCGACAACGCCTTTATCGCAGACCTGAAGGCCAAGCTGGCCGCCAAGGGCGCGACGCTGGCCGTCATCTGGGTCGAAACCTCGCCCGAGGTCGTCCACCAGCGAATGATCGAGCGCAACTCGGACCGCGACACCTGGAAGCTGGCTCACTGGGATGAGTATCTGCGCCGGTGCAACTTTGCCATCCCGGAGAACCTCGCCGACCCGCAGCACAAGGACAATCTGATTTTGTTCCAGAATAATAACGACGACGAATTTGACGCTTCGATGAAGCGCTGTGTTGCCATCTTAGAGGAATCCCTCGAGGATTGATTTTCCTGCCCGGCTCCCGCCTGCTGCGGATGCCGGGTCTTTTTTGTGCCGTCCTCTGCAAGCTCATGCAGCAGCGGCGCGTAGGCTGTGCACTCAACCTTGCCGCCCGGGTAGAAGATCAGACCGGCACGGGCAGGTGTGGTCTGCGGGGCAAAAAGCCAGCCGCCGGCATAGCCCTAACGATGGGCATAGGCTTCAGAGCGAAGCGCTGCTTTTTCAAAATGGTATGTCCCCGACAGATTAGAATATGACACGAGATTTTTCAAGAAAACATTTGCATTTTGCTCCCGGATTTGGTATACTATAAAGGCATTCAGGGCCTTGGCTCTGTTTGACAGTAATTCATAAACCTGTGTCCGTAGCTCAGTTGGATAGAGCACTGGCCTCCGACAACTGCGATGCGGCAGGTTTTAGGCTCGTTTTTGTTCGATACATCGTTATTTGTGCTCGCAAAAATGCGGTGGTCAACGGTAGTCAGACCACGAATTGACCACTATTGGAAATTGACTACTTTACAAGATTGAAATACGCTGTAACGGCGTTTTTCATATATAAGCGATCGTAGCTCAGCTGGATAGAGCGTTCGGCTCCGACCCGGAAGGCCAGAGGTTCGAATCCTCCCGGTCGCACCAAGAGCAGCACCTTATGGGGTGCTGCTCTTTTTGTTTTGGTAAGCTTTAGCGAAGCGACAACCCCCAGCTTTGCTGGGGAGAGTAAAAAAGCTTTAGCTTCAAGTATCGAGCGAAGCGAGAAGAAAACAAAAAATCTTGCTATGGTAAGGAGTTAATCTTGGAAAAACAACGCCCGTTTACGGGCTGCGGGGCAAGAGATGCAAGTGGCAGGTTTTTCGGCGCCTCTTGAGAGGTTTGCCGGTACGATGCCCTTCTAGGGCTTACACAAGCCCCCGGCTTAGCCGGGGGTCATGACTGCATGGATTTTATGGGGCAGCAAAAGAGGGGGATTCGAACAACCCGTGCCCCGCGCTTTGCGTCCCGCGGGGCAGAAACGCCACGGTGGGGCGTTGCTAGGGCGCGGCTTGGCGAATTCCATCGGTCGCACCAAAAAGCGCATTGCCATGTACTTTTGCAATGCGCTTTTTGTTTTAATGTTATTTAGGTTTAGAATAATTTTAGTAGCATATCATCTGCCGCATCGGTGTACTGTCCTTTTGCCAGCCGCTCATTTCTCAGTTGATTTACAGTGGTGCGAGTGGTGATACAGAACTTTTTGAAAAAGCCAGTAATATCAACGGTTTTCAAGGCGGACGAGTAGCAAATAACTTGTATATATCCCTCTTTTCGGGCGACTGTTTTTCAGACAGCCGCCCTTTTTCTATACCCCAATTCAAGTGCCGTGATTTGGGTGAAAAATCTGCGTTTTCTTTCGCTGTGGCTTGCGTTCTGAACATGGCGTGGGTGTTTTCCCTTCGGCAATCATGCCATGCAGGAGGAACAGGGCTGCTTTACGAGCCGAGGCTATCTCACTCTCTCCGGCGACGAGTGGGAACATGAGCGCCCCAGGGAGAGGCAGACGGAAAAAAGCCCTCCATCAAAGAACGGCTGGAACAGAGCCGGAAGGAATGTGCCAACCAGAGCAAGGCGCAGCCCCATCGGGAAAAGCCTGCGCCGGAGCGATAAGGAGGTGTTGCTATGCCCAATTATGACTATGACAAAGATTATCCCTTTGCCGCCTTCATCACCAACCTGGGCAAGTACAACGAGGGCGCCCTTGTGGGCGAATGGGTGAAGTTCCCCACCACGGCGGAGGAACTGAAAAAGGTCTTTGAGCGCATCGGAATAGGTGCGAAGGACGACTTCGGGCAGACCTATGAGGAATGGTTCATCACGGACTACGATTGCTATGTGGACGGCCTCTATGACCTGCTGGGTGAGTATGCCAACCTGGACGAACTGAACTATCTGGCTTCCAAGCTGGAGGACATGAGCCAGAATGATTATGAGCGGTTCCAGGCGGCCATGGAGATCGGCGACCACACGGGCAGCATCCAGGAACTTATCAACCTAACGGAGAACCTGGACTGCTACGATGTTTACCCCGACATCCACGACCACGATGATCTGGGCCGGTATTACATCGAGGAACTGGACGCCATGCAGGTGCCGGAGCATCTGCGCAACTACATCGACTATGAGGCCTACGGGCGGGACATCGCCCTGGAGGAAAGCGGCCAGTTCACCGACCTGGGCTATGTGCGGGATACCGGGGATAGCTTCCATGAGTATTACGATGGTGAGCGCGGCAGCATCCCGGAGGAATACCGGGTGATGACCTTCCAGGATGACATCCCCGAAGAAGAAGTTTCGGAATGGGCCATGGACCTTGCCTACGATATGGACGAGTTTTTCCGGCAGCACGATCCGCAGTACGCCGCCGAGCACCCAGAGGAACACGCGGCAAAGGAAGAAATCTACGAAAATCTGATGGCCGGGCGTATCTCCGCCCTGGACGAGAAGCTGGCCGCCCTGGGACAGACCCAGGAGGACTATCTTCCTTCGGAGATCGAGAAGTTCAAGGACGCCACCGGCTATGAGGAATGTCTGGATGTGGACCCCCAGGCAATCCGGGAGGCAATCGAAAACCCGGATCAGTCCCATGTGGACGAGATGCTGGCCTTTGCGGAACAGGCAAACCGGGAATATGAGGCGGAGTTGTACGGCCAGCAAGCGGCACCCACCCCGGATGACCGGGAGACCGGCGAAACGGTGCGGACCCCCAGGGGCACCTTCCATGTGACGGATATGAGCCGGGAACAGATGGAGGCGGCCGGATACGGTTTCCACCACGAGTCCGAGGACGGGAAGTATCTCATCATGGCCAACGGAAGCCGCGGCTTTGCCATCCCCAGCGGAGCCGCCCCCGAACATACCGCGCCGGAGAAGCTGACCGTCCTGGTGGTGGAGCCCATGAAGGAGCCCTATGTGAAGGAGATCGACCCCGGCCTCCATGCGCTGCAAGCGGAGGTGGGCGGCGATATTGCCGCCTCCTATCCCTTTGACGATCCGGTGGGGCTGGTGCTGAACGATGAAGGCAAGCTCATCGGCCTGGACCTGAACCGTTCCCTCCGGGACGAGCATGGGGAGATTTATGACATTGTGGCGGGCACCTTCCTGGTGGTGGGCCTGGGGCCGGAGAGTTTCGCGTCCCTCCCCCCCGGACATGATCCAGAAGTACACCGAGCAATTCAAGCGGCCGGAGCTGTTCGCCAGCATCAACGGGCAGATCGTGTCCGTTCCCGTGGAGCCGGAAAACCCGCTGAACACGGCGGAAATGACCCTGGAGGACGACTATGGGATGATCGACGGGATTATCAACAACGGCCGCCGTGGGGAGGAATTGGAGAAAGCCCAGGCCGAGGCGTGCAGGACCACGCCGAAGAAAAAGCCTTCCATCCGGGAGCGGCTGGAGGACGCAAAGCGGGAGTGTGGGTCGCGGAAAGCACCGGACAAGCCCGCTCCACAGAAGAAGCCCCCGGAGCTGGGCGACTTATGAGCCGGAGCAAGAAATGGCGTCTGGATTGGTCGTTCTTCCTGGGCGAGAACGGCAGACGCCAGTATAACAAGCTATGCAAGGGCTGTGTCCATCCCTGCAAGCAGAGTTTCCGGACAGTAGTAGTGTCCTGCCCGTACTATCTTTCCCGCCGTTCCAAAAAACGCAGGAATTAGGGTTCAAAATAGGCGAAGAAACCGCCTGTGGCGGCTTTTCTGTGTAGGGGCAGTATGATTTTCTATGTGGGGCGGCAAGAGGTTTCTGCATAGGAAAAACGCCGGATTTTCACCTTTTGACAAATAAAACGAGAGCGCCGCCATTGGATCAAAGCGATCCAGTGGCGGCGTCCTTTTTATATTGATTGTAGCGGAATACTATAAATATTAGTATTCAAAACTTTGTTAGTCCTGTGATCATTGTAATGTTCCGACGTAGGATAAACGATGCGTAGCGTTTTATGAGACATAGCATATAGGCAAACACCCAGAGCAACAGGCTTTGTGCTTAAAGGCGCTACACACAATGAGGACTTCCCATCGAATACACTATCTAGAAAATTGAAAGTTTCAAAAGGATTATTCGCAGGAACATATAGTAACTTACTTCTGTGCGTAGAAAGCAAGTCATAATTGGATTTTGCCTTCAAAATTAGGCGCAAGGTACTTTTGAATCACTTTTTCGCAATCTTCATTTATACAAATACCGCGTTCTGTTCGGTACTTTCTCCACTTTTGTGTAGGGGTAATCATTGCCCGTCCTCCGAAATATGTGTTTTAATGTATTTCCCAGTTTTAACCCTTGCATCATTGGGTTTCTGTGCGCCAGCCGGAATTGCCCAAGACTTTCCAAAGTGTGTTACTCCTTCGATTCGGTTTTGGGCACAGAGAACCTGAATGCGCCTCTTTGAAATTCCCCATTTAGTTGAGGCATCAGCAATTGACATATATTCCACAGATGATTCCTCCGCACAAAATTTGTTGTGTTTCCACTTTAGACATGAAACGACAACTTTTTCTAATTATATACCGCAAAGCGAATAATGTCAATGCATAAACGAGCAGCAGAATGTAGTGAAGGCGATTACAGACTATGGTTTAGAACTATTGAGTTTCTAAAACAATTCGGGTTCAGATTTTTCTTTTTGTTTTTGCACATTTTTGATTTTTTAGAATAATTTTAGCAACATATCATCAGTGGCGTCTGTGTACTGCCCCTGCTTAATTTTCTTGTTTCGCAGCTGATTTACAGCGTTTCTTGCAAGGCGGACTTCCTCACCGGTGAAAACTGCTTTTTTACCCACTGGGAGAGAATCCACTTTGAGTATCAAATATCCAGTTTCACGCCAATCTGTGCTCATGGCTCTCTGCCGATAATAGTAATCGCCCAGCGCTTTCAGCAAAATAATTTTATTGGCACGGGTCAGCTTGATTTTTCTCATAATCCAATCACCTTTCCTAGCTTTTCCTGCGCCTCGCGTTTGTTCTTGTCAAATGCGTGGGCATAAATATCCAGCGTTGTACTCGCTTGTGCATGGCCCAATAGACTAGCCACCGTGCGCACATCCACGCCCTGTGCAATCAGCAGGCTGGCGTTCGTATGCCGTAAGCTATGCACATTCAAATCCAGCGG
>ERZ772867.2676-NODE-2676-length-16726-cov-24.022314_pt1 | contig 16726 bp, 11 predicted proteins | sample MGYA00511341_ERZ772867 | MGnify/ENA primary metagenome ERZ772867 (study PRJEB29015, sample SAMEA2737707) | human gut metagenome | biome: human gut; feature: human-associated habitat; material: faeces | place: China | collected 2012 ... | reverse complement strand
CGACACGCATAAAAAGCCTCCCATTTCTCGTGTCCAAGAAATGGGAGGCAGTTCAGTAGTGCGCAGCGGGGGTTCTTTCATGTCCGAGGACGTCCGCGAAGGTCAGCCCTCAGATCCTGCGGTGGGAGACTTAAGCCTCGTTGTACACCGTCTTGAGCTTCAGCAGGTGCTGATAGCGGTCCATAGCGGCCTGCTCGTTCTCCTTGAAGAGCTCCTCGGCGCGCTCGGGGAAGGAACGCGTCAGCGAAGCGTAACGGGCCTCGTTCATCAGGAACTCCTGATAACCGCCCGCGGGCTCCTTGGAATCGAGCGAGAACTTCTTGCCGGCAGCAGCCTCGGGGTTGAAGCGGAAGAGGTTCCAGTAACCGCACTCGACAGCCTTCTTCATCTCGGCTTGGCAGTTCTGCATGCCGCCCTTCTTGATGGAGTGCATCTCGCAGGGGCTGTAGCCGATGATGAGGGACGGGCCGTCGTAGGCCTCGGCCTCGTGAATGGCCTTGAGGGTCTGAGCCGGGTTGGCGCCCATGGCAACCTGTGCCACGTAGACGTAGCCGTAGCTCATGGCGATCTCGGCCAGAGACTTCTTCTTGGTCACCTTACCGGCAGCGGCGAACTGAGCGACCTGGCCCAGGTTCGAGGCCTTGGAGGCCTGACCGCCGGTGTTGGAGTAGACCTCGGTGTCGAAGACGAAGACGTTGACGTTGTGGCCGGAAGCCAGGACGTGGTCCAGGCCACCGAAGCCGATGTCGTAGGCCCAGCCGTCGCCGCCGAAGATCCAGAAGGACTTCTTGGTGAGGTAAGCCTTGTCGGCGAGGATTGCCTTGGAAGCGTCGCAGCCGCACTTCTCGAGCTCGGCAACGTAGGCAGCGGCAGCGGTCTTGGAGGCCTCGGCGTCGTTGACGGAGTCGATCCAAGCCTGACCGGCGGCCTTGAGCTCATCGGACGGACCATCGGCAGCGATGATGTCCTGGGTAGCGGCGATCAGCTTGTGCTGAACGGCCTCATAGCCAACGGCCATGCCCAGACCGTGCTCGGCATTGTCCTCGAACAGGGAGTTGTTCCACGCCGGGCCGTGACCGTCCTTGTCCTTGCAGTAAGGAGCGGTGGCAGCGGGGTTGCCCCAAATGGAGGAGCAGCCGGTGGCGTTGGAGATGAACATGCGGTCGCCGGCGACCTGGGTCACCAGACGTGCATAGGCGGTCTCGGCGCAGCCGGCGCAGGAGCCAGAGAACTCCAGGTAGGGCTGCTTAAACTGGCTGCCCTTGACGTTGGCCGCGATGAGTTCCTTCTTCTCGGAGACGTTCTCGACCATGTAGTCCCAAACGGGCTGCTGGTCCATCTCCTGCTCGGTGGGAACCATCTCGAGGGCGCCCTTGGGGCAGACCTTGACGCAGTTGGTGCAGCCCATGCAGTCGAGCGGGGACACGGCCATGGTGAACTTCATGCCCTTGGCCTTGGGGCCCATAGCGTCGAGCGTGCGGGTAGCCTCGGGCGCGGCGGCAGCCTCGTCCTCGGTCATCGCGAACGGACGGATGGTGGCATGCGGGCACACATAGGCGCACTGGTTGCACTGAATGCACTTGGTCTCGTCCCAGTGGGGAACGACCACGGCGACGCCGCGCTTCTCGTATGCGGAGGCGCCCAGCTCAAACTGGCCGTCGGCACAATCGACGAAGGCGGAAACAGGCAGGCTGTCGCCATCCATGCGATCGATGGGCTCGAGCAGGTTCTTGACCTGCTGGGCGATGGCAGACTTGGTCTCCTCGGAGAGCTCGATGGGGGCAGCATCCTCGGCAGTTGCCCAGTCGGCCGGAACCTCGAACTTACGGAAGGCGGTAGCGCCGGCATCGATAGCCTTGTGGTTGGCGTCGACGATGGCCTGGCCCTTCTTCATGTAGGACTTGGTAGCCGCGTCCTTCATGTACTGCAGGGCGTCCTCGGCGGGCAGGACCTTGGCCAGCGCGAAGAAGGCGGACTGGAGCACCGTGTTGGTGCGCTTGCCCATGCCGACCTTGGCGGCCAGGTCGATAGCGTCGATCAGGTAGACGTTGACGTTGTTGTTCGCAATGTAGCGCTTGGCCACAGCGGGCATGTGCTCGGCGAACTCCTCGTCGCTCCACTGGCAGTTGACCAGGAAGGTACCGCCCGGCTTGACGTCGCGGACCATCTTGAAGCCCTTGACGATATAGCTGGGGTTGTGGCAAGCGACAAAGTCGGCCTTGGTCACGTAGTACGGCGAACGGATCGGGGAATCACCAAAGCGCAGGTGCGAGACGGTGACGCCTCCGGTCTTCTTGGAGTCGTACTGGAAGTAGGCCTGGACGTACTTGTCGGTGTGGTCGCCGATGATCTTGATCGAGTTCTTGTTGGCGCCGACGGTACCGTCGCCACCCAGACCCCAGAACTTGCACTCGATGGTGCCGGGGGCTGCGGTGTTGGGCGCATCCTCGGCCTCGGGCAGGCTCAGGTTGGTCACGTCATCGACGATGCCGATGGTGAACTCGCGCTTGGGCTCGTCCTTCTTGAGCTCCTCGAAGACAGCGAACGCGGACGCGGGAGGCGTGTCCTTGCTGCCCAGGCCGTAACGGCCGCCGACGACCTTGATGCCCGTCTTGCCGGCCTCGTAGAGAGCAGAAACGACGTCCTGGTAGAGCGGCTCGCCGATGGAACCCGGCTCCTTGGTGCGGTCCATGACGGCAATCTTCTGGACGGTCTCGGGGAGAACGTCGACAAAGTGCTTGATGGAGAACGGACGGAACAGGCGAACCTTGACCAGGCCGACCTTCTCGCCGTGAGCGTTGAGGTAGTCGATGACTTCCTCGAGCACGTCGCAGAAGGAGCCCATGCACACGACGACGCGGTCGGCATCGGGAGCGCCGTAGTAGTTGAACAGGCCGTAATCGGTGCCGAGCTTCTCGTTGATCTTCTTCATGTAGCCCTCGACGACGGCGGGAAGCTCGTCGTAGACCTTGTTGCAGGCCTCACGGTTCTGGAAGAAGATATCGCCGTTCTCGTGGCTGCCGCGGGTGTGCGGGTGCTCAGGGTTGAGCGCGTGGTCGCGGAAAGCCTGGACGGCGTCCATGTCGCACATCTCGGCCAGATCCTTGTAGTCCCACATGGCGACCTTCTGGATCTCGTGGCTGGTGCGGAAGCCGTCGAAGAAGTTAAGGAACGGGGTCTTACCCTCGATGGCGGCAAGGTGAGCCACCGGCGAGAGGTCCATGACCTCCTGGACGTTGCCCTCGGCGAGCATGGCGAAACCGGTCTGGCGGCAGGCCATGACGTCGGAGTGATCGCCAAAGATGTTCAGGGCGTGGGAAGCGACGCAACGCGCGGAGACGTTGAAGACGCCCGGGAGCTGCTCGCCCGCGATCTTGTACATGTTCGGGATCATCAGGAGCAGACCCTGAGAAGCCGTGTAGGTGGTGGTCAGAGCACCGGCGCCCAGCGAACCGTGAACGGTACCGGCTGCACCTGCCTCGGACTCCATCTCGACGACCTTGACCGGGGTGCCGAAGATATTCTTGCGACCCTGGGCCGCCCACTGGTCGACATGGTCGGCCATCGGGCTGGACGGCGTAATGGGATAGATTCCCGCTACCTCGGTGTACGCATACGAAACATATGCGGCCGCCTCGTTGCCGTCCATAGACTTAAACTTACGCGCCATATACCCCTCTCCTCTCATATAGGTATACAGGCCCCGGCGATCGCCGGGATGTTGGCGTGATGGGATTTTCGCTGTTGCTTCCAATCATCTGGCAGGCAGGCTCAGCAGCAGGTACATGGCGTGGAGAGAAGGCATGCCGAGGCGAGGAGGGCTGCACGCGCTCCACAAGCCCAGCTACCCGTCTTGCACATGACCGAGCGCCGCAAAGGCCGCATGCCGGATGCTCCCGGGCACGCCCCGGCGATGGGAAGCGCCCGCAACGGAAATCCGCATGCGGGTTTATTGTACCCCGCCGTCAAGTGTAATTTCGGCAAATATAGGCGGGCGGTAAAGGTTTACCTTGGGTGACCATCAAGGGCAAAATTGATCCTTCCGTCACCGAGGGACCAAATGGCAGCTGCGGTGAAATAGGAACTGTTTTTGCCGGCCGTAGCCTTAAACAGCCCCTATTTCACCGCAACTTATTTAGGAGATGAGTCAGAGGGCGCCGAGGAGGATGGCGTAGGTTGTGGATTCTCCGAGCTTGAGCTCGTCACCGGGGTTGAGCTGGGCGGAGCGGCCGGGCTCGACCTGGGTGCAGACGTTCGTCGCGTCGTTTACCACCACGGTTCCGTTGGTGGACGACAGGTCCTCAACGTACCAGACATTTTGGTCATCGCACCACACGTGGGCATGGCGAGCCGAAACGTCATCGCCCACATCGGTGATGCCGCCCTCCCCCGTTGCCAGCGCGCCGATCTCGACGCCTTCCTCACTCGGCTGAATCCAGCGCGGGACGCTCACCGCGTAGCCGTTTTGCACGCGCAGCAGTCCCAGCGGATGCGCCGGCGCGACCTCGTGCTCGCCCGACTTGGAACCAAGGCGGGCGTGAGAGCAAACGGCATAGGGAACGAATCTTGCGGATGTACTCCTCGACGTCAGGCAGGTAAGCCCCACGAAGTCACCGGGGAGGCCCAAGCGGCCCGGCACCACTTCCAGATTCTGACCAGGGCGAGTCGTTCGCCGGTGGCTGAAGGCTCGCTCCCACCCAAAAGGGGAGATTCGCGTTGTTCCCCAATCGCTCTCGCATCTTTCATTTTGCTCGAGGTGGGCTATAAAAACTTTCCTGGTGAAAGGCGGCGATTGGTTTCCTTTCTTTCTAGAGGAGCGCGCCTGTAATCTGTTTTCATCCTAAATCAAGTTGAGATCGGACCTTCCAGAGGCAAGTCGACTCAAACTGCGAGGCTCCATGTTGGAATAAAGAGCGCTGTCGAAGTGCCAACAACACAAAGCTTGCCAGTCTCAAATAGAACCTTTTGGGAGTCCGATTGGGCCGCACACCGAATCCCCGCTGGTGGTTTTTTATAGCTGCGTAACAATAAACAAGGTTAGTGCCAGTCCAGCATGAAATTGAGGAACGTATGCATTTTTTCTCAGTAAGTGATCGTCGTTACTGCTTCGATGAGGTCACTCGCAATTGCTTTCAGGTTGACCAAGCATCAGAAGATGCGCTTCGCATATTTGAAGCATCGGGAAGAACGGTCAACTCGAAGTTGCTAACAAAGTCACTTGCTGCGAAAGGCTACGACCAAACGACCATAGCAGAACTTGAAGACGACATTGATGAGTATCAACGATTGTCTGAGCGGACTTTCTTAACAAAAGACACGCCTCGAAAACTTAGATCCATCGAACTCCACGTTTCACATGCATGCAACCTTGGTTGTAGTTACTGTTTTGCCGGTAAAGGAGATTATGGAACGTCTCCTCTGCTGATGACAGACGAGATAGCCTTCAAGGCGGTCGACTACCTCGTCGCAAGTTCATCGGAAAACGAAACGCTTGCAATCGTCTTTTTTGGTGGGGAACCCATGATTAACGAGCCGCTGATATGGAAAACGGTCGACTATTCAAAAAGAATATACCCCAATAGAAACTTTACCTATTCTATTACGACCAACGGAACGCTTTTGAATGACACTGCTGTGAATTCTTTCAAGGAGCACGGGTTTTCTGTTCTGATTAGTCTCGATGGTACAGGATGCAAGCACGATGCATCGCGCCCGTACAAGACGGGAGGCGGCTCTTTCTCCGATATCGACAAAAACGTTCGTCGTTTTTCCGAGTCGTTCCCCTTCGGCGCAAGAGCGACCTTAACAAATAATAACTGTAACCTTGTTGAAGACTATCTTCAGTTTAAAGAGATGGGCTTCAGAAGGATTTACTTCTCGCCCGTGAGCTCATTCGATGAGAATATCAAACTCGACGAACACTCATTAAACAAAATCAGGGCGGGCCTAATAGATTTGGCGGATCAATATCTCAAACAGATTGATCAAGGGGAAAAGCCCTTGTTTAGAACATTGAAAACTGCAGTTGATTTGATTATGAGCAACAGGATCGCCTTTGTCGGATGCGGGGCTGGCAGGCGTTTTATTTCCGTGACTCCCGAAGGGGACGTATACCCCTGTCACAGGTTTGTCGGGATGATGCGATTCAAAATGGGCAACATCGTCACCGGAATTGACGAAACTAGGTATATTGAAAACTGGAGTCAGGGTGTCGAAAAAAGAATTGACTGTACGGACTGTTGGGCTCGGTCTTTCTGTGGTGGGGGCTGTAGCTGGGAGGCTGCAGACGAGCACGGCTACTTGCCCAAGAGTCTACACCCTGCATCATGTGAATATAGAAAAATGTGCTACGAGATGGCTTTTGACCTTATTTCCCGCCACTCATCTTCGCAGGAGAAAAATCAACGAGAAGCTACTGTATCGGAATAAGCGGTTCAGCGCATTGCTGTCACCATTGTGGAGGTGTTCGTTCTTCTGATTACCGTCTGCGAAGCTTATTGCTACGTTCGCCGAAACCATTCTAGAAATATGGTGAACTAGACATCTTGGTTTGTTATACACAATATTGAGGTTTTTCTGCACTCAAAGGGAGGTAGTCGTGAAGCATATTCATCCGATTAATCCAGGAAGTGGCGACGAGGCAGGCGTGAAGCCGATGTCTTTTGACTGCCTCTTGGGCATTACTGACATCTGTACTGTTTATGATAAAGCAGATGGCTGTGGTGCATACGATTACTGCGACTATGACATGGATGGCGGCAGCATCTGCGTTGTAGATCACTGTGGCATTGATCAAACGTAGTCTCTAATTGGATTAAGGTGAGGAGCTGTTATGAAGCATATCCATCCTGTTGGTTCAAATGAACATACTCCCGTTGAGCCTTGTTGTCTTGGAGTTGATATATGCAATTTTTACGACATCGCCGAGTGCCCTGTTGCGGATTGGTGCTATGTCGATAAAGAATCAAGCTGTGTTTTGCCAGCAGATTGGTGCGATCCAGTTGACGAGTAGTTTTTGTGTCTAGGAACTATTTGGTCCAATTCAAAATAAGATGGGGACAAATACCAAAATCTCGTGTCTGGGAGGAGTTATGCCATTATTGCAAGGTCTCGTTGGATTAACCTTTGTACTTGCTTTATATCTGGCACCTTTTTTATTGTTATTCTTCATTATCCGATTCTTTCTTCGGAAAAAATAGGAGTATCACGCAAACATTAGCGTAGCTTTCTTCCAATATGAGCCGAGCATTGGCAAGTGGAATAAGAAGCCCGACCGTTCGTCACATGAAAGTGATCGGACGGGCCTCTCAATTTAACCCGGGCCGCCACCCATAGCGGCTTTCCGGGCGTATTTTCGGTGCAAAGCAATCGTCAGTTTAATCCTATGCGTCGATACCGCATTTCATTTGTTCGGCTCGTATTCTACGGCCTTGTAACCCTCGCACTCTCCGGCAAACGGATTGAACACGAAGGCAGAGATGATGTGTGCGTGGACATCGAGGCTGCTGTAGGCAACATACTGGGGCATGGACCCCCGCTGCGCGTGGCATGCGGCCCGGCACATTCATTGCCGTCCAACCCCGTGTAGTTGCAGCAAAGGGTGGAACCTCAATGCTCAGCTCATGTTGTCCGTGGGACACGAGAATTGTAAGTACACTTTGGTGTGATTCTCACGATGATACTGAGCCACCTGGAATAAGATACGTCGCGACAACACTTCGCTTCACCTCTGTCTCGACAAGACAACGTAGACTAAAGTTTCCTTTAGTAAGAGAATGAGAACTATATCTGAAAGCGTTGCGATGGCGTGAAGGCACCGAGTCCGAACCGACTGAATGCTACGTGCATCTGCATCGCTTTTTTGTTATCTCTGTCAGTTGGGTAGCACTACACTTGTCAGCATTTACCCCGGTACATGCTGCCTAAATCCACTACCCCTTCTACCGCGCCGACCATCTCGTCATCGTGAGAGACAATGATGATCAGCTGGCTTTGCTTGTTGCGCTTAACATAGGCCGCAAGCTCGGCGCGGCTTACAGCGTCTAACCCAGTCGTGGGCTCGTCGAGTACCAAAACTGACGACTTGCGTGAAATCGCCGACCATAAGTACACTCGGCGCAGCTCACCGCCCGAAAGCGCGGAGCAACGTTTCCCGAGCAACTCCTTCACGCTGTTTTCCAGCGAAAGTAGGCCATCTACACCCCGGTGATAGGAAGAAAAGGGCGTGTCGAAATACTCTAACAGCTCTTTCACCGTTTCGTCCGGCGCGAAGCACGACTGTGGGCAGCACGATATCTCTCTCGCACGTATGTAATCCAAGTCGCATTCTTCGATTGGCACGCCGTTGTATTTTACTTTGCCTTTCGATGAGTATAGCCCGAGCATCAAGTAAAGAAGTGACGTCTTGCCTCTTCCGTTTTCCCCAACTATGCAATATGTACCAGGACCGGAAAACTTGAAAGAAAACCCGCCGAGGACCTCTCGGACAGATCCGTCTGGAAGGGCAACCGAGAATTCCAAATCAGATACCGAAATGTCATTTATTTCATCGAGTTTAGCTAAATCGGTCCGATTCCACCCCGATCTCTCCTTTTCTCTCGTCGCGATAGCCGTCCTATCCCATGATGCTTTGGCATCTTGATAGGATTTGAACAATGACATCATACTTTTCAAAGTCTTAAAGAGAACCGCGAAGTATGTACCGATGATAGTGTACTCGCCTATTGACATAGTTCCGTTAATGATTCGTACTCCGGAAACAACAAGTATCACCGCTTGAAACAACGCTGCGAAAAGACCATCGAGCGATGTCAGAGAATATGATAGCTTTCCGGAGCGCAAAACTTTGGGAAAATAGCTCTTAAACCCAGCGTCGAGCGCTTGTTCGCTCTTGCCGTACGAAGATGTCAGTTGAATGTTGAGAATCTGATTAAGCTGCGATGCAATTGCGGCGTAAAAGGCGCTGTCCGCCTCTTTCTTCTCATACGTGACCCTATACAAAAGTTTCCTCAACCCAGTAATTACACAGAAATACACGATGAGGAGAATGATGGAAAACACCGCGAGAGTTGAATCAATTGACCATATGATAAGCAATACGATGGGAATGGCTACAATGGACAGCGGCGCACTGATAAAATTCGCCAAAACGAAGGATGAGACCACGCTAGAGTCGGAAATAATCCGTTGCGTTGTATAGGCTGGATCGATGGTCCGACTCACCAAGTAATCGTCTCTTTCAAAACGCAAGACGGCCTCCCTGAGAAGATCAAAGGAAAGTCTCGTGGTTATGCGAATGGAAAGTGTTCCTGCAAAATAAGTAAAGAGGGTGGAGAAAACTCCTATTGACGCAACCAGGAGCGCGAAGAGTACGGCGTCTCTTTCGCTGCGGTTACCGAGAAGAAAATCTAAGAATTTCCCGTTCACGTATGGCATGGCATAGGAGAGAGCGGTTCCAATCACCGTGATAGCAATGAAGACGAAAGCCCCTTTTGCTCTGATGAACCTCGAGAGAACGCATCGAATCAAGGAAGGCCCCAATCTACCCGCCACAAAACATCAATCACTGATACCTTACACCTCAACACAACAGGAGCGAAGATTTGCCAATGAGACTGCTTTAAGATTGCCTTGGGCCAATACGATCTCAAGCTCTTCCTACAAGAGAGTCGGAATCGGACATCTCCTCCGACGAACCTGGCAATCGGGCGGTTGAAATATCTTTTTCAACCGCCCGATTGCCACAATAGATTTGAGCATCCGCCCACAAACGTCCGCGTTTTATACCCATCAAATCCTTTGCCTTTTGTCGTCTAGACTAGAAAAATCGCTCGAAATAACGCAACCGGCCTGCTCGCTTGAAGAAACCTAAGCCCGTAACGTAGATGTGCAAACTTCCGAAACGCCTTGCGCGGCATTGTGCGTATAAACTTCGTCAACCGCCTCAGAAATATCTGAGTATCGCGCCGGGTCAAAAGCATACGATGTCGCAGCTATACCCTGCACCCATTCGGAACGCGGATTAATTGAATAGCCACACAGCATCATCATACATGCATCTAGACCTGATTTCCCAAGTATCCGACGTATTGATGAGAGCATCGCGGGTCGCCCCCGCACCATCGTCGTCACCCCTATTAGCAGTATTTACCGTTTTTCTCTAAATGCGTATCGCCACCCTTAAGAATACGAAGTGTTTTATCCAGACCCGATTGTCCTCCATCTCAAACGAAGGGATAAGGAATCTCATCCGGAATCGGCAGTAACGGAGGATTCACAACGACAAGCGAAAAACATGAGTCATCTCTCAGAGGGGAGTAAAGGCTCCCCTCAAGCACCCTAGTTTCGTCATCCAAAGAGTTGATGGCAGTGTTTTTCTTACAAAGGTCGACAACAAAAGGGTTGATTTCTACAGATGTTACATCCATGCCACAGTTGGTAAGTATCAGGCCCTGTATTCTGGGGCCAGAACACAAATCGAGAGCCTTCCGTGCGCTCTGCGGTGTAAGGCGCCAATCTCAGCAAATCTGTCCCACAATACTGCGCTGAAGAACAACACGGAACCCCTGAGCCAAACTCCCCTATACCTTATTAAGGCTAAGACAGGCAAGTTCACGCACCCGGCATATTCCAGAATAACATCCTATTGTTTTAGATGCTCTACAAGCATGAACAGCCGCGAATCGGAAAGATCTTCTAGTTTCGCCCCGACTGACCGCCAAGGGCCAAAATGGCCTCTCCATCCCCAGGCGACCGGCTCTGGCGCGCCGAGGAGTGTCCCCAAGTGCCGGCAGAAAAGGAACGTCCTTAACTGCCGGCTAGAGGGCACCGAAGAGGATGGCATAGGTAGTGGATTCGCCGAGCTTGAGCTCGTCGCCGGGATTGAGCTGGGCGGAACGGCCGGGCTCGACCTGAATGCAAACGCGCGTGGCCCCGTTTACCACCACGGTTCCGTTGGTGGACGACAAGTCCTCGACGTGCCAGATATTTTGAGCATCGCACCAGATATGGGCATGGCGGGCCGAGACATCGTCGCCGACGTCGGTAATATCGCCCTCACCAGTGGCCAGCGCGCCAATCTCAACACCCTGCTCACTCGGCTGAATCCAGCGCGGGGCGCTCACGACAAAACTGTTTTGTATGCGCAGCAAGCCCAAAGGGTGCGCCGGGGCGGGTTCGCGTTCGCCCGCAGTCAGCGACATGCCAAGCGAACGCGGCGTGGATGTGCCTCCGCCGCAGGTCGCGTTCGCGTAGTCGATGGCATAGTTCACCGAGGACCGCACATCCGCCGAACAACCGACGGCGACAAACAGCACCAGCACGACCTCGGCGCGCTCGGCGGGCATGAGTTCCGCCGCCTGGGACAGGCGATCGAGCGCGTTGCGATAGAGATTCGTGTCCTGGTGGCACTCTTCGAGCGCGCGTACCATCGGTTCACCTGCAGGACCGCACACCATATTGATTACAGCCGTGGAGTCCATGGGATTGCGCTGGCGCAGGGCCAGTTGTGACATAATACGCGCAGCCGAGGTACCGTATTCGGCAAAGTAGCGCTGCTGAAGCGTGCCGACCGGCGCGCGAACGATAAAGCGGGAAACCCAAGAGCGATCGGCGGCTCGGCTCTGCGGGCTGCGGCCGTCGGCGAGCGGACGGGACGAAAGCACCAAGCCGCACAGCTCGATATGGCTCAGATGCGCTGCGCGCTTAAAGATGTCAAACATGGCCCCGCATGGGGTGAGCTCAACTTGAGATGCCATGACCTAGGCCTCCTTGGTCGTAGAAATAGAATCGGACGATACTTCGACAGGTCCGCCAAAAGTACGGACAGCTGCGGCTCCACCGGCAAGCGGAGTCGCCATCTGGGCTTTTGTGCGTCGCGGTGCCGAAACGGGAAGTTCAAAGGCAAAGCCCATCGCAAGCAAAAACCACGTAAGCGTATAGGTTGCAACCAGAGCGGCAACAAGGCCGCCCATCACGGCGCGTTGGGAAAATACGCTACATGCAGCCACAACCAGCACCGGAACCTCGCAGGCAGAAAGCGCAAGCACACCCTGCAGGAAGCCCGAGCGCCGATCGCGCGCAAGTGCCCCCGCGGCAACGCCGGCTATGCCTGGCAGCGCCAACGCCAGTGCGGCAATAATACCCGGTAGCGACCCAGACCACACGAGCGATCCCAAAGTCGCCGTCACGCGAGCGCCCGACGCCAGCAGCGCGGCCGAAACCACGACCACAGCCCAAACCACGCCACAGACGACCGTCGCGCCGACCATCAGCGCGCGACGAACCGCGCGGCCAGACGCATCCATGGGGCACGGCGTGAGCGGCTCGCCGCGGAGCGAACGACCGACATTTTGCGCATAGTGGTCACAAAACGCCGAGAGCGCCGCCTCGACCGCCGCCGGCTCGGGACGATCTTTTTGATGGCTGGACAGACAGGCCATCACCACGTCGAACAGCTGGGCATCGACAAACGCCAGCGCATCGCGTAGCTCCTCGGAATCCGGCTCAAGCCCCAGCTGCTGGGCCTGCTCGGCCGCAGCGAGCGCCACATCGGGCTCACGACGAAGCAGCTGAGTCAAATCGCAACCGGGCGCATGGGCACCAATGGGATAGTCGGGCAGCGTGTCCATCTTGAGACGGTAGGGGCTGGCGATGTCGCGCGTCTTTTTGCGCGAACCCGAGGTGCCCGAAGTGCTCGGCGCGGCTTCGTATGGCGCGGCGCCGGCAATGAGCTCGTAAACCGTGCTTGCTGCGGCATAGACGTCGATCGCCGGCGACATACGCAAAGCGCGCAGGTCGGGAATATCGTCGGTGAGCATCTCGGGCGGGGCATAGGCAACCGTCGCGCGACGCAGCGTGGCATAGCGCTCCGTAAACGACGCCTTGCCGCCGGTACCGGCCACGGCCGACGCAGGCTCAAGCGCCAGCGACGAGCCAAAGTCGATCAGGCACAGGTCAAAGGTGCCCTCGGCAAGCTGCCGGTCAAGCGGTAGACGCGCCGTACGCACCATAATATTAGCGGGCGAGATATCGCGATGGACAAAGCCCTCGCCCACCAGGCTCATACGGCAGAGCAGATCGAACAGGTCGCGACCCAGACGCGCCGCCACAAGCGGCGATAGGCGGCCGGCATCGTCCACGGCAAAGCGCGAGCGCAAGCGGGCGAGCGTCTCGCCCTCGACCCATTCCATGACAATTGCAGGCACACCGTCGACCTCGCCTCAGCCATAGAGGCGGGGAAAGCCCTTAAGGCCCGAAAGGGCGCGATGGCATTCGTATTCCTCGCGAAACGCCGCTTTGAACTTGGCGACCAGCGCCTCATGGGCGGCGGCATCGTCAAACTCATCGCACGTTGGCAAGATGAGCTGCTTGAGTGCCACGGCCTCGCCTTGGGCGTTGACGGCACGCGTCACGCGGCCGATACCGCCACGGCGCATGGTGGCATCGTCGGCAAACAGTATCGTAAAACGACGCAGATAGGCAGGCAGTTCGTCCTGACCGAGCGCAATGGCCGGCTCAAACCCGTCGACACGCGCCAGGCGCAGGCCGACCATGGGATCGCGACCGAGCGATTGTGGTGTGGTGGATGCAAGATCGGTCATCATAGGGCAAGCGCCGCCACGTTATTGTTGAAGTTACCGAGCGCGACGTCATCATCGCCGTAATGGCCGACCCATTGACATAGGTTGGTGTAACAGCCCCACAGATTGGCATACTGCTGATACCACTTTGACCGGGGCGAGAATGTCTGACGACCGAACTCGGCTCGAATGACAAACATCTCCCCGACCAGGCTGTCGCACGGCCTGGGATCTCCCGTAGAGTTATAGGTCGAGACCACGTCATTGGCACGAGAAACATAGCCGTCGAGCATGTTGTACTTGGTCACAAGCCAGCTGTGAATGCTCTCTTCCTCAGCAGCGGAAAGGCCACCGGAGTTTGCATCGTTGTCAGTGTTGCCGCCCGTCGAGCCGCCGTTTCCAGACCCTCCGGCAGAGGAACCCGACCCAGAGCCACCGCCCGAACTCGACGAATCCGAGCCGGAGCCAGAAGTATCCGAGCTACCGGGCTTTCCGGACTGCTGGGCGTCCTGCTCCTTCTGCTGCTCGACCTTATTCACCGTTGCCGCCACGCTATTGTTGGACAACCGATCGATGATCTTGGTGTTGGTGAGCACGATGGTTTTGCCATTGGCAAGCGTGACTTCGTTGTCCGGGGCCTCGGCGCCGTCCGCGTCGCCGGTGCCAAACACAATATGCGCGACCACACTTGCCCAAGCATATCCAGTCGTGGTCCCCAGGTCACTTTTGACCTCATGCCCCACGCGCGGTTCGCGTGCGGCATGTGCCTGCATCATGGACGGCACGGTCATGCCATAGGCAGAAACGCCAGCTATGACCAGCACCAGCGAGCAAGACAGCAGTGCGTACGCCCGCGGCGCCAAGCCCAGTCGGCGTCGCATGCGCACCGCGGCGCCGCGCTTTGTCTGAGTGCCACCGGGCCGCATGCGTTCTCCTCCAACAAAAACACGCCGCTCGGGAGCGGCGCATTCATTCGAATCCATATTTGAGTGTATCAGCGAACCCAAAAGGTTCCGCAACGAATGGGCAAATTAAGGATGCGAGTGGAAGCATCCATGCGATAAGCGGATACAAAGCATCTTTGTTGCACAACAAACTTACAGTCGCACGGGGAAATTATGGCTACCCCGTGCGTCGCGATGAAGACATACGGCAGGAGCAGGCTCGCCACCTAAATCGTGCGACGGGCCTCGATGGCGCGCCCAAGCGTAAGCTCGTCGGCATACTCCAGGTCGCCGCCCACGGGAAGGCCGCTCGCCAGACGCGACACCTCAACGCCCAGCGGCTTGATAGTGCGGGCCAGGTAGCTCGCCGTGGTCTCGCCCTCGATATTGGGGTTGGTGGCGATGATGACCTCGTGGATGTCCTCGTGGCCCAAGCGTGCCAGCAGCTCACGAATGTGCAACTGCTCGGGACCAATCTTGTCCATGGGACTGATCACGCCGCCCAATACGTGGTAGAGACCGTGGTAGCTGCCCGTGCGCTCAATCGCCTGGACATCGCGCGGCTCGCCCACCACGCAAATGCGAGTGGTATCGCGCATCGAATCCTGGCAGATGGAGCACTCGTCGGCCGTGGCGTAGTTAAAGCAGCGGCTGCAAAAGTGAACCTCCTGCTTAACCTCCAGGATAGCCTCGGCCAGGCGGCGCGCCTCCTCGGCATCGGCCTCGAGCAGGTAATAGGCGATGCGCTGGGCCGACTTGGGACCAATGCCCGGCAGACGGCCCAGCTCATCGAGCAATTTTTGCAGACTATGGTTGGCACTCATATATATGCGTGTCTTAGAACGGCATGCCCGGGATGTTGAGGCCGCCGGTGATGGCGCCCACCTGCTTGTTGGCGAGCTCGTTGACACCGCGGACGGCCTCGTTGACGGCAGCCATGATCATGTCCTGCAGCATATCGACGTCCTCGGGATCGAGGGCATCGGGGTCGATGGTGAGGTTGACGAGCTCCATCTCGCCGTTAACGGTCACCTTGACCATGCCGCCGCCGGCAGAGGCGTCGACGGTCTGGGACTTAAGGTTTTCCTGCGCGGCGGCAAGCTGCTCCTGCATCTTGCGAGCCTGCTTCATCATTTGCTGCATGTTCATACCGGCCATGATGGCTCCTTTACGTGCGGCCGCGCGACAAGCTGCAAGGGCAGCCGGAGCGCGACGGGACTTTCAAACTCAAAAATCGTACCACGGCGCGGGGCAAGCAAGCGGGGCGGACGTGTTACCTCAGTCGATATACATGTCCTGGAGTGCAAGCCGCACCCAAAGATTATGCAAGGTTGAATAATTCGCATCTGAATATTATTGAAAGCTAAATCTTGTAGAGCCGGAACCCGACATTTTCTGCATCCAGCTAGATAACAAAATGCCGAACCGCCGCTCGAGGTGGCGCTCATGACGACGGGGTATAATTTAATTGTCATAGATAGCAATTTGGAGGTGCCCCATGAATGCCCCCGACGCGCTCCAAAACATCCGCTCAAAACACCCCGTTGCATATGTGGTTCTCTATCTCTTTGTCGGCTGGGCACTGCTGGTTGTCATCACCCATGCCATAGCCTTTGGAGCAGAGCTGCTGATAGCCAGCTCGGGCCAGCCCATCGTCAAATGGGAAGCGACCGATGAGTGCACCGATGGAACCCGAACTGTTTACTACAACAGCCCGTCCCTCTACCAAGAGTTCAAGGTCAAGATAAAGGACTTCAAGATTGCCGATGCCGAGCCAGGCGTTTATTTGGCAATCGGAGCAACCGTTAACGCCGAGCAAGTCGAGTACACGGACGGCCATGCGACGTATCGTATCGACCTCAGCATCCTAGGCCGACCGTCACGCACCTGTCTGCTCGAATGCGATATACGCGGCACTGCGTTGCACATGTCCGAAATACAGATGCGCCCGGACACAGAGCCCTCTTCTTGAGCAGTATGCCCGCCCACACGGTTACTCCACCGGCTTGAAGATGGTGGCCTGGCCGAAGACACTGCGGATGAGGGCTTTGGCCTCATCCTCGGTCTGCGGGATGCTCGGGGCTGCGCCTTGGTGGCCGAAGGGACTGCCGGCGCCGGGGTTGGACTCCCAGGGAGCTGCAGGAGCATCCTCCTCTTTGGGGGCAGTTGCAGCGGACTTGGGCGCGGACGCCGCACCCGGCA
>ERZ772867.2657-NODE-2657-length-16813-cov-8.038668_pt1 | contig 16813 bp, 11 predicted proteins | sample MGYA00511341_ERZ772867 | MGnify/ENA primary metagenome ERZ772867 (study PRJEB29015, sample SAMEA2737707) | human gut metagenome | biome: human gut; feature: human-associated habitat; material: faeces | place: China | collected 2012 ... | reverse complement strand
TTCCTTCCGTCCTCGTCTTCCTGAACAAGTGCGACCAGGTCGACGACGAAGAGCTCCTCGAGCTCGTCGAGATGGAAGTCCGCGAGCTGCTCGACTTCTACGGCTTCCCCGGAGATGACACCCCGATCATCCGTGGTTCCGCTCTGAACGCTCTCGTTTCCGAGTCCAACGACGTCAATGCTCCTGAGTTCGAGTGCATCAAGAACCTCATGGAGGCTGTTGACACCTGGATCCCCACTCCCGACCGTAAGGCCGACATGCCCTTCCTTATGCCCATCGAGGACGTCTTCACCATCTCCGGCCGTGGCACTGTTGTTACCGGTCGTGTTGAGCGTGGCCGCGTCAAGATCGGCGACAAGGTCGAGATCGTTGGTCTGAAGGACGAGTCCACCGAGACCACCGTTACCGGTACCGAGATGTTCCACAAGACCCTCGAGTACGCAGAGGCTGGCGACAACGTCGGCTGCCTGCTCCGTGGTATCGACAAGAAGGCTGTTGAGCGTGGTCAGGTTCTGGCTGCTCCCAAGTCCATTCACCCCCACACCAAGTTCAAGGGTCAGGTCTACGTTCTGTCCAAGGACGAAGGCGGCCGTCACACCCCGTTCTTCAACAACTACCGTCCTCAGTTCTACTTCCGTACCACCGACGTTACCGGCGTCATCTCCCTGCCCGAAGGCGTTGAGATGTGCATGCCCGGCGACAACGTCGACATGGACGTCGAGCTGATCACCCCGATCGCAATCGAGACCGGTCTGCGTTTCGCTATCCGTGAGGGTGGCCGTACCGTCGGTTCCGGTGTTGTCATCGGCATCAACGAGTAATTCATTTGTTTTGAACAGCCGGAGCATTTGCTCCGGCTGTTTTCTTATTTATCATGTAAGCTAAGCAGACATTTTTGGCTCCCTCTGATGGGGAAGCTGTCGGCGCAGCCGACTGAGGGAGTACATAGTGTAAAAGAACACCGGCAAGCTCAATGCTTGTCGGTGTTCTTATGTACGTACATTCTGCTCGGCGTTTCCTCGCCGTCGCCGGTTGCCATGCAGTAGAACGCCCAGCCCGCCGATTATCTCGCCGTTGCCGCCGAGCATCACATACCAGCGTGGGACAGCGCTCGCCGTGAGGCTGTCATTCATGCTCTCAAGATATGCCGCCAGCGGCACACCCCATTTCTTGTGGAACCACTGCGCCGCCGTCTCAATAAGCTCCGGACGGTCACACAGGCATATAAGTTCATTTCCCATCGTTAGCCCTCATAAGACGCTTGCGTACGAAACCGAAGTAGTATATCACGAACGCAACGGCGGTCAGTCCCCAGGTCAGCGGATAGCTGAGCGCGACGGTGCTGATGCTGTGCCAGCGCGGGACGGCGGTGTATATCCAGATGACGCGCGTCAGGCAGATGCCCGCGGCGGTGATGATCGTGGGTATCAGCGTGTCGCCAAGCCCGCGCAGGCCGCCGCCGAATATCTCGATCGGGGCGTACGTCCAGTACCACGGTGCCATGAATCCGAGTATCTGCACCGCGATGACCATGACCGTCTCGTCCTCAACGAACAGGCCGAAGAAGAAGCGGCAGGTCATCATGAACAGCACGGAGATGAGCGAAGTCGTGATCATGCCGAGCGCCATACAGTCGCGCAGACTGGCACGTGCGCGGTCATACAGACCGGCACCGTAGTTCTGACCGACAAAGGTCATCAGCGAGATGCTGTATGCGCTCATCACCATCCAGTTGAATGCGTCGAGCTTGTTCACGGCAACCCACGCGGCGACGGTGTCCGTGCCAAACTTGTTGATGGACGCTGTGATTATCATGTTGGAGACGGCGTAGAGCACGGACTGAAGCCCTGCGGGAAGGCCGATGTGCACCGCGCGGCGCATCATGCGTCCCTCGATGCGTATGTTTTTCAGCTCGAGCCGGTAGCTCTGCTTGCTGCGTATCAGGCTGCGGCAGACGAGCACGGCGCTGATTAGCTGGGCAAGGCTCGTCGCAATGGCGACGCCTTCAACAGCCAGATCAAATACGACGACGGCGACGATATCCATCGCAACATTGAGCACGCAGCAGATGATGAGGAAATACAGCGGGCGCTTCGAATCGCCGACCGCGCGCAGTATGGCCGAACCCATGTTGTAGATCATAGCAGGGATCATCGCCATATAGACGATGCGCATATAGCTCACGGAGTCGGCCATAGTCTCTTCCGGAGTATCCATAATGCGCAGGAGCCACGGCGCGGTCACAATGCCCACAACGGTCATTATAACGCCGCAGACGGCCGCAAAAACTATGGCGGTCTGTACACCCTTGCTGACGTCCTCGTCGTCGTTTGCGCCGTAATACTGCGCTATGATGACCGTAGCGCCGGAACACAGGCCGGTGAAGAAACCGATGATGAGGTTCAGTATCTGTGAGGCGGAGCCGCCGACGGCGGCGAGCGCATTTTTGCCGACAAAGCGGCCGACTATTACCGCGTCGGCCATGTTATACAGCTGCTGGAACAGCATACCGAGCAGAACGGGGAAAAAGAAGTTCATCAGCTGCTTGAGGATGCTGCCCTCGGTTATTGCATTGCGTTGAATCCTATGCTCGTCCATATCAAAAAACGGCGCAGCGCGCCGATCCTCCATTTTCAATATCCGTGGGTCATCTATGCTAACACAGAGAAAGGAAAAACACAAGCGGCTAAAAATGCTGATTTTTCAAGGCTTTTTGACACTTTTTATGTGTATTTTTGAGCAGCTTGATATATGCTTATGTAAATAATATTACGTATACAACATTATGTAAACTAATTTAAAAATCAAACACAGCCCGCATCGGACAGCGCCGCATTTTGATGCGGCGCGCTTATGCGCTTATATAATTGTATAAATTGAAATCCCCTCTGCAGTTTATCACTGCGGAGGGGATTCGTTTAGTTTAGTGCTTTGCTATTTTGAGCTTATTCCTGCTCCTCGCGCTTTCTGCGGTAGAGGTACACAGTGCCCGCTGCGCCTGCGCCGCTCATGCTCATGAGGGCAAGCAGGAGGAGAAGGTCGCTGCTGTCGCCGGTCTTGGGCTTTTCAGCCTGATCCTTGACGTACAGGAAGCCGCGCTCAACGGTGATCTCGTAGTTGTCGGCCTTGGTGTTGTCGTTGAGTTTGTAGGTGAAGTCGTTGTAGCTCCAGCCGATGTCCTTGCGCTTGCCAGTCACATCGTAGGTCGCGCCTTCGCCTTCAACAAAGCCGTCTCCGCCGACCTCGACCTTGTTGCAGGTGAGGTACTTGCCGTCGTAGATCTTGCAGGCGGTGCCGGAGGTGAGAGTTACCTTGCGCTTGGTAACGGTCAGGGTGCCGTCAACGGAGTCGTCAAAGATGTAGTTTGCGGTGACGTCCTCATCGCCGCGCATGACGCGGTAGGACTTGATGACGTTCACGCTGCTGCCGGCGTCGGTCTGGCTGCCTTCGACGACTGCCTCAAGCACGTCGCCCTCGGCGAGAACGAAGTCGGTGTAGGTGAAGCCATCGTCGGTGAGCGGAGTGCCGTCATAGGTCTTCTCCGCGCTGTTCGCGGTGATGACGATGTGCTGCTCGGGGCTGGTGACGGTGAGCTTGCCTTCCTCGGTCTCGATGATGTAGTTCTCGGCAAGAGTGCCCTCGTTCAGCTCGTAGGTGAAGCTGTTGTCGCTGCTGCCGACGTCGAGCTGGCTGCCGGTGACGTCATAGGTGACGCCTTCGCCCTCGATGAAGCCGTCGCCGGTGACGGTGATCTCGTCATTGGTGAGCGGAGTGCCGTCGTAGACCTTCTCGTCGTCCGCGGAGGTCATAACGACCTTGCGCGCGGTAACGGTGAGCTTGCCGTCAACGGATTCTGCGAAGCGGTAGTTTGCGGTGACGTCGGTCTCGCCGCGCATGACGCGGTAGGACTTGACGACGTTTGCGCTGCTGCCTGCGTTGAGCTGGCTGCCCTCGACGACTGCGGTAAGCACATCGCCGTCAACAAGGATGCCGGAGGTGAAAGTGTAGCCGCCGTTGATGAGTGCGGAGCCGTCATACATCTTCTCGCCGCTGTTTGCGGTGATAGTGATCTCGGTGAGGATCGGCTTGACGGTGAGTTCGCCTTCCTTGGTCTCGATGATGTAGTTTGCGGCAAGAGTGCCTTCGTTCAGTTCATAGGTGAAGCTGTTGTTGCTGCTGCCCTCGTCAAGCTGGCTGCCGGTCACGGTGTAGGCCGCACCCTCGCCCTCAGCGAAGCCGTCTCCGGTGACGGTAACGGTGGAGTTGGTTAGCGGAGTGCCGTCGTAGACCTTCTCGCCATCAGCGGAGGTCATGAGAACCTTGCGCTGTGCGATGTTGAGCTTGCCGTCAACGATGATGAAGGTGACATTGGTGAAGTTCGCGCTGGTGTTCTTGAAGTCTTCGGGAGCAAGCTCCATGTCGTAGCTGCCCGCGTTGGTGCTCTTGACGGTCGCGTCGCCGCTGAAGCTGTAATCGTTCGCGGTGTAGAGCGGATTGCTGCTTACGGCGTCATAGCCGGTGACGACCTTTTCGCCGCCGTCGTACAGGTAGTCGCCGCCGCGCTCGGTGACGGTAACGATTACTTCGTCGGTCACGGGAGTGACGGTGAGGCTGCCCTTCTCGTAGGTGATGGTGTAGTTTGCGGTGACGTTTTCTTCACCTGCCATAATAACTGCGGCGGAGGAGACGTTATCGCTGCTGCCAACGTTGGTCTGGCTGCCGGTGACGGTGGCGGTGAGCTTATCGCCCTCGGCAAGCTCGGTGTTGGTGAAGCTGTTCTTGGTGAGAGGCTGACCGTCATAGACCTTCTCCGCGCTGTCGGCGGTGATGGTAAGGGGCTTTGCGGTGATGGTAAGGGTGCCGTTGGCCTGGGATACGTTCGCGTACTGCGCTTCGTTGTCTATCGTCAGGGTGACGATGGCGTTGTTGCCGTCTGCGCTGTCGGCGACGTTCTTGACCTGCTTGGTGATGATCGCGGTGACGGTATCACCGGTGGAGAGCTTGGCGGATTCGCCGGCTGCAACGGTGTAGCTCTCTTCGCCGAAGGTCACGGTGTAGCCGCCGTCGGCGTGGAACTTGCCGTCATACTCCCAGGTGCCGCTGTTCGCAACGACCTTGAGCTCCTTGGAGCTGCGGGTGATGCCCAGCTTGCCAATCTCGGGGGTGACGATGTAGTTGTAATCCTTGTAGCCTGCTTCCTTGGTGTACTTGATGTCGTTGTCAACCTCACCGTAGTAGGTGATACTGCCGGTGGCCTTGATGCCGCTGACCTCGCCTTCAACGAAGCCGTCGCCGGAGACGGTGACATCGGGACGGGTGAGCGGGGTGCCGTCGTATCCCTTGGTCGCGCTCTCGCTGGTGAGAGTGACGGTGCGCGGATCGATGGTCAGGGAGCCGTCGGTAACGATGAAGGTGACCTTGCTGAAGTTTTCGTTCTTGTTCTCAAAGTTGCCTGCGGTAAGACCCATCGGGTAAGAGGTCGCCCTGGCATCGGTAGCGGAGACCGTCGCATTGCCGGTGAATGCAAAGTCGCTTTCCTTGTAGAGGTCGCTGCTGATGCTGGTCACTTTGTAGCCGGTGACGGTCTTTTCGGTGCCGTCATACTTCTCGGTGCCGGTGTTGCCGGAGATGTAGACAACAACTTCGGTCGCGTCAGCGGTGATGGTGAGAGTACCGGTCTCTCTGACGATAATGTAGTTGCTGGCCTTGAAGTTCTCGCCCTCGGTGAAGGTGATGGTATTGGGGACGCTGCCCTTGTCGGTTATGGTGCCGGTGGCCTTGATGTCGCTGACCTCGCCGTCAACGAAGCCTTCGTCGGAGACGGTGACATCGGGGCGGGTGAGCGGGGTACCGTCATAGGGCTTATCGGCGCTCTCACTGGTCAGAGTGACCTTGCGTTCGGTGACGGTCAGAGTGCCGTTCTCGATCTCACCGAAGGTGTAGAAGTCGGTGACGTCGGTCTCGCCGCGCATGACCTTGTAGGACTTGACAACGTTTGCGCTGCTGCCGGCGTCGGTCTGGCTGCCTTCGACGACTGCGGTAAGCACGTCGCCCTCGGCGAGGATGTTCTGCGTGAAGTCGTAGCGGGTCTCGGTGAGCGCCTGACCGTCGTAGGTCTTGTTCGCACTCTTTGCGGTGATGTTGATCACGCTGGTGTTCTTGGTGACGACCAGTTCGCCGTATTCCTGAGTGATGGTGTAGTTGTCAGCCTTGGTGCCTTCGGTCAGCGTGTATGTGAACCAGTTCTTGCTGCTGCCCTTATCGGTCTGGCTGCCGGTGACGTTGTAGGTCGCACCCTCGCCTGCGACGAAGCCGCTGCCGCCGACGGTAACGGTGGAATTAGTGAGCGGAGTGCCGTCATATTTCTTTTCACCACCGCCGGAGGTGAGCGTTACGGGACGCGGAGTGACGGTGAGCGTGCCCTTCTGGCTTGCACCGAAGGTGTAGTTGTTGGTGACGTCAACGCCGTCGCGCGTGACCTTGTAGGACTTGACGACGTTGTCGCTGCTGCCCTTATCGGTCTGGCTGCCAACGACTTCGACCTCAAGCTTGTCACCCTCGGCGAGCTTGCCGGTGTAGGTGTAGTTGCTGTCGGTGACTGCCTGGCCGCTGTAGACCTCGGTCTTGCTGTTCGCGGTGATGACGATCTGGGTGGAAACTGCGGTGACGGTCAGGTCGCCGTATTCCTTGGTGATCTCGTAGTTCTTTGCCTTGGTGTTGGCGTTCAGCTCGTAGTCGAAGGTGTTCTTGCTGCTGCCGACATCGGTCTGGCTGCCGGTGAAGGTGTAGGACGCGCCCTCGCCGTCAACGAAGCCGTCGCCGGTGACTTTGATTTCGCTGCTGGTGAGCGGGGTGCCGTCATATTCCTTGTTGTCGGAGCCGGAAGTGATGGTCAGGGGGCGCGGGGAGATCACGAGCGTACCGTCGTTGATCACGAAGCGAACGTTCTTGAAGTTCCCGTTGATGTTCTTGAAGGCTTCGGGAGCGAGGTTCATGTCGTAGGTACCGGCGTCAGTGCCCTTGATGGTGGCGTCGCCGCTGAAGGTAAAGTAGCTCTCCTTGTAGAGCGGGTCGCTGATGCTGGTCACTACGTAGCCGGTGACGGTCTTTTCGCTGCCGTCATACTTTGCGCTGCCGCTGTTCTCGGTGATGGTGACGACCACTTCAGCGGTAACGGGGGTTATCTCCAGCTTGCCGGGGGTAAGGGTGATGTCGTAGTTGTTGGCATCAAACTTATCGGTAGTGGTGTACACGATGGTGTTGTCAACACTGCCGACCTTGGTGATGGTTCCGATGGTCTTGACCTCGGAGACTTCGCCGTCAACGAAGCTGCCGGTGGTGAACTTGTAGGTGGGATTGGTGAGCGGCTGGCCGTTGTAGACCCTGCGGCCGCCCTCGGACTCGATGACGACTACGCGCGGGGTGACGGTCAGGGTGCCGTCAACGGAGTCGGCGAATTTGTAGTTGCCGGTGACATCATCGCTGCCGCGCATGACCTTGTAAGAGGTAACAACGTTAGCACTGCTGCCAAAGTTGGTCTGGCTGCCCTTGACGGATACATGCAGTACATCGCCGCGGAGGAGGATGCCCTGAGTGAAGGAGTATCCGCTGTCGGTAAGCGCGGTGCCGTCATAAGCCTTGGAGTTGCTGTTCGCGGTGATGGTGATTACGTTTGATATCGGGGTTATTTTAAGCATGCCGTCGGTTGCCTTGACGACGATATACTTTCCTGTGCTGTCCTTAGTGCCTACGGTACCTTCGGCAAAGCTTGCGGGGTACTCGCCAACATCAGTGCCGGCTGCGCCGACGGTGATGGCGGAGAAGTCAGCATCTTCCGGTGCCCCGGTGAAGCCGCTGACGGACTGCTCACTGCCGTTGTATTCGTGTGTAGCGCTGTTTGCGGTCAGCTCAACGTTTTTATAATAATAGAAGGTGATTACGTTGCTGCTGCTGTCGGGAACGAGAGTGATGCTCTGGGAGCCGGTGCTGACGGCGGTGTATCCGCCGACCGTGATCGGGGTCTCGGTGATGGTCTGGCCTACGGTCTGGTCTGCAACAACCTTGTCGTCGGCAACCTTATCCTCGGTACCGTTCCAGAGATATCTGACGGTATAGCTCGACTGGTTAAGCTTGAAGTAAAGCTTCAGGGTGAGGCTGCCGTCCGCAGCGACGGTGCCGGTCTCGACGTTTGCCGCAGCGATGTCATAGACGTACTTGCCGTTTTCCTTACCGGCCTTGTCCGCGGCGGTGACAGAGACGATGGAGTCGGTCTTGCCCTGACGGGTAACGATATTTTCATCCTTTGCCTTGTCGGGGTATGTACCGTCAGTGTTCTGATAGTAGAACTCGACCTTGTAGTCCACGTCGATGGCTTCCCAGACGGCGTAGAGGTCGTTGGAGCCGACGTTGTCCAGACGGGCTTCGGAGCCTACGGCGTACTCAACGCCGTTTGCATCCTTCCAACCCTTGACCTGGTAGCCGGGACGGGAGGGAAGACCCGTTGAGGTGTAATCCATGACGGAGACCTTGTCGTTGTTGGGAACGGCGTCGATGGTCTTGGTCTGGTCAGTGTCAAAGTTCGAGTGGTAGGTGAGCGTGACCTTGACGCTGGGGTCGACGTAGTTCGCGGTGAGGGTCTTGTTGCCGGTCATGGTGACGTAGCTGCCGGGATAGTAGACCTTGCCGGTCTCGTCAGTCCAGTATGCGAACACCTTGTCGCCGCTCTTGAGCCCGCTGCCGTCCTTGACCTGTGCAAGCGCCTCATATTCGTAGCGGTTTTCGTCGGTTATCGCGGCGTCGGTTCCGGTGACGTAGGTCAGCGTGTAGACCTCGCCCTCAAGGACTGCCTTGACGATGGTGTCGCTGCCGATGGCGCTGTTGACGTCAACGGCGGTGCCGTCCTCGTATACCCACTTGAGAACGGTCTTGCCTGCCTCGGCGATCTTGGCCTCGGCATCCTTGAACACGTCCACGCCGGAGATGACCGTACCGATGGCGACCTCGTAATTGGACGCGGTATATCCGCCGAGTGTGGGAACCTGCACCGTCAGCGTGACGGGCTTCTCGACCCAGTATGCGAAGAGGGTGAGGTTGTCCGCGGGCATCGTCTTGCCGGTGAAGTCGAAGTGCTGCGTAGTGCTGGTTATCTGAGAAGGCTCGACCTCGTACCAGCCCATGAACACTGCGTTCTCGCTGAAGCCTTCAGGACGTGCAGGAACATAGTTGTTGTAGCTGTCCAGCTTAGCTTCGTATTCTACGGTGTTGTCAGAAACGGCACCGTAGTTGTTGAAGGTGAGCGTGTAGGACTTGCGCATGTAGTAAAGGTAAAGCGTGTTGTTGCTGAAGTCTTTCTGGTTACGGTAAAAACCGGCAACGCTGGCGCTGTACCGATTAAAGCCGTCTATGTTATGATACTCTTCATCGTAAGTAGCATAATTGAAGTATGTTTGTACTTCCTTGTACAGACTGAAGTTGGCAGTGCTGGTAGGCCAACGGCTGCTGTTTACAGTCGTTCCAACATTCTGCACATAGTAATATATGGTCTTGAGTTTGTTGCTGCTCTTATCATAGAGATCAAAGGTTGCATCGAAGCCGGGCATACGGTCGAGCGTCTGGAGTGCATAGTTATATTTACTGCTATCGGTGCACTCCCATGCACGTCCGTTATAAGTCGTGTTGAACGGAGGCTTGCCAAACTCGGCAAAAATCGAAGCGTTATATTTTGCGGTTATTGTAGCTACGGTTTCGTAGTTGCCGCCAAAAAGTTCCCATGTGTACTTGCGGAAAGTCAATGTGTAGCTGTTGCGGGAGAAATAGACATTCAGAACGCTGGAGCCGTCGGCGCGGATGGTTGCCGAGTCGGACCGGCTGAACTTGAAGTGCTGTCCGTCAGACACACTCTTTGGCAGTGCGCCGGAGTTTGCATTGAGCGTTACCGTGCTGCCGACCTTGCCGGTCAGAGTAGCGGTGGCCAGAGCGGAGTAATTGGCATCGTCCGCGTTCTCGCCCCAGTAGACGACCATGTACTTGGCATCGTCGCCTTCCCAGACGGCGTAGAGGATGGTGTCAGCAGTGGGCGCAATGGAGGTAACAACATTGGCGCCGTCCGCAGTGGTGCTCCAGCCCTTGAAGCTGTAGCCGGTGCGGTAGGGAACGGTGACGGTGCTGAGGTTAAGAGCCTCGCCCTTCTTAATGGAGCGGGAGGCTACCATGTTGCCGCCGGTGGTGTTGAAGGTGACCCAGTAGCAGTCCTCGGTGACGGGGTAGACATAGGTGTCGGCAGTGACGACGGTGTCGGCGGTGAATGCATCTTCGCCGACGACCCAGCCGGTGACTACCTTGCCATTCGGCTCATAGTCCGTAGGCAGAGCGACCTTGAAGTCGTTGGCCGCGTTTGCGATCGCGGTGGAGTGCACCTGCCCGTCAACGGTCATAAAGTACACGTAGAACACGGCCTCGAACTTGGCCATGACCTTGACTTCACTGCGGCCACTGTAATTGGTGTACGCGTTGCTGAAGTCGAACTCCTGTGCCTCAAGCTGGCCGGTGGCATCAACGGCATACCAGCCGAGGAACTTGCGGCCACCCTCGATGGCGGGCGTCGCCGGAGCGGTGAGCTGGCCGTTGCCGTTGACGACCTGTGTGTCGAGAAGCGTCTCCCCGTTATAGAACTTGAAAGTTATATGCGTATCGGGCGTCTCGACAGGATTGACGGACGTGACGGATGCTCCGCCGGCGGCCAATCCGGACTGGGCTTCCGTGCCTTCTGCGAAGGCGCCGACAGGCAGCAGCGTCATCATCATGCACAGGCACAGAAACAGTGCAAAGAGTCTTTTTTTCATTTCTGCGAATAAACCTCCCCAAATAAAATACCATATGAATAAGTATGCTTTGCCGCCGCAGGCAGCCGATGGGGGACTGAGACGCACCCCGCCGGGGCATGGACAACCATGCGCCGCTTCAACGCCCGGAGTCTGAGACGCCCCCGGACGGCCGCACGGCACACGCTTCGCATAACTATATTACACGCTTATAATAGACGAAATCTGTCAAATTTTAAAGTGCCGTTTTTGTAGTTATTTGGCGGTTGGAAGCAGTTACAAAACGTAATTCTTCAGCTCCGTTTTACCGCCGACGTGGAGCTTGGCATATATGACCGACGCCATGTTTTTTACGCTGCCGACGCTCATGCCAAGCCGTTCGGCGGCCTCCGCATAGGTGAGATCGTCGGCGAGGAGACGGGCGAGATGGTGCTCGCGGTTGGAGAGAATGGCGGTTGCGCTTGACATGGTGAGCCGGCCGCGGACAGCCATCCAGTTCTTCCAGCATCTTGTCCAGAGCTGTATAACGCGCCTGTACTGCTCCGGATATTCCTGCTGTGACACGGATTCTATAAGGCCGCTGTGCAAGGTAAGAAACTCGGTGAAGGGGATTACATAGTCATACGGCATGGCGAGAGACATGGTTTCCCGCAGGTGTGCCTCGCTGGCGTGCATGTCGCCGGCGGCGCAGAGGGCGGCGCTGCATATGAGACGGAGATAAAGATGAATCAGGCTGAAGCCGCTTTCCACGGGCAGAAAGCTCAGCGCGGTTTCGGCTGCGGCCTTTGCCTCCGCTTCACGCTTCGCGGTGAGCAGGTATTTGCTGCGTGTGTATATCGCAAAGGGGATAAGCTCAGCCGGCAGCCCGGCGAACTGCCCGTCCCTGATCCACTCCGGTACAAAGTGCGGCATGTATAGGCCCAGCGCCGTGCATGAGTGCAGCAGCCGTGCCGCGCGGGAGCCGACGCTGTCGGGAGCCTGATCTATCAGCGCGTATACACCCTCAACGGCGGAATTAAAGGCCGGCACGTCGCCAAGACATACGCTCAGCGGCAGAACGAGGGATAGCCTGCTGAGAAGTGTGCCGCCGTCATCCACGCCGTGCAGCATGTCACGGCAGGCGTCAATCTCGCCCGTGAAATACAGAAGCTCCGCCTTATACTCCAGTATAGCCGCCGGGTCGGTTATACCAGTTGGAAGCCTGTCAGATTTGCCGGACGGCGCATGTATGAAGTATGAAATTAGGCCGGGATAGTAGCCATACGAGACCGCACCGGAACTCTTTGACCCGGCGCGGCGGGGATCCTCCGGCTTTTGCGCCGAAGCCGGAATCATCCACGAACGTTCAAATTTGAACGCGCCTTGTATGCGCCCTGCCTTGCACAGCTCCTGCACGCCGCGGACTTGTATACCCCAGCGCTCCGCAGCCTCCTTGGCCGATATGTATTCCATAGCGTCACCTGCTTTCGTAAGTGTAAATGTATTCTACTCGTTTAAACGAAAAGAATCAAGCATATGGCGCAAAAAATATGCAAAGGAAATGTATGGGTAAATAAGATAATTTGCCCAAAAAACAGGCTCGTTTATCTAACGTAATGCACTATGAAATCTAATGTAGAAGAGCAGATGACCTTGACACCCGGAGCAGATAGACGCTTGCGAAAGAAATCTTATTCATAATCGTATGCATTTTTAAAACTCAAATCGGACTGACAGGTAGAAAATTTTACCGCAAATTTAGTTCTGTTTAACTTGACAAAACGGATATGATGTGATATTATCTCATCAAGATATTTGAGGCAGAATAATATCTGATTATAACACAAAGGAGGAAACTATGCTCAGAGCATACATATGCGGGCATAAGCCCAAAAAGGACGCCTACGGGCATGCTGCCTGCGGCGTCAATCATTTAGAAATTAAGTTCTGTTTTACAGGACAAAGCGAGAGCACGAAACGAGGTGACAGAACATGACGACAAAAACGGGAGAAGGACTGGCACAATACGCGCTGGCGCAGCTCGGACGCCCCTATTGGTGGGGCACCTTCGGGCAGACGGCATCGGCGGCGCTGCTCGCGCAGAAACGGGCACAGTATCCGGAGCATTACACGGCGGACGACTTCGAATCGCAGTTCGGCCAGCGCGTTCACGACTGCGTGGGGCTCATAAAGGGCTACCTCTGGAGTGACACGGCGCAGAGCGCACCCGTGTACTGCGCCGCGCAGGACGTCGCGGTGAGCGGGCTGTACCGGAGCTGCGTCCGGCGCGGCGATATCGCGAAGATGCCGCAGCTCACGGGAGCCTGTGTGTTCATGGAGGGGCTCGGACACGTCGGCGTGTACGTCGGAGACGGATACGTCGTGGAGGCATCAGGGCACGCGAAGGGTGTTGTCAGAACCCGCCTGAAGGATCGCGGCTGGGCGCTGTGGGGGCTGCCGGGCTGGATAAGCTACGGCGATGCGCCCGCGGATTGGGCGCAGGGCGCGGTGGTCGCCGCCGGTACGGAGAAGAACAGCACCGCGGTGCAGCTGCCGCTGCTGCGTCAGGGCGACGTGAGCGAAGCGGTGCGGTCGATGCAGCTGCTGCTGATCGGGCGCGGGTATTCCTGCGGTTCCTGCGGCGCGGACGGCGATTTCGGAACCTGCACGAAGCTTGCGGTGTGGGAGTTCCAGCGGGCGCATGGGCTGGCCGTGGACGGCGTTGCCGGAGAGAAAACATGGTCAAGGCTGATAGGAGGATGAACGGTGACGGCAGAAGAACTTGCGCTGCGGATAGAGCGCGTTGACGCGCGCAGCCGCTCGAATACGCATCGTATAGAGGAGATCGAGCGGAACCAGAGCGCGCTGACAGACCTTGCCCTCTCGGTCAAGGAGCTTGCCACGAAGCAGGGCGGCATGGAGCGGGATCTCACGGTTATGAAGTCAGACATCAAGACCCTGACCGGCAAGCCCGCAAGGCGCTGGGAGGAGCTGGTCGATAAGGTGATATGGCTGCTTGTCGGCGCGGTGCTCGCATACGCGCTGGGGCAGCTTGGATTATGATGAAGGGAGGTGAGAGCATGGATTTCGGAATTGCGGGCGTCGCCGCGATAACGGTGATCTGCTATCTTGCAGGTCAGCTCGTCAAGGCGAGCGGCCTTGATAACAAGTGGATACCCATCATCTGCGGCGTCGTGGGCGGCATCCTTGGCGTGCTGGCTATGCGATATATGCCGGACTATCCGGCGGGCGACTACATAACCGCCGTAGCGGTCGGCATCGTCAGCGGCTTCGCGGCCACGGGCATAAACGAGGCTGTCAAGCAGATCAAGCAGTGAGACAAGAAAAAAGTTCCTGAGTTTTCAAAAAACTCAGAAACTTTTATGCCATATTCATCTTAAAAGTGATTCCCAGCGGACGGCGCTCCATTCGGTGGTGTCAAAGTTATTACGCACGGCATCGCACATGAATTGGAGCTTCTGCCGTATGGCCGGGGACTCGATCAGCAGACCGGCCTCGTCCTCGTGCACCATGAAGTATTCCATGATGCGCGCCCTGTCCTCGCGCTCGTTCACGCAGGAGTAGCCGTCAACGAAATACACGTTGTCAGGGCTGCTGCTGTACAGCGTCCATTCCAGCATCGAGTCGGACTGCGTCGGATCCTCGCAGTAGGCGAAGCCCTCGGGGTTCAGCGCCGCCCATGCGTCGGGCGAAAACGCAGAGTAATCACGCGAGAGAATGTGGTTCTCGGTCGCGTGCCACAGCTCATGGCAGATAATGGTGTCAAGCCCGTCCGCCATGCGGACGTCCAGCGCGATGTTCTGCCATTCGCGGCTCTCGTAGGCGCAGCCCACGACACCGTAGTCACTGTCGATCCGCTCCGTCAGGAGGAAGCGGATTCCGCCCTCGCCCATGCCGTTTTTAAACTGCGCGAAGAAGCCGTCGGGGTACAGGGAGAGTGTGCGCAACAGCGCGTCGAGCGCGGCGTTTATACCGTACAGCTCCTCGTCGGCGCTCATCGTGTCGGTCAGCGTGATGGCGCGGTCACAGAGCGCGAGCCGGCCGTCGGAGAAGGACTGAGACTTGATGCTCCAGACGCCGTCCAGCGTGACCTCGCCGCATACTGCGTCGGAGCCAGCGTCAACGAGCTGCACGGTCGTGCGCTCCGCCTCATAGTCCGACGAGCATATGTATAGCTTCGACCCGCCCGCCGGATATATGCCGGAGAGCGCGTCGGGCTGAGTGCACGTAAGTTCCTGCACCGGTTCGCGGCGGCTCGTTTCGCCCGCCACGCAGCCGCACAGCGCCAGCGCGATGCACAGGAGCAGAATTATTGTTGTACGAATTTTTTTCATGTTTGTGTTTACCTGCCCTATGGAGCTGATCGTGCGGTCACTGGCAGAGCAAAACGGTGTGACCGAACAGCTGAAAGCCGAAAACCAAATGGAATGGGTGCGGCAGATGAACGCTTGCAAGGCACAGGCAGAGGAGATTGTGAAGTTTGAGCTGATTTATGACTGATACTGAGAGCGCCCGGACGAAAAATGTTCGGGCGCTCAAACGCTTGAACAAACTGTAACTTTTTCAAGGAGTCTATTGACTAAGGCACCGAGTATGAGTATAATTAGTTCTGCTACTTAGCAACGCTAATCAGCAGAACTAAAGTGTGGTGAAGATTATGGATAACAAATATGTGCAACAATTCAAAAAAGGCTCTCTTGAAATGATACTATTATCCTTAATCGGGCGCAAAGAGACCTATGGCTATGAAATAATCACAGAGTTAAATAGCAGTGCATCTGTCTTAGGATATGCAAAAGAGGGAACGATTTACCCTATTCTGTATCGCTTACAAGAAGCGGAACTAATTCAATGTCGTTTAGCACCAGCGGCTGCTAATGGCGGATCAAAAAAATATTACTCCCTTACTCTTAAAGGAAAGGAAGTTTTACAGGAATTGATTACGTTTTGGTCCAGCTATACGGATTGTGTAAATAGCTTTATCGCCACCTATCAACAAACGGAGGTCTCAGAATGAAGGAGCAATACATAAGGCAGGTTGAAAAGGAATTAAATTTATCACGCAAAGCCAAAACCGAGGTTGTGCGTGACTTGAATGAAATATTTAATTCTGCCGTGGAGCATGGAGAAACTGAACAACAGGTAATCGAAAGGCTTGGAACGCCGCAAGAATTTGCTAACAGCACAGTAGAACAGTTTGGAATTGATAATTCCGTCCCAAAGAAACGGAAATGGATCATTTCAAGTGTCATTTCCCTTGTGGTAGCTATTGTTGCTTTTTTAATTTATGCTACTGCAAAGTCTGGTAAAGTGCCGGAAGGAGCAATCGGGCAAGCAGACGCAATGACAAACATTCAGGTTAATGGTGATTTTATTTTTGATGCTTCTCAAATTATTTTATTGGTTGGCATAATCGCTTTTGCATTTGCCACAATTCAGATTATCAGAGCTGTCCACAACAATAGGAGGTAACTATGAAAAGATTTATTCCGGGAATTGCAATTTTGCTTATATTGTCATTGACTGCTTGCTCCGCCCCAAAAACACCACCCAAAGACACAGGAGACGCAAGCAATTCGCAATCTGAAGGTATTATTAGGCTTGATGAGGGAGAATGGCCAGTCAATGAATATACTGAGGGACTTCCCGTTCCAACTGGCACAGTTGCATGGGCTATGCTTGATACAGAACACGGAAATTTCAGTATCAGTATTGCAGGTATAGACGAAAATGACTATGATAACTACATGGAACTTTTGATACAAGAGGGCTTTTCAGTAGTTGAGAATGTGTCAGAGAAAATCAAAGGAGAAAACTATGTTTCTGTCGGGACACTCCTATCAAATGGAGAAAAAGGTTTAAGTATCAGCTACATACCTGATAATTTAACAATTTATGTTTCATTTGAAAAATGAGAGCGTGCAATAAACAGCGAAGCAAAATCCCTTTAGGAACTAAAGGGCGCACTTCTATACTCTCTGTCGAGAGTAGTG